>Ga0207136_1106_pt2 | contig 13494 bp, 14 predicted proteins | sample Alteio_BWMinHeat_8_FD_153552 | JGI IMG/M metagenome (GOLD analysis project Ga0207136, IMG submission 153552) | Enriched cells from forest soil in Barre Woods Harvard Forest LTER site, Petersham, Massachusetts, United States -... | ecosystem: Environmental > Terrestrial > Soil > Temperate forest >...
CGCTCGACCGCAAACTGTACGAAATGATCTACCTCCGCGTCTCCTTCTCGGTGAAGCGGGTGTAGTTGCCGTCTTTCAGCGCTTGCCAGTCTTCTGTGGTTAGTCCGACCCGCTTTGACGACGCAACGTGATGCTGCTGGCAGTAATGGCAGCCGTTGATGAAGGAGACGCGGAGGTAGATCATTTCGTACAGTTTGCGGTCGAGCGATCTGCCTACGCTGGCGTAGAACGGCAGAAAATTCTTCAGCATTTCCGGACGATGGGCTAACGCCTTTTGCGCGTTGCCTGGTTTGCCGCGCAGGGCTTTTTCGTAAATCTCTTTTATTTCAGGACTTGCATTTTCGGGTTCGATTAACGCGATGCGTGCCATGAGAACCTCCCAGCAATAAGAATCGCACTCCGTATAATAAAGCAGCGGGCGGGATGACTGACCGCATCCGACCAAGTCGGCGTGGAGGGCAAGTTCCATGAGATTGGGAATGGCCATTTGCCTGTTGCTCTTGTTTATCTCCTCGCCGTTGATCGGGCAGGAGGCTGCGCATTCAGACTCCGAGAAAACCAAGATTCTGGCTTTGGAAAATGCCTGGAACCGGGCGGAACAGAACAAGGACGCCAAAGCGTTGGACGGTTTGCTGGCGAGCACACTGGTTTACATTGACTACGACGGATCGTTCATGGACAAGGCGAAGTTCATGGCGAGCGTGAAGGCCCCCTCGCTGCATCCGGAACAGATTGTCAATGAGTCGATGACCGCATATATGTACGGCGACAGCGCGGTGGTGACCGGAATCTATCGGGAGAAGGGCGTGCGCAATGGCAAGCCCTACTCGCGGCGCGGACGCTTCACGGATACTTGGGTCAATCAGAGCGGGACTTGGGTTTGCGCTGCCAGCCAATCGACGCTAATTGGTAATTGAGGGTCTTCCTGACTGGGGATGAGTTGATGCTTTCCATTCGCAATGCGACGGTAGAGGACGTGGCGTTGTTGAGGACGCTGATCCGCGAGTTGGCTGAATATGAACATGAACTGGAAATGGTGACCATCACGGAGGCTGATCTGGTGCGGGACGGGTTCGGTCCAGAGCCGAAGTTTCGCGTTCTGATTGCGGAATGGGATCAGCAACCGGCCGGCTATGCGCTGTTTTTTGATGTTTACAGCACGTGGAGGGGACGGCAGCTATTCCTGGAAGATCTTTTCGTGCGCCCGCAGTTTCGGAACCTGGGAATCGGCAAACGCCTGCTGGCGGCGGTGGCACGCATTGCGGAAGCGGGGAACTGCGATGGCATGCGCTGGGAGGTGCTCGACTGGAACCACACCGCGGTCGAATTCTACAAGTCGCTGGGAGCTGAGTTTCTGGACGATTGGCGATTGGTTTTGCTTAAGGATGAAGAGCTGCGGCGATTGGCGGAGAGCGCTCGGTGAGCCACAGAGTGAAAATCATCGGCGCAGGTCTGGCGGGATCGGAAGCGGCGTGGCAGTGTGCGCGGCGGGGCGTTGCGGTGGAGCTTTTCGAGATGCGCCCGGTGCGCTCGACTGCGGCGCATCAGACCGGGGATTTCGCTGAACTGGTCTGCTCGAATTCCTTGAAGTCTGATACTGAGAACACTGCGCCGTGGTTGTTGAAAGAGGAAATGCGGCGCGCGGGATCGTTGCTGATGGAGATTGCGCGGGAATGCGCGGTGCCCGCCGGCCATGCGCTGGCCGTGGATCGAGAGACGTTTGCCGCTCGCGTGACCGAAGCCGTCTCGAGCGAACCCCTGATCGCGATACGGCGCGAAGAGGTTGTGCAGATTGATGAAGACCAGATCACAATTGTCGCCACGGGGCCGTTGACGTCCGATGCGCTTTCGCGGGAGATCGGCCGGCTGAGCGGAGCTTCCCACCTGTTTTTTTACGATTCGATCAGCCCGATCGTGGAGGCTGATTCGATTGATATGGGGAAGGTGTATCTGGCGGCACGTTACGACAAAGGCTCGGCGGACTATATCAATTGTCCCATGTCGAGAGAAGAATACGACCGTTTCTACGATGCCTTGCTGGCGGCGCAATCGGTCGAAGAAAAGGAGTGGGAGAAGCTGAATTACTTTGAAAGCTGTCTGCCCATCGAAGAGATTGCACGGCGCGGCCGCGATACGCTGCGCTTCGGGCCCATGAAGCCGGTCGGGCTGAAAGACCCGCGCACCGGGCGCATTCCTTATGCTGCGGTGCAGTTGCGGCAGGAGAATCTGCGGGCGGATTCCTACAACCTGGTCGGATTTCAGAACCATTTGAAATTCGGCGAGCAGGGGCGCGTGCTGCGGTTGATTCCTGGGCTTGAGAACGCCCGCTTTCTGCGCTATGGGCAGATTCATCGCAACACCTACATCAATGCGCCCACGCTGCTTTCGGACACCCTGCAAATGAAAGAGCACCCGCGCGTTTTGTTTGCCGGACAGATTTGCGGGGTTGAAGGGTATGTGGAATCGATCGCTGCCGGGCTCATGGCAGGAATTCATACGGCGACGCTTGCAGCAGGCGCAGACCCGATTTCGCCTCCCCGGGCCAGCGGGTTTGGATCGTTGATCAACTACATCACCTGCGCCGACCCGAAGAAATTTCAGCCGGCTAACATAACATTTGATCTTTTGCCGCCGCTGGATCGGAAGATCCGGGATCGCTCGGAGCGGCATCGTTTGCAATGCGAGTTGGCGTTGAGGGAATTTGAAGGTTGGATGGAAAAGATTGGGAGCAATCAGGGCGCCGCACACCTAAGGCATTAGCCACAGAGGACACCCTTCGACTCCGCTCAGGGCAGGCTCCGGTGCACAAAGGAACACCGAAACCTGGGCACTAATTTATTGCCCTCATTCCTGAACAAATCCCACGCTCCGCGCGTATCACCAATCAGGACGTGGTTTGCCCGGCTTACGTTCAGCGGGTGGGCGCGTCCAATGAAGCAGCATGGTTCTCAGCGATCTCATTGGCGATGTACTGCGGACGCTGTGGTCGCACAAGCTGCGCACCTTCCTCACGATGTTTGGCATTGCGTGGGGGATTGTGTCGATTGTTCTGATGGTGGCGGCCGGGGAAGGCTTGCGAAAAGGTCAGGAAGACCAAGCCAAGACTTTAGGCAAGGACGTGATGATCGTTTTTCATGGCCGGACCAGTTTGCAAGCTGGAGGAACACGAGCCGGACGGGCTGTGCACTGGGAAGATCGCGATGTGGCCGCGGTCCAGGCCGACGCTCCCGATTGCCAATACGCTCTCCCAGAACTTGAGCAGGAAGATGTCCGCGCCCACAGCAACTACAACAATGCAGCGTTTCTGGTCACCGGTTCGCTACCACCGTTTCAGGAGGTTCGCAGCCTCACCGTAGGGCAGGGGCGATTTTACGACTGGGAGGATACTCGCGAAGGCCGGAGGCTGGCGTTTCTGGGTAGCGATGCTGCCAAGCAACTTTTTCCGGGGCGTAATCCGGTGGGCGAGAACGTTTACCTGAATGATTTTCCTTATGTCGTGATCGGAGTGATGGCGAAGAAGAAGCAGGATTCCAGCTACGACGGTTGGGATGTGAACAAGATTTTCATTCCTTTTGGCGCCATGCGGCGCGATTTTCCGGACAAGCCTCCGGGCACGCCGACCACTTTCGATGAGCTGCTAGTGACGCCCAAATCGGTGGAGCAACACGAGAGTTGCAAACACGAAGTGCGGGCGGCGCTGGGACGTATGCACAACTTCGATCCCCGGGACAAAGAGGCTTGTCCGATCTGGGATACGGTGCAGGAGGCGCAGGCATTCCGGCAGATGACGGATGGCATGAAGTATTTCCTCGGTGCAGTCGGAGTCGTGACCCTGTTTCTGGGCGGGCTGGGAGTCATGAATGTGATGATGGTGGCCGTGCGCGAGCGGACTCGCGAGATTGGTGTTCGCAAGGCTCTGGGGGCGCCGGCTCATACGATTTTGCGGCAGTTTTTCCTGGAAGCGCTGCTCATCGCTGTTCTCAGCGGTGGGATTGGGTTGGGCGTGGCCTATGGAATTTGCTCGCTGGTCGATCTGTTGCCGATGCCTGACTTCTTCGCAGGATTGCTGCCGACATGGAAATCGGGGCTGCTTTCTTGCGGGCTGTTGGGAGCGATCGCAGTTCTTTCTGCGTTGTATCCGGCACGGAAGGCGGCGTCGGTGGATCCGATTGAGGCGCTCAGATTTGAGGCAGGAGGGTAGAAAAGCATTAACCACAAAGGACACTAAGGTCCACGAAGAAGACCGCGTCCCGACCCTTTGTGTAACTTCGTGTCCTTTGTGGTTCAGGCCTTGGTTTTTAAAGCTATGCTGATCGAGATCATTCGCGAAGCCTGGATCGCTCTCAAGCGCAATACTACGCGCAGCTTGCTGACCATGCTGGGCATCGTGTGGGGGATCACGACAGTTACCTTGCTCATCGCTTACGGCAGCAGCTTCCGAAGAATTCTGGTGAGCGGCTTTGATGCGTTCGGCAAGAGCGCGGTCATCTGCTGGCCCCAGCAGACCAGCGAACAGCCTGGCGGACAGCGGGCAGGGAAGAAAGTTGTTTTCGAGCAGGCTGATGTCGATATGGTGAAGGAGACGGCGCCGCTGGTGAAGCATGTTTGCCTGGAGACCGTACACCGGCCGGGCATTGCCTACGGCGACAGGATGGTGGGGACGGCGGCGGTCCGCGGCGTGTGCCCGGAATATGGAGAAATGCGCAATGAGGTTCCCGCAGAAGGACGCTGGATCAATGCCAGTGACCAACTGGAGCGGCGGCGCGTAGCCTTTCTTGGAGGACGCATTCGAGAGCAACTGTTCAGCGGACGTCCAGCCGTTGGCGAAACGGTGACCATTGGCGGCGTGCGCTTCACCGTGATTGGCATCATGGCGCGCAAGATTCAGCTCAGCAACTACTTCAGCAGTGACGACGAATCGGTCTGGATTCCCTACTCCGCGGCGGGCGATCTTTGGAATACGCGCGACGCGGCGGTCCTGATCTTTGCGCCCATTGCTCCGCAGTTTGAAAAGAAGGCCATGGCGCAGGTGCTGGCTGCGGTCGCAACCCGGCAGCAGTTTTCGCCGACGGATCCGAAGGCGATTCAGATGTTCGGGCGCGACGAGTTCCGGCCAGTCATTGACGCTTTGACCATCGGATTGCAGGTGCTACTCACGTTTATCGGGACTCTAACGCTTGGCATCGGCGGCGTGGGAGTGATGAACATCATGCTGGTTTCAGTCGATGAGCGCATCCGCGAGATCGGTCTGCGTCGTGCCCTGGGAGCCAGAAAACGTCACATCAAGTTCCAGTTTCTGGCGGAGACCCTGCTGATCATGATGTTGGGCGGCGCGATTGGCGTGCTTTTGTCGTACGCAATTGCCGCTGCCGTGGGCACTCTGCCGTTAATGGGACCGCTGTTTGAAGACGATTCCGGCAAGGGCGACATCCATCTGCAAATCTCGTTGATGACGGTAACGCTCTCCACGCTGGTGCTGTTGGTGGTTGGTGTGATCAGTGGATTGGTGCCGGCGCTGCGTGCTTCGAAGCTGGATCCCGTCGAGGCGTTGCGCTACGAATAGAAAAGCGGCCACGGATCTCCACGGATCTGCGGAACTCATTAAAAAAAGATTTAATTTGACCGCGGCTCGCGGTTAGCGGTACCTTGCTGCCAGTTCCCCAAGACTTTGCGAGGTGCCTGTTTGCCGATTTCGGCCGTTGACGCCATTGATCCCGCCTTCCAACACACCAAACAGCAACTTCTGCATCCGTTCCGCGCGGCACAGTGGGCGAAGCTTGCGCTGGTCGGCTTTCTTGCCGGTGAACTCAGCTCCGGCGGATGCAACGGCAGCAGCTTCCGATCGCCCACCAATCCAAGTGGCGGGCAGCCTTTCCCGCTGCCCCACCCGAATCTGTTGCTCTATGCCTCATTGATCGCGCTGTTGATCGGGCTAGGCGCGGTTCTGTGGGTATTGTTCCTTTACGTAAGTAGTGTGATGCGCTTCATTCTGTTTGACAGCGTGATTGCGAGGCGTTGCGACATCCGCCTCGGATGGTCCCGGCGGCATGAAGCTGGGCTGCGTTACTTCGTGTGGCAACTTGTCTTCATCCTGGCGACGCTCGTCGGTCTGACCGTACTGCTGGGAATTCCTGCTGGGTTCGCGCTCGCCGCAGGTTGGTTCAAAGATCCCCACCGGCACCTGGTTCCACTTGTTCTGGGCGGCATGCTTTTGTTCTTTGCTGTGATGGGCTTCATATTGCTTTCTCTTGTCGTACACGTTCTGACCAAGGACTTCGTCGTGCCGGAGATGGCTCTGGAGAACATCAGCGCCTTCGAAGGATGGCGGCGCTTGTTGCCCATGTTGCAATCGGAGAAGGGCAGTTACGCCGGCTATCTCGGGATGAAGATCGTCATGGCGTTGGCGGCCTCTGTGGCTGTTGGTATTGTTACGATTGTCGTGTTTCTCATTCTGCTGATCCCGGTCGGGGGCTTTGGCGTGGTCGCAATAATTCTTGGAAAGACTGCCGGCCTCACTTGGAACCTGTATACGATTACGTTCGCGGTCGTGGTCGTATGCATTGTGCTCGCGGTACTTTTTTACTTGATATCGCTGATCTCGGTGCCGGCGATTGTGTTCTTTCCTGCTTACTCCATCTACTTCTTCGCGTCGCGATATCCGGCGTTGGGCGCCCTTGTAAATCCGCCACCACCTGCCGCTCCCCAGTTTTCGCCTTTGCCACCGCCGTCACCCGAGCCGATCGGATAGAGAGTCGCTGTTACTTCTTGTCGTGCGCCCAAGAAAAGCGCCGTCCGAGGATGCACTTGACGATCAGGTGATCGGTGGAAGCGGTCGCGCCGATGCCGACTCCGAAGTTGAACTCCCACTCCGGCCCTAGATCGAGGTCAATGGCTGGAACAAACTGCTGCTGCTGATCGTGGAGCGGACTGAGGCCCGAGATCGGTCCCCAGGAGCCGTAATACTCGAGCCCGCCTGCGATACGCTTAGTGATGTCGTAGCTGAACTTGAAATTCGGTGAGAACACCACGCCCTGGTTAACGCCGGGGCCGTGAAATGAGCGGTCAAGTGTGGGATTGAAGCTGAGGTACCAGGGGCCGATTTTCTTGTCGACGATGGGGCGAATTTCCCAGGTCCAGGTGTCCGCCGAGAATTCAGGACGCTGGTATCCGATCTCGTTCGACAAGCTCACCCCCACCGGCCAGTGCCACGACTCGGGAATGCGAAAGCGTGGGCGGATGTGATCGCCCACCCACTGCCAGCCTTCGTTCGGCTGAATGCTGGTGAAGATGTAAAAGCCGGTCTCGAACCAGTCATTAATACCCTGCGTGATTTCCACCGTCTCATGCTCGGCATGGTTGGTGGGCAGGACGCCGTCGATGGTCGTTGTACTGCCTTCCACGGTGAAGTTTGAATGCAGTTCCACCATCGTGTGTTTGGGCGCAACCAGTTCCGAGCCGTACACCTGGATTTCATAGTTATCCTGCGCCCGGACGCTCGCAGACACGGCAAGGAAAAATAGACCGATCAGAATTCGCACCTGCCGTTGAGTATTCATGCCTGCTCAGCGGCAGCCTCGGCGCCGCGACCTGACTCTTCAATGATGCACGGGCGCAGCGACACGGCGCAAGCCCGCTGCGAATTTCGCGTTGCTGGAACTTACCCGCGAACGTGGGTGTCAAATCTTTCAGACACGCGTGCCCGAGAGGAGCAAATTCCATGGCGTTCTCGCAGGCAGGCGGTGGTCCGTCCAATCCACAAATCAACGTTACTCCGCTGATCGATGTGTTGCTGGTGCTGATCATTGTCTTCATGGTCTTCATGGTGGTGGTGTCAATGTCGAAGCACAAGGGTCTGGAGGCGCAGATTCCACAGCGCGCGGACGATAAAAGTCAGCCGGTCCCCATCGACAGGACAATTGTGATCCAGGTGGTTTGGAGTGCGCAGGGCCAGGAACCGGCTCTCAGGATCAATCAGGAAGAAGTGAAATGGGACGATCTGCAAAATCGGCTTCACGACATCTTTAAGATAAGCGCGGAACGGATAGCGTTTGTGCGTGGCGACGATGATGTTGATTTCGAATACGTGGCCGACGTAATTGACATTGCTCGCGAAGCTGGCGTGGACCGGGTGGGATTGCTGACAAAGGCGCAGTGACGAGTGGTAGGCTTCCATGGCAGGCTGTTAACGGTGGGGTTTGGGGGGAAAGGCGTGGAAGCGTTTGAGAAAAAAGTGCGGGACAGTTTTGGGCGGCAGCTCTTCATGTCCACGATTGGGGCGGAGATGGTTTCGGTTGGCCGCGGCCTTATTGAGATTCGATTTCCTTTCAGCGCCAAATTGACCCAGCAAAACGGATTCGTGCACGCAGGCGCGGTCACCAGCATTATGGATTCCGCCTGTGGCTATGCCGCTTTGAGCCTCGCCCCGGAAGAAGCCGACGTACTTAGTGTGGAATTCAAGGTCAACCTTCTGGCTCCGGGAGCAGGGGAATCGTTCATCGCTCGCGCGTCGGTGAAACGGGCTGGCAAGCGGCTTGCTGTTTGCACCGCCGATGCCTTTGCCGTCAGAGCAGGCGAGGAAAAACTGATCGCAACCATGCTGGCAACGATAATGAACATGGATTCGAAACCGGCTGGCGCTGTTTAGTCCCGCGCCCGGTTCTTGATCCAGATCGGCGAGCCCACAAATCCAAAAGCCTTTCGCAATTGGTTTTCCAGAAATCGCTGGTAGGAAAAGTGCAGCTTCACCTTGCGGTTGGTGAAGAGCACGAACGTTGGCGGAGAAACTCCCGCTTGGGTCATGTAGTAGATTTTCACTTGCTGCCGCGCGGGGACTGAGGCGCGCTCGAAGTCTACGTATTTCAGGAAGCGGTTCATTTCGGCTGTGGGAATACGTTTGCGTCGTTCAGTTGCGACTTCTTCCAGTGTAGGGAGAATCCTCTCCGTCCCCTTACCGGTGGCAGCGGAGACGAACAGCACGGGCGCGTAGCTCAGGAATTTGAGGTCGTAGCGGACTCTTTGTTCGTACTCCGCGCGATCGGTCGGACTCTTGGTTTCGCGAATACGCGTTGCTTTCGACTCCCGCCCCGCTTTTTTCTGGCCACTCGTGATCAAGTCCCACTTGTTCACGATAACGATGACTGACCGGCCGCTCTCATGAGCATAGCCGGCGATGGTGGCGTCGAGCGCGCTGACGCCCTCGGTGGCGTCGATCACAAGAAGAGCGATGTCGGCGGCGTCGAGATGCTTGCGCGCCATCACAACAGAAAGCTTTTCCGCCATCAGATGGGTCTTGCCCTTGCGCCGGATTCCCGCTGTGTCAATGAAGCGGAAGTCTTTGCCATTGAATTCGATTACTTCATCGACCGCATCGCGGGTTGTGCCCGGGATCGGCGAGACAATTGCGCGGGAAGTTCCGGTGAGCCGGTTCAACAGGGTAGACTTGCCCACGTTGGGATGCCCGATAATCGCAACTTTGACTTCCTTGGGTTCGGCGGGGATTCCGGCTTCCGGGATGTCCAGCGGTTCTTCACCTTGCTCTGGGGTCTCAGGTTGAGCAGTTTCAACGTGCAAAGTCTCAAGCTTAAGGGCCTCAAAGACCGCTTCGAGAACGTCGTCCACGCCGCGTCCATGCTCGGCGGAAACGGGAAATAACTTTCTGATCCCCAGGCGATGGAATTCGTCGATCAACGATTGCTGTTTGTCGCTATCAATCTTGTTGATCGCCAGAAACAGCGGCTTGCCGCCGCGAAGGAGCAAGCGGGCCACGTCGAGATCGGGAGCGGTGAGTTCGCTGCGTCCGTCCACCACCAAGATGATCGCGTCAGCTTCTTGCAGTGCGACTTTGGCCTGGCGAAAGATTTCTGCGGGGATGAACTCTTTTTCGTCAGGCTCGATTCCGCCAGTGTCCACGATGCGGAGGCGATGTCCGCGGAAGTGAGCTTCGCCGTAGAGCCGGTCGCGGGTGATTCCAGGCTCGTCGCCGACAATGGCACGCCGCGAACCGACGATTCGATTGAACAGCGTAGATTTCCCAACATTGGGCCGGCCCACGATGGCAATGGTGGGAACTCCAACCGTGACCGGAGCGCTCATCGAGTTGGAATTGATTCGGGTCAAAGGTTAAGCAACAACCGCACCGGGACAGCTATTATAGAGACTCCGTGGCTCCGACCCCTCAACCCGCCGTTGCTGGCGTCAAGAAACAGGAAGTCTCGCTCTACCAATTCTTCGCGCCCGGAGGCGTGCTTTCGCGCACCCATCCCGCCTACGAATTTCGCCGGGGACAGCTGCAGATGGCACAAGCCGTCGAGCTGGCCCTCGAAGAAAAACGTCACCTCATCGTCGAAGCCGGGACCGGGACCGGGAAGACTCTGGCGTATCTCGTTCCCGTAATTCGTTCAGGCAAGCGCGTGATTATTTCCACCGGCACCAAGAACTTGCAGGAACAGCTCTTTCACAAGGATATCCCTTTTCTCGAGCAAGCGTTGTTTCCCGAAGGCGAGGGCCGGCTGAACGTCTGTTACATGAAGGGGCGCAACAACTATCTGTGCCGCAAGAAACTCTATGACCTGACCGGCCAGCCCGTGCTGAGCGGTTTGGAGGAGATTGAGCACTACCGCGCAATTGCCGCATGGGAAAAGACGACGCAAACTGGAGATCGAGCGGAACTCGCGGAACTGCCTGAGGCCAGCGCGCTCTGGCATAAGATCGACGCGAGCTCCGACGCTTGCATCGGTCAGAAGTGCAGTTCGTGGGACAAGTGTTTCATCACGGAAATGCACCGCCGCGCGATGGAAAGTGACATCATCATCGTCAACCACCATCTGTTCTTCGCTGACCTCTCGATTAAGCAGCAAGCTGAGTACGCGCCCGATGCGGGCATTTTGCCCGAGGTGGGCGCGGTCATTTTCGACGAAGCCCACGAACTGGAAGATGTAGCGGGCAGTTATTTTGGAGTTTCGGTCAGCAACGGGCGAGTCGAAGAGCTGTGCCGCGATGTGGAAGCGTCGCTGCAGCGCAACCACATGCTTTCAGCCTCAATCTCAGGCGCGTTGAAAAGCTTGCGCGAACGCGCCATGTTTTTCTTTGCCTTGCTCCCTCAGGGCGAGGGCCGCTTTTCTTTTGAGAACCGCCGCGATTTCCTGGAAGAAAACGGGGACGAGTTCACTTCATTGCAGCAGTCGTTTACCCGGTTGAACTCGGAACTGGAAAACCTGCCATCCAAGCCCGAAGAAGTCTTCAACTTTGCCAGGCGTGCGCAGGAACTGCAGGTGCAATTCGGTTTTCTGATGGAATCGGAAGACGCCAATACCGTCTTCTGGATCGAGCGGCGCCGCGGCGGGCGCGACAAATTGAACGTCTACCTGCAAGCCACGCCGATCGATGTGGCCCCGATTCTTAAGACTTGCCTGTTCGACAAGCTGGAGTGCGCTGTGCTGACTTCGGCAACGCTCGCGGTGGGTGGAGGCTTCGAGTACATGCGCCGCCGGCTTGGCCTTGAGCACACGCGGGAATCCGTTCTGCCTTCTCATTTCGATTACGAAAACCAGGCGTTGCTCTATGTGCCGCCTGATCTGCCCGATCCGCGCACGCCCCAGTTTGCTGCCAAGGCAGCGGACCGCATCCGGCGGCTGCTCGAAATCACCCGCGGCCGGGCCTTCGTGTTGTTTACCAGCTATGCGCAGATGAACGACGTCTACCAGCGTCTGCTGGGTGAACTCGATTTCCCCATGCTGTTGCAAGGCGACGCGCCGAAGAGCGCACTGCTCGAGGAATTCCGCCTGACCCCGAACGCTGTCCTGTTCGCGACTTCATCCTTCTGGCAGGGCGTCGACGTGCAGGGAGAACAGCTCAGTTGCGTGATCATCGATCGCCTGCCTTTCGCTGTCCCCAGCGACCCAGTGGTCGCGGCGCGGGTGAAATCCATCGATGCCGAGGGCGGCAACGCCTTCTTTCAGTATCAGGTGCCAGCAGCGGTAATCACGTTAAAACAGGGCTTCGGACGGCTTATCCGGTCGCTGCACGATCGTGGCCTGCTCGTGCTCCTCGATAACCGGATCTTGAAAAAACAGTATGGGCGAGTGTTCGTCGAGAGCCTCCCAAACTATCGCAAGACGACGGAGATGCGGCAGGTGGAGGAGTTCTTCGGCGCGAGTTGAATGTTGGCCTTGCCTTGTTTTCCCCAGCGTTTTAGGAGTTGGAGGGATTATGGGGGGCCAAGCGCAACAGGCCACGAATCAATTGCGATAGCAACAGAGCAACAAAAATAAGGAACATCCAGCTGATGAGGGGGCTTGTCCGAATGTGTTTATCAGCTGTGGATCGACTACGCCGTTCTAGCCACTATTTCGGATTCATGACTTAGATTCAATCCTTGCCATGTAAAGACCACAATCCCAAGAGCGGCAAAGAATGTCCCGATGTACTGAGCCGGAGTCATCTAGCGTCATCCTATCTCAATCTTTCAGCAGCCGCATCCCCGCCCCCGCCGCCGCATTCCGGTCAAAGGTGACGGTGTACTGGCATTCCGCCGCGTGGCCCGCGCGCTCGATCAGACAGTCGGCAAAATCGGCGCGGCTGGTGCTGAACTTTCGCAACGCCTGCGCGACGATTTCCGCTCGTTCAATAACCAGTTCTTTGCTCCGCAGCAAAGTCTCCAGGACCTGCTCAATTTCGTTCTTCTTGAAACGGTACGAAACCTCCAACACCCAAACCAGTTCCGCGACGACGATCAAGGAAAGAAATCCGCGTGAATCCGAGGAGAGTGAATCCATCTGTCTCACCGCAGCGGCTGTTTGGGCGGCATCGTCGTGAGTGAGATAGCGGACAACAACATTCGTGTCGAGGCCGATCATATCTAGCCGATCATCGGGAACCGGATGCGCGCCTCGCAATGGCGGCGTTCATCTCCTCAATAGATACTGGCTTGTTTCGCTTCCCTCGAAACAGCCCGTTCAGTTCCTGCACTGAGCGCGTGGCGGCGACAATGGCAAATCGACCCTTTCCCTGTTCAACGAATTCAATTCGATCTCCCGCCTCCAGCCCCAGGGCCGCGCGCACCCGCGACGGTATGGTGATCTGGCCTTTCGAAGTGACGGTCGCAACTGCCATAGCATTATTCCTTACATAGTAGTAAGGAATATGTAGAATGTCAAGGTACGAATCGCCGGCGCTCATGCCGCCAGAACGTCATAACTCACCGTGGCGTGTCCAGCTTTCCGGTTCAGCGTGTGCAAAACAGGCACATGGTTTCTTCACGATACAATTGCAGATCATATGGCTCAATCAGGGCAATGAGACGCTGCGGTACGCACGAGCATTTGGTGCGGTTCGGGCGGACATCAGAACGAAGGTCGAGAGGAAATCGAATGTTGAGAAGAGCATGTGTCGTAGCCGCAGCCGTATTTTTACTTACCTCACTGGGGCTATGCCAGAACCAGGGTCATTTCGACGCGAGCTTTAACGCCGCACTTGTTTTCACCCGGTCGTCCACTG
>Ga0207136_1130_pt2 | contig 13341 bp, 11 predicted proteins | sample Alteio_BWMinHeat_8_FD_153552 | JGI IMG/M metagenome (GOLD analysis project Ga0207136, IMG submission 153552) | Enriched cells from forest soil in Barre Woods Harvard Forest LTER site, Petersham, Massachusetts, United States -... | ecosystem: Environmental > Terrestrial > Soil > Temperate forest >...
TCTCGAACACCTGCATCGTGAGGCGGCGAAATCAATCGGAGCCGCTGCCGGTGCTACCGTCGTGGACCGATGGGGCGAAGCGACTTTATATCTTAGGCAACAAGGATATTTTACGAAGCAGCACGAAACTTTTATCGCGGCACTCTACACGCTGCTCAGCGATGAGAGCGTCCATCCGCTGACGGCCGACCGAGAATATGCAAGGCTTCTGAGGAACGTCGTGATCGAATACGGTGTGATGTTTCTGACTATGCTCGATAAGCGGGGTGTGAAGATATAAGGCACGGGACTGAGCAGAGTGACACCCGAGTGCCTGATTATCGCCTTGCCGCCCAACGTCTTACTGTCGTTGTCCCTACGGCACACGGTCACCACCTTCTTTTCCGGCATAACTGACAGTGAGAAGCGCCGCTGTCGCTGGCAAGTCAACCAAATTTCACAAATATCTGCAAATGTTTTCCCACCAAAGCCCGCGAGAGATCGGAACTGCATTCCACTACTCGATTGCGGCTAGGAATTGCATCGGGGTCAACTGGGCTACTGGACATAGGATTTCCCCTTAATTGGTTTTTGGCTGGCAATGAACGCTTCCGCTACAGCAACTGTCTCTTCGGGAGTAAGCTCCGCTTCTACTCCAGTGAGTGTTATTTCCGAGCGACGCCTGCGGTGTCTGAGCTTGATAGTTGTGCGGTCACGGAAATTCGGATCGGGGCCGAGAGAGACGACAGCGAACGCCGACAGTGGAGGCGAGGAGTAGCGCCCATTGATTGCAATGATCTCGAAATTCCGGCAATTTGTGTTGCAGCCGATTCTTAAGTAAGTTCACGATCTCTGTCGTTGAGCTCTGCTGGTCGTAGTAATAGATCTTGGTTGTGTGGCCCGCTTGAATCATTCGTTCATAGATACTGAGAATGGGATCCAGTACGCGAAACATGTCCATGCCTACGTGTCCGAACGAAGTCCCATAGTGAGCAAACGCCCGATTGCAGATAGTTGGCCCTGGAATTGACGAAAACCATCCATTAAAAAGAGCGAATTCCATGGCCAATGTCGTCAGAACCGGCAGCTTGTCCGGCGTGAAGTAGGACATGATGTTGTGCGAACGCCTGACGTCTCTGGTCTGCGAGAAATAGTCCTTCACGAATCCCTGCATATTGGCGACGCGGCCGGGTCCCGGCGGTGTCCCGCCAAAAACCTGGAGGTCGACTCCCGGAAAGTGGTGATCGGGGTCCGGATCCAGCTGGCTTTGAAATTCGGCGTTGGGTTGGACCTTGACGATCGCGCCGGTGGTGTCCGGGTTGGATTCGTTTCCCGTCAGCCCATTGATCTTCGGGTATTGCTTCATCAAAGCGCCCAGCATGTGATCGAAGGAGCGGCCTTCCATCATCAGGACAACGATGTGTTTTAGATTGTCCAGTCCGACTGACATAAAAGGCCCTCCGAAGAATCCATCAAACCTGCCAGTTCGCAGGGCGATTTGTCATCGCCCTGCCACCGGCGACGCGTCCGAATACTCATTTTGGCGCGTTAGCAAGCAGGTTCATGAAGTCGTTCACTCTGTTTAAGACCGCTAAAGCTTCACCTTCGTCATAGCCCTTGCGCGTGTGCGAAACCTCATTACGCCAGATATCTCGTATGTAAGTACAACTGTCTGCGGCATCTGAATAGAATTTGAGTTTTCTGCTTTTTCTTGGCCCTTGCGGAAGAGAGTGAGCTGAGGTGATCTTACCCCGTATTCCGTTTATCACCTTATCCCAGGTCGCAAATTCAATCGGCTGCGGTTTGCCTTTGTCGGTCAGTTTCACTCCCACCTTTTTCGCAACTCTTCGAAGGCCGTGCTCTGACACGCGCATCAAATGAAACACGCTTGCTGTATGCCGGTCTATGCAGTAGCAATAAACAGCTTCCTCAGTATCTGTCTTGCAGCTAGGGATCGTCTTCCAGGCACCGCTCCAGCGCGTTTGCATTTCCAAGAGGAGCTTAGCTTTCTCCGACGGAATGAGAACGAAATGCTGTTTTTTAAGATCTGATTCAATCGCTTCACGCAATACGACCAGCTGGGATACCAAATCCTGAAAAGTTATCGATTTGGACAGAACATGACTGAAGTGTCCAGTTCGCGCCGCAACTCGGTCTAGAGTGAATTGGAGCTCCATCCGATTTGCCTGATCTCTTGCCAATGCAACTACAGGAGTAACTAAACTCTTAAGGCCGTTTGAGGGCACTGGAATATCGCGCTCACCAAATTCGCATTTCTTTATTGCATACTCCGTCGCCTCATTCAGCTTATGTAGAAGCTCAGCGAGCTTCCAAATTTCCACCCTTCGCATATTACTTGCAGTCTAAAGAGTCTCGGGCCAGCTGTCACGCCTATCATCCAAGGATAGCGGGACTTGGACAATCATCACACCGACAGGCGCGATGATGTCCTGTAGGGTGGGTGTTTCTTATTCAACCCGCACAATCGGCTTGTCGTACTGCCACTAGGCCAGAAATTCTGAAATTCAAAACACCTGGCATCGGAAAAGAATGATTATTCCGGTCGCTCCTGCCAAAGACGAACCTATTACATCTGACGATTCGCACATGCGAGCGCTGGCGGAAATTTTGGGAAGGATGGGCGGGAAGATTTAATCAACGACTTATGTCATCGCATGTGAATAATATTTATTCGGAAACCACCGCATCACCTCTCCTTGACACGCTGTCACTTTAGGTAGACTGTTAACGCAATAAATCCCCGCAACAGATGAGCCCAAGGAGGTCCAGCCCATGAGAATGGCTTGCTCGCTCATTATTTCGATTTCACTTCTTTCCCCGAGTGCACTATTAGCCTCGACGCAGATACTGCAAGATGAGAAATCCAAACAGGCTACTCAAGAGTCCCAACCGGTGGCGGCGCCGGTCGTCAAGCAACCGCTCGCATTTGGCTTAGAGGACTCTACTCCGGTCAAGTTGCGGATAAATAGAAACATTTCGTCCGCCGATGCACAGGTCAACGAAACGGTGGATTTCGAAGTTCTTGAAGAAGTTAAAGTCCACGATGTTTGCGTCATTCCCCGAGGAGCCACGGCTTGGGGAACGGTAACTGAAGCCCAACCTAAAAGAAGGATGGGGCGTGGAGGCAAGCTCGACATCAACATTGACAATGTGCGTCTCGCTTCCGGCGAGAAAGTGGCTTTGCGAGCGGTCAAAGATATGAAGGGCGGTGGCCATCAAGGTGCCATGACAGGAGCGATTGTAGCGACAAGCATTGTTTTTTTTCCGGCAGCCCCTCTTTTTCTACTCGTGCATGGTAAAGACATAACCATTCCAAAGGGCACTGAAATTACCGCCTATATCAACGGGGATATTTCGCTGGACCCAAAGAAGTTTGTGGCAGAGGCGACCGCCAGTCCAGAAGCAGGCGCGACAACGGCTCAATCAGGTACCGATGCAGCGCCGGCGCGGAATGGGAACGGCTTGAGCGCTACACTCTCCACCGTGGAGGTTAAGTCCACGCCTGACGGAGCAGAGATCACCGTGGACGAGAAGTTCATGGGAAACACACCGTCGTCGCTCCGACTGTCAGTAGGCGACCACAAGATCAAGCTAGAAAAGTCGGGCTTCAAGACTTGGGAAAGAACTCTGACCGTCGGTGCGGGCGAGACGGCAACTGTAGCCCCTTCGCTCGAAAAACAGGATTAGAGCGAGGATACCACCATGCCGAAATCACGACTCCTCATTGCCCTTTCGCATGCCTTGTTATGGATTATTCTCATCGGCCAATTTTCGTACGACATTTCCTCGGCAACCTGCACAGGAGCCGAACCCTGCCATGCCTGCAAGAACTGCAAGTACTGCAAGCACTGCGCGAAAGACGCGGGAAAATGTGGTGTCTGCAAATGAAGTCGAGCATCAGTGACTCTGAGTCAACAAGAACTCGAACTACATTTCTGCCGCACACGCGTCATCTGTTTTCATTCTTTTTATGCGCGATAAGCGTTGTTCTTGTTCCTACGATTTGTTCGGCTAAGACTTATCTGACGATCAGAAGCGAACCGCCTGGTGCCTCGGTCGAAATCGACGGCATCGTGGTCGGCCAAACTCCTTACAGTATTGAGATACCCGGTAGCTATGTACATGGTGGCCACTCCGTTTTCACAAATTTCCTGCGTCACCAGATGCATCTTCGGCTAGTGCTCGATGGCTTTTTAACGAAAGAAGTTGACTTGGCGAACGGTCCAACGCCATTTGTCACCCTCAACGGTGTTAATCACGGCGACATATGGATTTTGAAATCCGATACTTTCAATTTCACCCTCGAAAAGGCTGCTACCGCTTTCACGGGTGGTGTCCAAACCACTCTTGCAAACGTCGGTCCAGTAGTGCTGAGACCGGCACTTCCGACGGAGGAGGTTGTACGGATAACGAGTCCAGCTGTTTTGCAGCTGGCCGACTCTGGTGAGAGCGGCAGCGGGTTCTTGATCAGCGATGATGGAGTCGCGGTTACCAATGCACACGTTGCGAAAGGAAAGAGCGAACTACGCGCGACAACCGCGAATGGCCAGAGCTTTCAGTCAAAGGTAGTCTACGTGGACGCTACCCTCGATATCGCTTTGTTGAAACTCGAAGGAAGCGGATTTTCGCATCTTCAATTGGCGGAAGCTAGTACGGTCCACCTCGGCAGCACGGTGATCGCAATCGGTACGCCAAGTAAAGGATTCCAAAACTCCGTTACCAAAGGCATCGTGGGCGGAATCGGAGCGATGAAGGGCGAACCTGGAACTTGGATTCAAACCGACGCTGCTATCAATCCCGGAAACAGCGGCGGACCACTGCTGAATGACAATGGCGAAGTTGTTGGCATCACAACGATGAAGCCGTTCGTATCTGGCGATGGCCGTCCGTTGCAAGGGATTGGATTCGCACTCAGCTCCGTTGATTTGTTGGCTGTCCTTAGACGGTTTTACCCAAATGTCTCCGTCGCATCGACTCCGCAACAGGAACACAAGGGGAAAGGCAAAGTTTCGATCTCGGCCGATGTGGAAGGTGCTGACATCTACATCGATGGGAAGTTCGTGGGAAATGTGCCCGGGACGTTCTCCCTTTCCGTAGGACCTCACAAAATCGAAATCAAGGGCCAAAATGCGGCGGTATGGCAACGAGACTTAGAGGTCCTTGAAGATAGCGACGTAAAATTAAGAGCGATACTCATCAAATAAGGAGCGCATCAAGGCGCAGAGGTGTGCATGAGAAGAGCTAGGACTTTAATTGCAGTGTTGTTCGGCATCATGCTTTTATCGCCAGTCCATGCGCAGAAGAAGCTCACGGCGGTGGAAGCTAAGGAGCACTTTGGAGAGACCGCGACCGTCTGTGGGGCTGTTGTCAGCACGCGATATGCGGATTCATCAAAGGGTCAACCCACATTCCTCAACCTTGAAAAGCCATACCAAAATCAAATCTTCACCGTCGTGATTTGGGGCAGCAATCGGAGCAAATTCAAAACTCCCGAGGAAGACTACAAAGACAAGAAGATTTGCGTCACCGGAAAGATCACAGCGTATGATGGATTGCCGGAGATCATCGCTGACGATCCTAAGCAGATTCGGATTGAGTAATCTGTGGCCGAAACTATCTCTTGAGATGACCAACATTCGGAAATAGAGTTCGTCTCGTTGGCGAAGTCGTCTGGTTGAGTGATACCCTTCTGCGATGCCACGAATCCAACCGTGCCGCTGTACCCACGCCAAGTCCATCCATTACGCCAAGCCCGGCGCAAACAAGTTGATCGGCAGGTGCTGGTTTCCTAATTGCAAGTGTCGAGGGTACAAGCCGAAACGTTAGTGCTTCAAGAATAAAGGCTGTTTGATATTCTCAGTTTATGTCAGCGTCCCTCGAATCCGTCGTTCTCAGCGTCTGGCAACAATCTCTGATCGATAAGAAGAAAACCGTCGATCTCGACGGCGAAACCTACAGTGTCCGCCAAACTTCCAAGAGCAAATTAAAACAGATCGATTTCAGCTTTGAAGGCCGAGAGTTGCGCGGACTAGAACAGAATCCGAGTACTAAATCGCGGTGGGCGAAACTAGCGCGGGAAGGCAAGACCGTGATGCAGTTTTTGGAAGCCGGCAGATATATCGCGGTCGTCGTGGACGGGAAAGTTCACATCTATAAGCCACCGACTTGATGCTTTAGATTGAAACGGGAAAAGCAAAAGGCGGCTGCAACGCCGCCCTTTCTACAATTTTGAACTACGACTTGCGTGATAGCTGCCCGTACGAAGTGGGGGTCGAGTCTAACCAAGCTCCAAGTAACCAGCAAGTCGGCAATCACTTGGACGAGAGTCGAACTCTGCTGGCGTTTTTCCAACAAAGTTAGCGCGCAGGTTGCAGTCAGCGCGGCTCCTCGCGACCCCCACGGAGCAGATCGCTCGCCCGAAGGCGAATGCATAGAATAACACGCGTCACGATTGCTTCTCAAATCCAAGTTCTGCTCTCATTGCTCGACCGACCAGGACGTATTTCTCAGCGAACTCGTCTTTCTTTTCGAGATAGATTTCCGGCTTGCCCTCTCCTATTTCCACGCTCATATCGCGTACAAGGAGACCGAACTGTTGAAGCGCGGCGCTCAATCCGAGGCCACAAGAGGCTTGCGCCAATAAGATTGCGGCTTCGAATTCATCCATCGCTTCATTCAATGCCTTATATGCTTCCGCTTTTTTCTCTGCCCGTTCTGGCCTTTCCTTGAAGAGATGATCGCTTCTCGGTCATGAATATGGCATGCATCTTCTGGAGGGCATCTTTTGTCTTCGCTACTGATTTTGCGGTTTCAGAAACGACATCACGGCGCATCTCCCAGCGTTTTTGTCGGTTCCACACGTCGTCTGAGATCCTTGCCTCGATTGACTTTGTTGCGGTCGTCGTTTCCCGCGTCTGTTCAAGGACCTCTTTGAATCCTTCCTTCATCGCCCTGTCCTCACCCTTTTTCTTCATATAGGCGCCGAGCCAAGAACCTCCGAAGGCGCCGCCAAGCGTGGTAAGTGCCCATCCGGTTGCGGTTCCCAGGGTTATTGGTTCCATGCGACCTCCTATGCACAATTCCCTTTGTGGGCTGTAACTATACAATGAAAGTAATCTTCCCTATGGAAGCCTTCGAAGTCCGTTTGGTGAATCTGTACGAACATTTAAGCGTCTTCCAAAAATTATTGCGAGGCGGTAGAATCGTTTCCCCTAACCTCTACGAATCCTCCGTTCCCTACCTTGAGGATTTATGAAGCCAATCTTGACCGTCTTACGTTCCCGTATTCGTGTGGGCAATTCCGACACTCTAGCGGCTCAAACTAGTCAGTGCCCTCGATGCAAACAAACTGTCTGCTTGATGTGGCCGGAATACGTTCTCCACATTCCACTGCATCGGGTCGTCTGGCTGGATTGTCCGTCATGCGCGATCTCGTTTTCACTACTCGGCCATAGACCTAGTTCCAGTGTCTGAAGCCGAGTCACGATTCCCGCACGCGGTTGTAAATCATCTGAGTTAGGAAGACCGAGCATAATGTCGATCAGCAAGTATGTTGTCCGATTGAAAGACAGTCACGACACCGAGCACAGCGCGACTGTTTATGCAGAGAGTCTGTATGAAGCCGTGGTTCGTGGACTGAAAATGCTGGAACACGTTGGGTGGGAATCTGACACGAACGAGACCATAAAGCGAGTCGAAGTGGAAATTCACCAGGAGCCTACACGCCATATTGTTGACGTGCCGAAGCTGTTGAAGTGGGTTCAGGACACCGCGATGTCTATGTCTCCCGCACAAGATTATAGGAAAGAAAAATTAAGAAAGTTGCTTGGAATAAAGAAAGTCGAGCGGACAAAACGTTAGTTCCGATGCCTGTGCATCCAGACCAAAATATTCGACTCGTGGTTCAGATGGGCTATGACGGCCTTGCACGAGCAGCACTTCGGAAGATGTTTCAGAAATGCTGGAAGTAATATTCATGTGTTTGAAGCGGCGGCAGGGCTGCGGTTCTTGCTTGGCCATGCCAGAGGCTAGCATCGCGGACAAGAATTTGCTCTCAGCTCTCGCCATAACCTTGCGAGCTATCACCTACGAATGCTAGGTACTATTGACAAACAATTGTCCTCCCTAGTAAAAACTCCGGCCAACCTACCAATCGATCGGCGGGCGGTTTCAAAAGAACATCACCCACGCTCTCACCGGTTACGACCCGAACGGTCCGTGGACCATAGTTCGGAGGATCCATGCATTTCTCAATCCAAGCCAGATTTCGTCCCTCCCTATTCCGCATTCTCAGCATGTTTATCCTGCTTGGAATGAGCTTGATGGGCAGTCCACAGGTGCTAGGGCAACAAACAACCAGCATCACACCTGACATTGAAGAGGGTACGAAACCCTACGGGGCATTCCACGGCGGAGATATCGACCAAGTCTCGCTTAGCAGCGGCAAGCTCGAGGTCAACATTCCCCTTCTCTCCTACCCACAGCGAGGCGGGAAACTCAAGCTAGCCTTTTGGCTTCGCTGGCAGAATCCCATTGCCGTCGCGAGGGTGAATTGCCCCGGCGGCGGCGGCTGCACCTATGACAGTTTCTTCGCCAACAACAGTGCCCCTGATTTAGCTTTTACCAACACTTTGTTTTGGGGCGGCGGCGACAAGGGCGCCGCTCCCAATATGCACGGCGACTATGCGGAACTCACAGCGCCAGATGGCTCCACAAAGCAAATGGTATGGACGGGAACAGCCTTTGAAACAATAGACGGTAGCGGAATGTTGACCACGAAAGGCCCGAGCATTATCGAGGACCAAGACGGTGTACGCTTTTCGGGCGGTGGCCCATTGCACACAGTCGAAGACGCAAACGGGAACTATATAAGCCCCGTCGGCTCATTGGAACCCACGGGCTACCTAGACACACTCGGCCGAACAATTCCGCTGCCGCCTTGTAACGTCGCCGACATTCCACCAACACCGTATGGTTCTTGCTACCCTGCCAATTCCACAACGGACTACTCGCATTGTTCTGGGTCTGTACAGGCAACCGCAGCGTACACATGGACCGTACCCACGCCTGGCGGCGGCACCGAAACATTTAAATTCTGCTATGCCCCTTTTCTCACCTCTTACGTCATATCAGTCGACTCTCACAACGTCGGTGGGCCAGGTAACACCATGCTCGAGAGCATAGTCCTGCCGAACAACACGACCTGGACGTTTCAATACGGGCCGACGTATCCCACGTTGTCCCAAATCACGCTCCCGACAGGCGGCACGATTAGCTACACGTGGAACCTATTTATTGCTCCCTGTTCCTACAAGACACACGAGAACCCAAGGAATGGGAATATCACCGACACGCAGGGTTGGTTCTTTGTCCTTGCCTCGCGCTCAGTCAATGCTAACGATGGTTCGGGAAGCCACACCTGGACCTACTCTGGCGGCCCCTTCGCCGACAGCACGACAGGCGGAACAGTCAAAATCACAGACCCGATGCTCAATGACTCTGTGCACGTTATGACTGGACTCGGCGGCACAGGCGCTGTTTACGAAACTCAAACTCAATCCTTCCAAGGATCGAGTTCGACGGGAACCCTGCTGAAGACCGTCACCACCGACTACAATTGGTCGCCGAATCCGTTTTACCAGCCCAACGTGCCAGTATCATGCACCACAGTCGTCAACGTTTTTCCCATTCGAGTAACCACGGCTTGGGCCAACGGGCAGACTACAAAACAGGAGACCGACTACGACACGAGCCTCAAATACGGAGCATACTCTGGGGACAACGCAACTTTAACCGGCAGCTATGGCAAGCCGATCGCTCGCCGAGAGTATGACTATGCCAGCGGCGCCCCGGGCCCCCTTCTTCGCCAAACCAAACCCACATACATGGCCTTCAACGGCCCCAACGCTCCCTCTTATCTTGCAAACCATCTTCTCTCGCTGCCTTACACTGTCCAGGTCCTAAATGGTTCAGGAACGCAGGTCGCTCTCACAACCTACGGCTATGACCAGACCAGCCTCACGTCCTCCGGCATAACAACGCAGCACGATTCCGCTCCCCCAACTGGCACCTACCGGGGAAACCGAACTTCGGTCAGCCGATGGGTGAATACAACGGGCACCAACTTGACGAGTACAGGTACGTTCTACGACACCGGAATGACGTACCAGTCTTTTGATCCTCTCAGCCACTCCACAACGTTTGCTTATTCCAGCACGTTCGCCGGCGCATATCCCACTACGGTGACCAATGCACTCTCGCAGGCCACCAACTTCAATTACGATCTCAATACCGGCATCCAAACTTCCACAACGGATCCGAACCTCCTCCAAACGAGCTTCAGCTACGACAACATGTGGCGCCTCTCCCAAGTCAATCGCCCTGACGGTGGCCAGGACGTTATCACCCACCAGGAAGTCACCGCGCCTTTCACTGCCACGCTCACGACGAAAATCAACTCATCTCAAAATTATGTGCAGCAGAATACCTTCGACGGCGTTGGGCGTGTGGCGCAGACGGCCATCACTTCTGACCCGGAAGGTACCGACTTCTTCGTCACCACCTATGACGCCCTAGGCAGACCGCAGCAAACTTACAACCCCACTCGTTGCAACTCGCCCACAACAAACTGCGGTGAATCCACCTGGGGCTACACTACTACCGTCTATGACGCCCTAAACCGTGTTCTCTCGGTCACGCCACAAGACGGCTCCGCCCCAACAACCATCTCTTACTCCGGCAACACCACGACCGTCACCGACTCTGCCGGGAAAAAACGACAGTCGGTCACAGATGGTCTTGGTCGGCTCACGAAAGTATTCGAAGATCCATCTGGCTTGAATTACGAAACCGACTACGGCTACGACGCACTTGACGATCTCCTTTGCGTAGCTCAAAAAGGCACAAACACGGGAACATTCTCTGGGTGCGCCTCAATCCCTGCTTCTTGGCGTCCTCGCAGTTTCGCCTACGACTCGCTTTCCCGTCTAACCAGTGCCGCCAATCCCGAGTCCGGAACGATCACCTATTCGTATGACGCGAACAGCAATGTTCAAACGAAAAAAGACGCTCGCAACATCACCACTACCTACACCTACGACACCCTCAACCGCCTCACGCAGAAGAGCTACTCAGACGGAACCACGCCGACTGCCTCCTACGCCTACGATCAGGCTGCGCCTTGGGGCTGGAATCTCTCTAACTACATCGGGAGGCTCACGACCGAACAAACTTCGAATAGCAGCGGTTCGCTGACCGCCAATCTCAATAATTATGATCCAATGGGCCGCGTAATATTGAACGAACAGTGCCAGCCGCAGAATTGCGCTCAAGATCCTAGCCTTTACACAAGTTATTCTTATAACCTAAACGGCGGTCTCACCTCTCTACTGACAGGGCAAGGCAGCGCATTCAGCGTGACCTACTCTTATTCATATGACGCCGCGGCGCGCGTGACGGGAATGACCAGCAGTCTAGTGGATTCACAGCATCCCGCCAATTTATTCACCGTCGACCCGACATCCGGCTACTTCCCCAATGGTTCCATGCGCAAGGCGACGTATGGCAATGGGCTTATGGAGAGCTCAGTGCTCAATAACCGCCTCCAGCCATGCCGCTACAACGTGAACTGGTCCAGCACGGCGCTCAGTACCTGTACGACTGCAATCCCCTCTAACAATCTCCAGGATTTTAATTACGGATTCAACGCAGGCACCACCGACAACGGCAACGTTGCTTCCATGGCCGCAGCGGGTGCCCAGGCCTTTAACCGGACTTATACCTACGAATCACTCAATCGCCTTTCAACGATGTCTTCGCCTTCTGATCCTAATGGCTGCAACGGCCTCTCATGGAGCTACGATCCCTGGGGCAATCGCACCGCCCAAACAACCACCTCCGGCTCCTGCTTTCAGCAACCGCTCACGACATTCAGCACGAGCAATCAGTTCCCTACCACCTACCAATACGACGCAGCTGGAAACATGACCTACGATGGCGCCCACACTTATACCTACGACGCAGAAAACCGGCTTACACAGGTCGATGGTGGATCAACGGCCAGCTACCTCTACGACGCCGAAGGCCATCGTGTCACTAAAACAACATCGGCAGGCTGGCTCAACTACCTGAACGATATTTCTGGAAAAGTAGTCGCAGAAACCGTCGCTGGCGGTTGGAGTGTGGGTTACGCTTATCTCGGCGGCCAGCAGGTGGCTCAATACTGGAACCGTACTACATACTTCGTTCATCATGACCACCTCGGTTCCACCCGTCTCGTGTCCATCTACCCAGCCCCCAGCAACCCCACGAGTCCCAGCCAGTGGCTCAGTGAAAACCTAGACTATCTCCCCTATGGCGAACTCAACTCCACCGACAGCGGTGTGGACACGCACAAATTCACCGGCAAAGAACGCGACTCCGAATCCGGCCTCGACAACTTTGGCGCCCGCTACAACTCCTCCAACCTCGGCCGCTTCATGTCCCCCGACCCGTGGAACGCTGGGGCTGTACTCGGTAGTCCCCAGTCTTGGAACGCTTACTCTTACGTTGTCAACAGTCCCTTGAACGCTACTGACCCCAATGGTCTCGACTGCGTCTACACTGCGAACGCCGCTGGTAACCCTGATCCGCACAAAGATGGTACGACGACGACTATTATCGGGGATTGTAGAAATGACGGTGGGAAGGACGACGGCGGCGTTTTCGTAGACAATGACCAGAACCATCCCGTCCAAAATTCTGATGTCTCCCTCAGCAACGACGGCAGCGTGGGCGTTGTTTCATACACGCGGACAGATGGCCTTACAACGGGCTATAAGTGCGTTGGCAACTGTCCTCCAGACCCAGACACTGTCCAGGTCAATGCTACGATGAGCGCCGACCCCTACCCCACGTCAGCCGTCGGAAGGTCCCTGATGACAGTACCTTTTGACTTTTGGAACCAGACGCCGCAGCAGCATGCAGCCGTAAAGGCTTGCATGGCAACGGGGGGCGAATATGGTGGAGAAACCCTCGAACCACCAGATGTGGGACAGGCTGTTGCACAAGTACACACAGCCAACGGGAAACCAGAGCAATACAAAGGCAACAATAAACCGAAAATCCCGAATATCAAAGGCGCAAAGAGGACTCCGAGCGTGACCGGACCTCTCGGATTCTTAGAGTTCCTCGCTGATGGTATGAATTGTGTCCAGAATGTTGCGAACCAGCACCCGTAAACGAAGCATTACTCATTGGGTGAGGTCAGGACTGATTTTCCTGATGCACCAAATCTTCGCGACCGAAGGCGTAATTTGGCTGACAACTTTAGCTGCATTTCTGCTTACAACGTCAATAGCTGAA
>Ga0207136_1137_pt1 | contig 13279 bp, 14 predicted proteins | sample Alteio_BWMinHeat_8_FD_153552 | JGI IMG/M metagenome (GOLD analysis project Ga0207136, IMG submission 153552) | Enriched cells from forest soil in Barre Woods Harvard Forest LTER site, Petersham, Massachusetts, United States -... | ecosystem: Environmental > Terrestrial > Soil > Temperate forest >...
CGGGTTTGGGATTTGAGCGCGCCGAGGCGGCTGAGACTGGGCGGCCTGGCTATGATCCGCGCGATCTGCTGAAACTCTATCTCTACGGTTATCTGCAGCAGATCCGTTCCTCGCGGCGGCTGGAGTCGGAGTGCCGACGAAACATCGAACTGATGTGGTTGCTGGGACGGCTGGCACCGGACCACAAGACGATTGCTGAATTCCGGCGGATGCATCGCGAAGGTGTGACTGCCGCTGGAGCGGAGTTGGTTCGCTTGGCTCGCTCCGTGGGCTTGGTGAAGGGCGAATGGATTGCCATTGATGGCTCAAAGTTTCAGACCGTCAGCAGCGCGCGAAGCGTCCGCGAGCGCGAGGCACTGGAACGCTACTTAGAGCAGCTGGAGCAGACCGATCAGCAGGACGAAGTGGTCATCGATCCTGGCGCAGTGGCTAGCGCGCTAGAAAAGTTGCGCCAGCACCCAGAGCCAGAAGCTGGTTTTATGCGCTCAGCCCACGGCATCATTCCTGCCTACAACGTGCAAGCGGCCGTCGATGCCGAACACGCACTGATTGTGGCACAGCAGGTGACCGACCAGGCTGCCGACAACCGCAGTCTGCAACCGATGGCGGAAGCCGCGCAAGCAGCGGTGGGCGGGCCTGCGCAGCCGATCAACGTGGTGGCCGATGCGGGTTACTCCAATGGAGAACAGGCCGAAGCCTGTGAGGCGAAAGGAATTTTGCCGCATGTGCCTGTCCAGCGAGGGATGAATAATAAGGGAGACGGCACGCTGTTCGACCGCAGCGAGTTCACCTATCAGCCTGAGAGCGATACGTTTCTATGCCCGGCGGGGCAGACTCTTGCTCGCAAGCAACTATCGCGGAAAGATCGCGCGGTGGTCTACACCGGTCAACCGGAAGTGTGCGGAACCTGCGCACTGAAATCACGATGCACGATGGGTTCCCGACGCTGGCTCACGCGGCACCTCCACGACCATGCGCTGCAGCGTATGCAGCAACGAACCACACCGCAGGTGATGCAGCTACGACGATCCACGGTGGAGCATCCGTTTGCCAATCTGAAATACCGCATCTTCGGACATCCGCGCTTCCTGTTACGCGGACTGCAAGGAGCACAAACGGAAATCAGCCTAGCAGTAGCCGCCTACAACCTGAAACGCATGCTGAACATCCTCGGAGGACACAAGCTAACAGCGGCCCTACAAACCGCCTGAACCGCTGCCATCGACCGTTACTCGACTGTCGTGTGGGTCAGGCCTCCCCACAAAACAAAAAAGCGATGCTCCGGAACCCGGAGCACCGCTTTAATCCGCTTATCGCCTCTTGTTTCGTAACAGTCTGCTTCGCGAAGCCCTTCTGGCAGTTGGTTCTTAATCCGCTTGACTATGCCACCCGAGCGGCGCTGTTCCTACCAACTCATCTTCAGCGCAAACTGCAACTGCCGCGCCGAGTACGCCGCCGACGGCTGCCCCGCGCTGCACGTCGAGCCTGCCGACGGGTCGCAAAGCTGGTTCACAGCTGTGATATTGGTGCGGTTAAAGAGGTTGAAGACCTCAGCGATCAGATTGAGTTTGATTCTCTCGCCCACGGGTATGAGTTTGGCCACGCGCATGTCCCACGTGAAGAAGCCCGGCATGTTAAACGCGTCCCTGCCCAGACTGCCTATGCACCCCGCGCCCGCGGTAGTGAACCCAGGCACCGTGAACTGCTGAGCGCTGTCCGTCAAACAAACATTGGCAAGAGCAAACGTGACGCCGGGGATGTAAGGCGACGTCGTGATACCGGTCGTCGCGCTTCCCCTCGAGGGACGCGCCTGTGAAGCCCCCAGGTCAAGCCGCGTGTCTTGTCCCGTGATGACGTTGAACGGCCTGCCCGAGGAGACTTCAACGATAGGCGCAATGGTGATGTCTCCATAAAGCCGCTTAAAGAAGTTCTGGCCTTGCGCGGCTGCGGGAGTCTGAAACACAGCGCTGGTCACCCAGCGGTTAGGCTGGTTGTTGACGGAATTGGATCGCTCGAATTGCGGAAAACGGCTGTCTTGCGGCTCAAGTGTGGACTGCAAGTCCGTACTATCGTCAACCGAATGCGACCACGTGTAGCTAGATAGCATCTCGAAACCTGTCGAGAAGCGTTTCGTCACATTAACCGTGAGCGCGTTATACCAGGAGTTGCCGTTCGAGGCCTGCGCGTCCACGCTGTTGAACGGCACTGGCACCCCGAACCCTTTGGGGTAGCCGGCCAGCGCCGCCAACCCTACCTGGCCGGCATAACCGACGTTCAGCGGCTGACCCGGTGCGACGAGTGCCGCGAACGACGGATTCGGTCCCGATGGCCGGAAAAAATTAAAAAATGCCGGCGAGCTTACATATTGCCCGTTGAGGCTAGCAAGCGGCGCCGGACATCCGTTCAGTACTCCCAGCACGCTCGTGGCGATCACGGTGACTCCGCAAGTCCCCGGCGTGGCCGGAATATTTGACGCGGGTGCCACGACCGTCAGCGGATTGCTCACCGGTATGCCAGAAGCCGCCGCGTTGAACGCGTTTTGGTCCAGCAGTTGTGGGTTCGTCGAATTGACGTCGATTGGCCGGTAAAGGTGTATCCCGCGTGTCCATTGATAGCCCACGCTGATTTTCCACGATGGAGAGAGTTCGCGCTCCACGGTCAAATTCGCTTGCTGCGCATAAGCGTAGGTGAAATTCTTCGTCACCGGCAGGGTGAACGGCAGAATCGAGAGCGGAAAACCGTTTTGCAAGTAAGCTTGGTTCGCGAAAAGCGATCCCGCGGCGAACGGATCAAAACGCTGCTGTTGCGGCAAGTATCCCAATGTAAGGGAAGTCGGAAACGCCGCGTAGATCGAGTTGGCGTTCAGCACACCCTGGAAGATGGAAGACCCGTTCAAATTTGTGGGGCTGTCCAGGTTTGACCCGCAGAATCCAGGCGGCGTTGGCGAGCCTTGCGGCAGCGGCAGCAATCCGCAAGCGGAGGCAGTTCCTCCTGCAGACAATAGCTGCACCGATCGGCCGCCGTCGGCAGTCGTCGAGTCGAACGCAATGGCCAGAAGCGGATGATCGAAGAAGAGCCCGTAGCCTCCGCGGAGGACAGTTTTGCCACTGCCCGTCGGGTCCCACGCGATCCCGAAACGCGGCGCAATGTTTTTGTAATCTCGCGGCACGCCTTCCTGCACTCCCAAGGCCTGTTCTGCCGCCGCATTCACGGCCGTGGCCGGTGCAAACAGAGGACTGATTTCCAGGTCGTACCGTAGCCCATAATTTAGTGTCAGCTTGCTGCTTGCTTTCCAACTGTCCTGAATAAAATATCCCATGGGCACATTGTCGAAAGGTGAGCTCGAGTTCCCTATGCCTTGAATGTAAGACGTAGGAATCCCCAATCCATACGCCTGCAAACCAGTTGCGCCCGGCAGCGCGATGCCACCGCTACAGGAAGCTCCTGTACCGCCGATGCAGTTGGGGAAGCCGAAAGACTGGGCCGGAATGCCTCCGAAGTTGACGTCGCCGCCAAAGTCCAGCTCGAAAATCTGCGGTTTGCCCGATCTCAGTTGAATCAGGGCGTAATCCCCTCCCATTTTGAACGTATGGTTGCCGCGGATCAGTGTGACGTTGTCGGTCCATTCGAATCGCCGTTCGATGCGGTCCACGGTCGAATACGGCTCGCGACCGAAGTAGGCATAGCCCGGGATATTCACTCCGATGTCCGAACCACCAGGAAGGTCCGAATAGCCGTAGTGTAAGCCGCGGCGCGCGCCCTGGAAGCGAAATTCGTTGAACGCCGTATCGCTGAGTATTGTGTCGTGCTGGAATATGACGGTGATATCGCGGTATTGATTGATGCCGGCGCGGGTCCCGGCATTCTGGCCAAACACTTGGTTTTGTGAAGTCGATTCGACGCCGGTGACGGTGGAGGGCGAAACGGACACACGCACGAAGGATGTATTGTGGTTGTTCCAACGCTGATCGATTCGTCCCGACCACAAACTGGTCTTTTCTGATGCGGGGAAATTTCCTCGAAGGCTGTTCAGGTCCGCGTACGACGCCGGCAGTTGCGCCACACCAAAGGAATAGCCCGCTCCCGGCGCCACGGGAATCGAGGAACACGTCACCGTGCCGATGGTAGCCCCAACAGGGCACGTCACGGGAATTGGGAATTGCGCGCCCGGCCCTGGATTCACCAAGCCGCCAGTGAGTCCTGGGGCAACCAGCCCGTAATCAACTTTGTTCAGCGCAACGCTGGAAGCCGAGCCCATGAAAACCGCATACTCCTGGGCCAATGCTAGCTGGCCCGCACTTTCCAGCTGTTGGACCGCTGTGGCTTGCGACGGCGTCAATTGTACGGTCACAGGCCCCAGGCTAACTGGCACCATGCCGAAGGGGCCGGTCCCGGGCGATGCCGTTCCGATGCTCGAGAAATCCGTCTCTTCGTGCTGCGTGTATTCGTAGGAAAAAAAGTAAAAAGTCTTGTCCTTTTTCAGCGCGCCGCCAAACGTCAAGCCTGCCTGAACTCGCGTATATGGCTGCTTGACGGGATCAAGCAACCCGGTTGCCGGGTCCACTACGCCGGAAAACGGGTCCCTCGCTTGAAACGCCTTGTTTCGCAGATAGCCGTAGACGTCTCCATGCATTTCATTCCCGCCGCTTTTGGTAACAATGTTGATCACCCCGCCCGTTGCCCGCCCATACTCCGCGTTATAGTTGCTCAAAATCAGCTGAAACTCTTGCACCGCTTCCTGCGACACCGTTGAGCGAATTCCATCCGTCGAGTTATCTCCGGCGTCTGCTCCATCCACGCTCACCATGTTCGACCGCGCCCGCGCGCCATCGACATTCAAACCGCTGTTCGGCGCGGGGCCGATGGTCGGAGAGACGTCCCGAGTAACCTGCGAATTGATCAGCGTAAAATTGATGTAGTTGCGGCCGTTGGTTGGTAGGTTGTTGATGCTGCGTTGGTCGATCGTTTGGGAAACTTCCGTCTTCGTGGGCTCAATGAGGGCAGTTTGCGCCGTTACGGTGATGGTTTGCTCTGTGCCTTTCAGTGCCAGCCGCGGATCGAAGCCGGCGTCTGCACCCACCGTCACAACGACGGAATCGCTCTCGTACACCGCGAAACTCGGTCCGCCGTCGACGCTTACGTTGTATCTTCCCGGAGGCAGCCCGACCACTTTGTACCGCCCGGCATCGTCAGAAACCACGGTGCGTTCTGCGCCGGTTCCCGCGTTGGTGATCGTCAGCTTCGCGCCGCGCACCGCGAGTCCTTGCGGGTCGCTCACCGTTCCCGAAAGCGTCGCTGTATCTACTTGCGCTCTCGTCGTCGCAGCGCATCCCAGCACCAACAGGCACAGCGTGATCCACGCAGACACACCATGACGTTGCCGCATCTGATCCCTCCAAGTGGAAACCGTTCAATCTTCCGCTACCCCTAGCGGCGGCGGAGCGCCCCCCGAATGAACGCTACCCGATTGAATACTCAGCTTTTACTTCAACGTTCTGTGGACTTCAATCAAAACTTATCCGCCAAGTTCCTGGGCCTAACCCACATTTCGCGCACCCACGCCCTCCCCGGCTCTGTCTCCCGCCTCCCGTGCGGGCCGATTCCTCGGCCTGAGCTTCGAAGGTATCGTGCCGTCTTTCCATGCCCCGGCGCCCACCCCCGGCCACCCAAAGACAAGCCAAGCGGATGGGTTTGCGTGACCAGATCGCCCACCAGCCTGGCGTGCTCAGGAGTTCGACTGCCGCGTATATTTGGATCAGTCAAATCGATAACGAAGAGCCTCTGCTACGGCCCTATATCCAATTCGCCGGTAAATCGAATTTGATGTGGGGTTACCCAGGTCAGTGTAGAGAATGCACCGATACGCACCGGCGCGAAGATGCTTTGACAAAGCATGAACGCAGGCTGCCGCGTAGCCGTGCTTTCGCTTTTCCGGTGGCGTATAGACTCCGGACAGCCGAACCACGCCTTGTACTGGTTCCCGGCTTACGGCCATAGACGTCGTCTCTCCGTCTTGATCCCAAACCCAGAGCTGTCCGGCGGCCAACCCTCTGTCTACACGAAGTTCGGTATCGTTTGCAGACTCGCCAATTTCATTCTGAAACGCACGAGTCCATTGAATCATCAAACCCCGGTCGCTCGGACCTGCCTGCCGTAACTGACCTTCGGCACTCGGAACTTCTCCCAGCTCCAAGAGTTCGTAGAGACGCATCCCCTGGAAGGGTGTGGCTGCCGATCTACATCGTTCACCCCATTGCCCAGCGAAGCTGGCTGCTGTTGCCGCGTCTCCATTGACGCCGGGCAGCGTCACACCAGCTTCCGCAATCGCATTCACCATTGCCAGCACCGCTCGCGATTCCATTGGCGTCAGGGTCGCTGGGTATTCGAGAGGTGATTGAACGGCCACGCCGACGATTTTCTCTCCGTGAAATGCGATCCAATACCGGCCTGGATCGCCTTGAGCCACGCGGGCGTGCAGAATCGACAGAATCAGATTGTGCAAAACTGGTTCCGATGAAAGGAACTCCTCAGCGCTCCTCAAGACGAACCTAGGATCTTCGCTGAACAGCACTCTGAATTCCATGCGGGAGATCTTACCTGAGTGAGAGCAGCGGTGTGAATTGGCGGGTGGGCGGCCCCATACGTTATCGCCTGGGTAGCGCGCTGTACATGGAAAGTGCTTTAATTCGAAGCGATCACGGCCGCGCGGAGAGAAAGACTGACAAAACGATGAAGAAATACAAATTCAAGGCGAAAATTGAAGCAGGCGATGGCGGAGGGGCTTATGTGCTTTTTCCTTACGATACCGTGAAGGAATTCGCCACCAAAGGGAAGGTGCCTGTAAAAGCGACTTTCGATGGTCTGCCTTATACAGGTTCACTCATCAAGTATGGTCATCCACTTCATTCGCTGGGTGTGCCTAAGGCTATACGCGAGCAAATTGGGAAAAGCCCGGGCGATACTCTTGAAGTCGTTGTTTGGAAAGACGAAGAGATAAGAACCGTCGAAGTGCCTGCTCAATTTGAAAACTTGATGAAGAAAGAGGGGCTCCTTCCAGTTTTCGAAAAACTGAGTTACACCCACCGCAAGGAGTATTGCCGTTGGATCACGGACGCCAAGAAGGAAGAAACACGATTGAAGAGATTAGGTAAAGCTATTGAAATGCTCAAGAAGGGAGTAAGAACCCCTGGGTAGAGCAAAGTCACACGAATTGGACTCTGAAAGTTCGCAGTTGGCGGCTCTCTGGATTTGGCCCCGTTCAAGCGGGCAACTCTTCCATAATCCGGTAAGGGAAGGGTTGCCAACAATCCGTCCAGAAGGCTTTTTGCCCACTTCTGCAACAAGAGACAAGATGAATTCCGCTCGGGCGCACGGGTCAAAACTCCCACATCACGTGCTATAACAAACCAATGCGCCTACACGATTACGCGCCCCGGCCCGCGCAAATTAAATGGCTCCTCGATTCTGGCGCGGCAATCCGTTGGCAGGTCATGAGGGACCTCACCGGTGAAGCCCCCGAAGCAATCGCCGCCGAGCGGTCGCGCGTCGCCACCGAAGGCTGGGGAGCTCAACTTCTCGCCCGCCAAACTCCTGCCGGCCACTGGGGCGGCGGGCCGAAGTGGGACCTTATAGCCCTCTTCAGTCTCGTCGTCTTGAAGGACCTCGGTCTCGACCCCGCCAGCAAGCAGGCTCGCAAAATGATCGACCGCGTCGACAAGCGGCTCGCGTTTAAGCCGCTCAACAACCGGCCTTTCCTCCACGGCGAAACGGAGCCCTGCATTAACGGCAGAATCCTCGGCATCGGTGCGTATTTCAAGGAGCCGAACGACGCACTGGCCAAGCAACTCCTGGGCGAGCAACTCGAAGATGGCGGCTGGAACTGCGAAGCATGGCCCTTCTTGTCGCCCAAACGCCCCCCCAGCCGGCGCTCTTCGTTCCATACCACCATCTGCGTGCTCGAAGGACTGCTCGAATACGAACGAGCAGGGCGCAAATCGGCGGCTGTCACCAAAGCCCGCAAGCGGGGCGAAAATTATCTACTCGAGCGCCGCATGTTCCGCTCGCTTCGCACCGGCAAAGTCATCGACAAACGCTGGCTGCGCTTCTCGTTCCCGACGTTTTGGCACTACGACGTCTTGCGCGGACTCGATTATCTGCGAAATGCGGGAATCAAACCCGACAGCCGCGTCCGTGACGCTATCAAAATCGTCATCGAGCGCCGCCACCAGAACGGGCGCTGGCCGCTGAACCTCCTTCATCCCGAACATATTCCATTGGAGATGGAGACCGATGTGGGCAGTGCAAGCCGCTGGAACACACTGCGCGCTCTCCGAGTCCTGCGTTGGTACAACAACTCAACACGTTAGTTGTGACTTGGGCTTGCACACGACCGGTGGCAGGCACTCAAATCAGGAGTAGATGCCATGACCGATGAACCCAGGCAGTCGACGCCACGTCCCATTCTCAGCTCGATCTCGGCACAACTCTTCGTTGCGAACATCAAGAGTTCCTGTGATTTCTATACAAACAAGCTCGGCTTCGCGGTCGAATTCATCTATGGCGATCCGCCATACTACGGGCAGATCTTCCGCGACAATGCACGGCTCGCCTTGAGGCTGGTCTTCGAACCTGTGTTCGTTGGCGATGTTCGCAAGCGCGAACATCTGCTCTCCGCTTCGATCACAGTTGGCACCTCAAACGAAATCAAACAGCTGTTTCTGAGTTATCAGGCTTCAGGAGTCTTTTTCCACCAGGCACTTAAGAAAGAGCCATGGGGTGCCAGAACCTTCATAGTCTCGGACCCAGATGAGAATCTCATCCTCTTTGCTGGCCCGGCAGCTGACTGAACTCCTCCGATCTAGAATGCGGAGCTGCAGACGCAGACGACCCCCACATGGGCCCATTCCTTCAACAAATGGAAAACGCGGGAGAAGATTCGCGATCGCTCCGAGAATTTACCAGGTAAAAAAGGACGCCGACAATGCTAGCGTGCATCTGCCAAAGATATTCTTAGTCCAGCTCGGCTAGTCTGGCCCGGACCAAGTCCTTCACTAATTTTCTATCGATTTTCCAATCGACGGGGATCTGAAAGCAGTTCTGAAAGACGACAAATTTCCCCAACCTCACCTTAAAGTCTTCAATTACACGAGGACTCCAGGGTGAAAATGTTAGATGGTTTTTGTAAGCACAAATGCCAACTACATACTTCCCATTCCGGTGGATGGTAGGTACGTTCCAGGAAATTTTAGACTCTAGTTCCGGAAATTGGGTAAGAATCAAATCAATTACGGACCTGAGGGTACTCTCTTTGGTAGGGTCCAGTGAGGCTAAATATTCCTCAACGGAATTGAATCTTGGGGAGCAAGGTCGCCTCCGAGGGCGCGGTTGGTACATTGTTTTGCGATCCACCCGATTCACGGCTTTTGAGAAGACAATCCAGCAGCGTCAAGCACCATTGTCGAGGTCCCGCAAAAAGAATTAGTGAGAAAAATATGCAGTTTCATCATTTTTTACTTTTAGGAACTTTCGCTCGAGTACCCGCCGGCGCTCTGCTCTTCAATTTGATCTGATTGTAATCAACTGCGGCACGAACGAGATTTTTTAGAGCGCGCTCATTAATCTTATCGCCCTCCAAAAGATCGATCGCTCGCCATTTGTTGCCTTCGAGGCCAGCGTTGAAGAGCTTGTGGGGATCTGGGAGGCTGGCGCCGTTGGAAAAGGTGAGCTTTATTTTGTCTTTGTGGGCGTTGCCTACTGCGATCATTCCGTCGCGAGACCAGACTGGGCTGCCCATCCACTTCCATTCCTCGATGATCTCGCGGTCGGCCTCAATGATGGTTTTGCGGACACTGGCGAGCGTTTTGCTACGCCAGTCGTGGAGCGATTCAATCAGTAGGTCAATACGTTCCGATGGATTCATTGGATATTTATACCTCCAATTCTTGCACGAGGTGCTCAACGTAGGCTATATTTCAGTCCACGGCGCGTTCGCTATGTTGAAGAGTTCTGCTCCCTCTTTTATCGTCGACGACTTGGGCGCGACGCTTGCGTTCTATCAATCCAAGCTGGGGTTCGACGTTCTTCATAAGGGTGGTGGCGACCAAGACGGAGACGACTTCTGGGCCATCCTGGTACGCGACCGAGCCATGCTCTTCTTCAAGGCCATCACACCCGAGGTCCATCCACAGCCGAATTCTTCCCGTCACGAATGGGCCCGCTGGGACGCCTACATCGCCACGGATGATCCTGACTCGCTGTACACAGAGTTCGTAGGCCGGCAGGTGCCCATGCACCGGGAACTGGCCAATACGGGCGATGGACTCCGAGCCTTCGAGATCACCGACAACAGCGGATACGTGCTGTGTTTCGGGCGCCCCGTTGACAAATAGCCGCCTCGTAAGATCATCTACGCTTCACTCGCCCTGACCAGCAGTGCTGCGGCGTCATCGGCCAAATCGAAGATCATAGGTTCGAGTGCGAGGCTGTGCCAGTCACTGGCCTACTCGTAAGAAACCGTCGAACGACATGGCCTTTCCACATCCAAAGTCCCGAGAGGACAATTACAGGCACGAAGACGAACCGAGTAATCGGCGCGTAGTTCGGGATTTGGTCAAACGGACTATAAATATAGCCGACTATGGGAATAGCCAAGACGATGTGAATCCACCGAAAAATCGAACGTTTGGTGGCTTCTTTCATGATTAATTTCCCCTCCATTTATTCACGACTCTTGAGCCGCCTGAGGCGGCCAGTTGGGCGATTCAATACCGAACTGCTTGGCATACTCCGCGTTCAGCCGCTGCCAGCCGCCGAACTTCATGGCGTCGGGGCCAACCATGCGGCCAATGGGAGTTCCGCTGAGAAGGCGATCCAGAATATCGAAACAGATGTGCCACCCGGCAGCGCCCATGGAGATGAAGCGGTGACCGATGTTGGTCCACAGCGTCAGGCGCGTGCCGCTACCAAGGGGCTCGAGTTGCCACCGCATGTCGAAGCCGCCCCACTTGTACTCAAGCACCTCAGGAGCGTCGGCTCGCGTCACTGTTGTTTCGGAAACACGCGGCGTGGGCGCTCCCACCGTGGTGAGCTTCACCGTGGTTCCAACCGTACCCAGGCTCGCATCGGCATCAAAGGGCGCCCATTCACGCAGATGCGCTGGTTGGGTAAGCGCCTGCCAGACTTTTTCCGGCGAGTGGCGCAGTTCTCGGACGAGAATGAGCGTCCACTTCTCTCCGTCCTTTCGTATCTGCGCGCCGCTTGCCGGACCCGGTGTGTACTGCTCGAGATTGGTCACCTTAATTCTCCTTAGCTTTAATAGCGTGCCAGCTGGGTAAGTTGAATGAGATTGCCGCAGGTGTCCTTCAGCATCGCAATGGTCGAGCCGGTCACGGCGGTGGGCGGCATCGTGAACTCGGCGCCTCGGGCCTTGATCCGCTCGTAGTCGCCCTTGACGTCGTCGGTGAAGAACATGGCCGCGGGCTGGCCCTGTTGAAAGATCGCCTGCTGATACGCTTTGGCCGCGGCGTTGTCGTTCAGCGCCAGCTGCAGCTCCGTGCCGTCCGGCTCCTCGGGCGAGGCCACGGTCAGCCAGCGATATGGGCCCTGGCTGAAATCGGTCTTCTTGGCAAAGCCCAGTACCTCCGTGTAAAAGCGCAGGGCCTTGTTCTGGTCGTCCACGTGTATGCTGGTCACTTTGATTTTCATTTCTTTTCTCCTTGTGCGCCGGTTAAACCGGCGAGGTGTAGTGAATGAAGAAGTCATACGAAAGTGGTGTAGCGACCCACATCGGCCCCGAGTCATGCGGATCCGCTCGCAAGGGCGGCGTCGAAGCGTTGACAGGGGAACGTGCGGGCCGGGTATTCAGCCGCGTAAGAAACTTCCTCCGGGACGCCGACGCTGTAAGGAGAAGCGGAAGGCCCCATCGGGTGCACCGATATCGCGAGGTGTGCCAGAGTCCCGCGCGGTCAGAGACCCCGTGCACGTACGGAGACACCTCGCGCGGGAACCGGGAGATCCCATGTTCGCCCAAGGCTGTAGTTGTCTTGGGACGCGTCGGGAAGTCTAAGGACGTACGCCGATGACGAACGGACATGGGAAGTCGGACAGACCGGTAGTACCTGGGAAGTCCCCGAACAAAGCTGGGCAACCGGTGGCGGAGGGGATGGAGGGAAGCGGTCTGGCCAAAGGGAACCTGCCACAGCAAAACGCGTCCCGGACACCGAGCCGGATGGACGCGCCTAGTGCGCTGGAGCGGGTAGGAGTAGCCGACAATGCCGTAAGACTTATGGGGTGAAAGTCCCCTTCCGTCAATTGCTCGTTTCGGACGGATAGCATATCCGGTGCATGTGGAGGTAACGACACATGTTCTGCCCGGATGTAAACGCCATGGCTGCCCAATGGGAATACCGTTGCGGTAGGGATGACCTGGATGGCAAGCAAGCTTGGAGGTTTGAACATTAAGGAATGACTGCAGCCTCGAAAACAGCGCCCACCATGAAGTCATCGGGTGGAAATTCGTGGGAAGCCGACCCATTACCCGTGGGGGAAGGCCGACGATATGGAGGAAGTAACGAGCAAGAGCACTCCGTATCCCACCGTGGCAGAGGTCCAGACATCCAAGCAAGGTCTCGCGGAGATAACGTCGGGAAGGCCCCACTCTCAGCAAGAACTGGCAATAACCTGCAAAGATCCGCCGAACGAGGCCAAGGCTGAAGTAGGCGGAAGGGAGTCGGGCTGGCGCGTGAGCTCGTAGGAGCAATGAAGAAAGGGTAACGCCTTTCGAGGCGATGCATGACATCGCTCCGGCGGAGGTAACGCTCCTGCCGGGCAAAGGAGCTCTGGGCACTTGGCGGTCCATCGGGCGGAAGGCAGCTGGCCACTGAGCCAGGGAATGCCACTGTTCGTTAAGAGGACGAGTGCGATGGTAAACCGGTGATAGTAGAGACGCATGTGTGCCAGCACTTAAGTCTCGCTGATATCGGGAAGACCTACGCAGGAAAGCCAAGGTCTGAACCGGACCCGGGAAAACCGGCTGTCCGGGATCGTAGGGGGGCTTCGGGAACCGTAGCCAGGGGAGCCGGATTGAGGTCCGTGGCGAAAGCCAGGGGAGAAACCACCGGACCCTAAAGTATGCGCGCCCGAAATCTATCCCGACCGTCAAGCAGCAGGAAAGGATAAGAAGTTGCGGTTCACGGCGCTCCTGCACCACATCTACAACCTCGAAACGCTGCGCATGGCCTACTTCCGCTTGAAGAAGGAAGCTGCGCCGGGCATGGACGGG
>Ga0207136_1138_pt1 | contig 13182 bp, 19 predicted proteins | sample Alteio_BWMinHeat_8_FD_153552 | JGI IMG/M metagenome (GOLD analysis project Ga0207136, IMG submission 153552) | Enriched cells from forest soil in Barre Woods Harvard Forest LTER site, Petersham, Massachusetts, United States -... | ecosystem: Environmental > Terrestrial > Soil > Temperate forest >...
AGGTATCCGCTCTGTCGCCGCGTCCCCATAACCTGCTCGCCGCGCAACGTTGGCTGCAGCAGGAACAATGATCGGTGTCCACCGCCGTTTAGTGCCCCGTAATTGGAGCGGGTCAACTTCGCACGTTCACGAGGCCCTAACGCGGAAACTCGGTCCGGAGCCACTCTCTCACCGATTCAGCTGTTGAGAGGCCATTAGCTTTCAATAGGTCAACAATGTCTCGAGCGGCGATGACTATAATGGATGCCGATCCTCCTTGATCTCCTTGTACGCCTGCATATCGAGGTAGCTAGAGCGTGTTTCAAAAATTAGGTGCGGCCTCACGATAGGTACTTATGAGTGAGGCAGGTTAACTGTTGAGCTTCTGTCATGAAGGACCGACAGAGGCTGTTGAGTAATGAACAGTGGGCGTTGGTGGAACCGTTGCTTCCTCTCCCGCGGCGGCGAGCAGACAACCGCGGCCGACCGCAAGCGTCGAACCGAGCGTGTTTCGAGGGCATTTTGTGGATTCTGCAAACCGGTGCGGCGTGGCGTTTCCTGCCCAAAGAGTTTCCCTCCCCGTCCACCTGTTGGCGACGGCTGCAACAGTGGGAAGAGAAGGGAATTTTGGTTGCAAGCTTGGCGAACACTGCTGGGGGGACTGGACCAAGAGGGTCTGCTGCGTTGGGACGAAGCCTTTCTCGACGGCAGCTTCGCCCCGGCCAAAAAGGGGGCTCTGCAGTCGGTAAAACCAAGCGTGGCAAGGGCACAAAGTGGATGGTATTGGTCGACGGTGAAGGTGTTCCGCTGGGAGTTCGGCTGGAAAGTGCCTCTCCGAACGAAGTTACGCTTGCGGAAGCCACGCTCCAAGAAGTCCGCGTCCCGCGCTCGAAAGGCCGGCCGCGGCAAAAACCGGAGCGCGTGATTGCCGATCGCGGCTACGACTCGGATCCCTTGCGTCGCCGCTTCCGACGGCGCAGCATCGACCTGATCGTGCCCTATCGGGACAACAATCAGCAACGTCGGTACGAAGACCGGCGCAAACTGAGGCGTTACAAGCGTCGATGGATCGTGGAGCGGACTCATGCATGGCTCGGGCAATTCCGCCGATTGCTGGTTCGTCATGAGCATCTACTTTCCACTTACCGCGCCTTCTTCTATATCGCCTGCTTGTGGATCACTCTCAGGAGCTGTTTTTGAAATGCGCTCTAGAAATAATGCGAGGATAGGTGCAATGTCCAAACTGTCTCTTCTGATATTCGCCCTTGCGTTTATGCATACGACCTTCGGGCAGACAGCCTACTCCGACCGCAACTGCACGATAAGTGGTCGCGTTGTACGAGCGTCTGATGGAGCACCTCTGAAGAACGCTCAAGTGCTTTTGGCCGGGTCGGCTGTTCGAGAAGCACTGAACTACAGCTCGGACACCGATGCTGACGGAGGCTTTGAGTTTAGGGACGTGAAGCCGGGCCGCTATCATCTCTTCGCTCGGAAGGTAGGATTTGTCTCTCAGTCATATCGGGCACAGGGACTACTCTCTGAAGGAGTCATCATCGCCCTGGATCATCCTGGAGAAACAATCAGGGACGTACTTTTCCGATTGGTGGCATCCGGGGTTGTCGTTGGCAGGGTCTTGGATGACTTCGGGGAGCCCGTTGCCGGTGTCGAAGTGCAGGCATTGACGAAAATCCGGGCGAACGTCTCTGGATTAGAGATTCTTCCGAGGAACAGAGATTTAGTGGCTGTCAGAGAAGCAATCACAGATGATCAAGGAGAGTACCGCGTCTATGGGTTACCCCCGGGAGAGTACTGTTTTAGCGCAACCGATTTGGGCGATCCAGACATAACCGATGCCGTAGTGCAACGCGGCGCGATCTTTACGGCGACAGGATTACAGCGGCATAAATATCCCCGCATTTTCTATCCTGGGGTCTTCAAGCGAAGCCAGGCGGCGCAGATATATGTTCGTGCGGGCGATGAGGTTCGTATTGATTTTCAGCTACAGTCGCAAAAGTTCTCGACAGTATCTGGGCGGGTCGTGGACACTGGTTCGCAGCCGTCTCCCGGCGCCGTCATCTCTTTTCAAGGACGAGAGTCGGCGGGTTCTGACTTCAGCGGTATTACTTCGTCGGACGGTCGCTTTCAGTTAAGAAATGTGTCGCCTGGACGTTACATAGTTTGGGTGCAGTCAACTGTTGGAGAGCGCCCAGAAACTGACCAACAAGAGATTGAGGTTGGAGGAGAGGACATTAATGGTCTCGAACTCGTACTCAAGAAACCTATTACTCTAAGAGGGAAAGTCACAAATGCGAATACTAGTCTGCGTCGGGAACATGCAATGATCGTTCTTCAACCGGCCGACGAACTCTTAGACTTCGGATATGCAAACCTGGACAGTGATAATACATTTGCGATTCAGAACCTTCATGAGAGTACCTATTCGGTTCGGGCAAAGCTGCCGGAGGGCTATTATCTAGAATCTGTTCGGTTAGGCAACAAAGACATACTTCAGGAAGGACTAAGCCTCACTCCAGAAGACTCAAAGACTCCGCTAGAGATCGCGATCGGGCGCCCGACAGCGTCGCTTGAGGGTACTGTGTACGATGGCGACGAAATCGGTGAAGCTTCTATTGTGCATTTGAGTCCAGAAACACCGAGCCCTTACCGTCCTGATCTCTCACGGACGACCGTCACAGACCAGAATGGTCGTTTTCTATTCGAGAATGTGACGCCAAGCAAATACGAGGTCTCTGTAGCGGAACCGGACCTCCGAGAAACAGCGGACCCTCACGCTGACTCCAGTGAGCCTGCAGCATCCATAAGAGTGACACTAGGCAAAGGCGAGCGTAAGATAGTTGTGCTGAAGATTCGAGGAGACCAGAATCGAAAAACATACTGACGACGAACTTCCCTTTGTTGGTATCGCTACGAAGAGCGCACGTCAACATACATCAGGCCACACGCCATCAGCTTTGCACACGCAGATAACTCTCGCTTTTCATCCGCTGCCAGCAAAATGCTTTCGAGCGTTACTAATCTCAAGCCACTACTTTCCACAGTTTGATTTGTCGCGATTGAAGCCGCCAATTCCAGAAAAGAGGCGCTCTGGGCGTCGTAGCCTATCAAGATTGGCTCGACTTGACCCGATTTGAACTTTTCGTACAGTCTGCACCAGTAAAACCAGACCGGCTCTTCGAGTCCGCATTCCGCGATAAAAAACCGGCTTAACTTTGCTGTATCCCTGAACGCACGAACAAACTGATAATGATTTCCGAGAAAAAAACCAGCAAACAATTCAGAGAGACCTATCTGCTTTCGTCGAGCCACAGCAAGTTCAGTGACAAACGTCGCCGACCAAAGGCACTCGGAGCTATACCCAAATAACTTGTCGGGAGCCACTTGCACACCGCCCATTGTACCGCTATTGAGGCATTGTAATGCAACTGTTTTTGACTATTTGAACACCAGCATTCATGTTCCAAATCGAGTTGCCTGTGCGCGCCTGAAGTCCGTATGGGCAAGCATTCCCTATGCTTGGACATGCGGCCTTTATTAAATTGTAATTAAATGTTCCGATGCCAGGGTTGGGAAGTGGATCACCGTCTACGTAACACGTATAGACACATTGTTTATCGCCAGTCCCAAACAGGCAGTTCCATAAAACAGGAAGAGGTAAATCGGGATAAGGAACTTGGGCTACCAACTCTCCAAGCATCACAGAATCGCTTGAAACATAACCGCTCTGCGAAAAGCCGGGAAAGTCTTCCCACAGAGTATCAACAATGTTTAGGTAATTGTAATACATGTAATTAAATGCATCGTAGTACACGTAATTGTCACAGTTCCGATAGCACTCGTCGGGGTTCGAGTTATCGTAAGAGTACAACATTGGCATCATATATCCCCCTTGTACGCCGTAATCTGTCGCGCTACTGTCGGGAACATATGCCTCAAGATCAACTTCAGCGTAATCTGCTCCGTCGGCCCACCCGTTGGCGACGACATTTTGGGGTTGATTCGTATTTTTGTAGATGGAGCAATTCACGCGTGATGCATAGTACTGCTGTGCCCAGTAGTCTAACTGGAGCGAGCAGGACGCATACATCAACCCAGAGTCGGGATCGATTTCGATGTCGGCTGTTGCAAACGCGTCGCCAAAGTCCTGCCCGAAGGTCAAAGATGGGCAGCTAACAATCAGCAGTAGAACAAACGCAACGGGAAAGGCACATTTAAGCAGTCGCACATCTCCTCCGAATCCGAGGTAAGAGTAGATGGAAAGGAACAGTCATTCACCTTCACTGCGGGGCAGTGATATGAGTGAGGGTTAAAGGTTGAGTTGTTGCGAGGGCCTTTGTTCTCTGGAAAATATCAAATCTAGTAAAGACACTGTCGCCCAGTTCTGCGTGCAACTGGTCTCGCGCCCGAAGAATCATGTTGTTTCGGACCTGCCACATCTGGATTAGCTCTGGCGAAGGAAGAGGTGGTGGAGCATTGCGATCTTGTATCTTGAAGGGATATCGAGCACGAAAACTGTCGATGATGACTTGTGCTTTTGCGTCTTGAGCGGAGATGTCAGTTTCAAGTTGGAGGGCAATTCGCTCTAGTATCTTTCCTTGGTCTTCCGTCAGGCCTGCATTCTTGCGAATTAAAGCTCGCATGACAGAAGCTTTGCCATTATCTTCTGTTTGTAGTTTGTCTGCTTTTATCTTCAATGTCGCAACTCGATGAAAGATACTCCTATAAACAAAGGGATCTGGCGGTGCATTTCGAGCCTGCCCAGAGCTTTGGGCAGATGCGGTTGAAGCTACAGATACACACAGAGAACAGTAGTAAACAAGGCGAATATAGCTACGAGTGCGCACAGCGTCCTCCGAGGCAACCAACGGTAGTGAATGGCAGGTCAATCGAGTTTCTAACTGATAGTGACAACGATATGACTATTGTTGCGATGAGGCGGAAAGCTAAAGCGACTAAGCTGACTTGTCAAGGTTACTTTAGTACATGGCCGAGCGGCCATTGAGGTCCAGTACCATGAATCTACCTGGGGTGCTATGACGCTTTATTATGAAATGTATTAATAGAATAGTAAATGACCGGCATGTGCCACAGAAGCGAATTACGTGTCTTACGCCTCGACGACAGTCGAATCTACTGTGTCGATTTCGTAACAACATCTGCGGAAACCGCAAAGGTGCTCAGGATCAGTAATTGAAAAATAGTCCGGGTTGGCGTGCCCTTGTTCCGTTTTCGTAACAAGCCAGAAAAGTTATTGACAGCGCCGGTTTCGCCCCTATGCTCTCGGGCCACTCACCGAGGAGGGAGAAAACATACACAAAGGCTACACATTCTTTTTTAGGAACCGTGTGATCTTCTGGACGAAACCGACTTAACAAACTTACAAACTTCTGGAGCAAAGTAGGAGTAGGGATCATGGTTGCTCACGACCCCCTCCACAGATCCGGACGAGCGGCGTTACCGCATCCGGCTCCCACCTTGGGTAATGACGCCGAGGCGCACGAGAGGATAAGGATGACAGATACTCGCGGTGCTCGATGAACTCTCCGATCCCAACTGCCAACGCGTCCAGTGCTTGGTGCGGACTACGCCCCGGTCGGAATCCGTACGAGAATCCCAGAAAGTCCTGCTCATAGATCGCGTTCAACACCTCGACTGTGGCGCGCTGGACGATCTTGTCTTCCAGCGCGGCAACCCCGAGTGGCCGAAGCTCACCCGGTTTACCCACCTTCGGGATGTAAACCCTTGTGGGAGAGATCCCGGAGGTTGGCCTCGAGGGTCTCGCCGTAGTGCTCCCACGTCTCGCCGTCCACGCCCGCGGCTGCACCCTTCTTCGTGCTCAGGTAAGCCGCTCGCAGTCGTTGGACGTCATAGATGTGGTGCAGGAGCGCGGTGAACCGCTGTTTCCCGTCCTTTCTTGCTGCCTGTCGTACCCGCTCAAGCGCGCTAAGCACGCCCTCCCGGCTCTGAGTCCGGAGCGCGTTGCGCTCAAGCGAGTTTCCCTTGGCCAGCTCCCTTCCCTCCGTCGCCTCCGCTGCCGGTCTCTCGGCTTTGTTCGGCGACTTCGTAGGTACTGTGAAGCTGTCCGACTTCCCGCGTCCGTTCATCATCGGCGTACGTCCTTCGACTTCCCGATGCGGTCTACGGCTCTCTCTGCCATAGACAGACGTGGGATCTCCCGGTTTCCGCGCAAGGTGTTTCCGTTCATGCTCCGGGTCTGTGACCGCGCGGGATCTCGGCACACCTTGCGATGGCGGTGCACCCAGTATTGCCTTCCGCCCTTCTCCACGGCGTCGGCATCCCGGAGTACCTGCTGCTTGCGCAGCAGGGCATGCATTTCGCGGCTCAATACCCGACCTGTACGTTCCCCTGTCAACGCTTCGACGCCGCCCTCGCGAGCGGCTCCGCATGACTCGGGGCCGTTGTGGTTCGCTACACCTTCAACGTATGAAGCTTTCATTCACTACACCTTGCCGGCTTTGACCGGCGCACGGAGAAAACATGAAACACGAAATGGATCAGTTTTTTGACCTTACGGCCAACCGTCCGTCCGCCCTCAGGGATATGAAGGCTCCTCGGCTGCTCCATGTCTGAGCCGAGTTACATATATAACCCAAACCACGGCTGAGCAAAAAGGAACGATCATTCCATAGGGACCGAAGTAGCTGGCTGTTTTCCAGACTGGCATGTGAAATTCGAATTCTCCCGAGGGGAGCCAGTACCAGAAGACAAAGTGAACAATGACAACCAAAATAGCAATCCAGGCGGAAGGCGGACGCTTTCCATACAACAGCAAGAGGACGACAGCCAGCATGCCTGCGATTTCAAATGGAGAGCCCCTATACGGCCATCCGAAGGGCATACCTACCTTGCTGTATGCGTACAGCCAAATTGCAGGAAATAGAAAGAATGCTGCCATCCCAGCTATTGGTCGAAGAGCTGCGATGGCAAATCGGGTATGCGCCAGAAGCTCTAGCAACGCCCAAATAACCAACGCCAATAGTAGCGTCGGAATCGAAATTGTGAAGTAGCTCCTCATGTAGTCCGTGTGGCGGATCTGCAGGAGGTGATTGATGCGCATCTCCATACCCCTAAATGGGCTGGAAAGAACGGGCGATTCAGTGAAAAGCATCCACACGACTGCATATGCGACATTCAGTGCGAAGAAACCTTCATGAACTTGTCGCAAGTAAGGCGGTAACTGCAGTTGCTGTCGCATACTCTTTTCTCCTTCCCTCCCGAAACCGCGACTCAATCAAGTGTGCATGGATTTGTGAGTGAGAACTCGCGGAACCCGAGATTCAGACACTTGTTTAATGGCCGGAGAGCAGGCGCTTCCCAATGAAGGTAGATTTTCGGATTCGGCCAGAAGCCCTTCCAAGGGCTTGGGTCAGCGGCGGCAGAACAACGCCCAGCGTTATAGGTGGCGCGTGCTTCTGGGTCGTCATCTGGAGAGATGTCCATATGACAACAGTCACCCAAGAAGTGATGGGCAATCTCGTGTGCGGCAAAGTTGCCTACGCCACGACCGATTGCCTGGAGCAAAGCGGTCCCATTTAATGCTCGGGTTTCGCTTCGAGCATCTGTGATAGGTATTTGTAAGGCGCTTTGCGCTGTTCCCATATTGTTTGGGAACGAAACGAAGCTAACAGTTTCCCGTGGGGCCTGGATCGGATCGGTGATACCGCAATCAGAGTTGTCCGCATTTTGAACGTGGTCAGATAACTTGTCTACTACTGTAGATACCGAGGCTATTGGGAGCGATGGAATGCGGTTTCGAGCTTTTTCCATTGTGGGAAGAGCCATTGACGGGAATTTGCACAAGTGGCGGCTACCGTCGCCGCCGGTCTCCAGCAACGAACTGCACGGGGGTTCCAGTTCGAGGAAAGTGAAATAGTTTTTGCTGCAACACGATCCTTCCGGCCACGTTGATCGCGGTGGAGGGAATCATGGCGAGTAGCTGTAGTTCCCCGGCTCGCTGGGCACGAATCTCCGCCCGTTCCATCGAAAGAAGACAACTTGCTTCGGGTGCTCTAATGTCGGCTCCAGCATTTCATAGTGGATGGCTGGTTTCCCGTGCCAATGCCCCGACTGAATGTCCCATCCACTCCACCATCCGACCCGCGTGTATTTGCGACCGGCTTTGCGGTACAGAATTGCCTCACTCATTTTCGCACCTGCCTGCGCAACAACCAGCAAATCGGGAATGCGATCATCCGTAATTCTTACAAACCCGGTTTGAGGCTCTAACCGCCAGCCTTGCGTGCAAACGCGCAGAAGTTCTCTTCCCTCGTCATCCAGAACCCGAATGCCGATCCTTCGTTCGCCACAGCCCCTGTAGGGTCGAAATGAATCCAGTCCATTGCAATGCGCACAACTCAAGCCGAGGACGATACAGACGAGCAGATACCGAACGAGGTGAGTCATAGGATCCTCGTGGAGGGAGCATTAGCGCGAACATTGTTGATGTCGCCGTCGCTCAGCATCAGAACAGCATAGTTTGTGCCGACATGAACTCTGGAACTTCGACCGCGCACGCCGGCACATCATTCTCCGGAGAATTGACCAACGAGTTTACCGGGTAGCGCCTCATCTGTTCAGCGTCGTACGGTACGAGGAGATGGGCGAAGTGTTGGCTCTTGAGCCCCGGAGCGGTCAGCCACGCGTGGTAGTGGTTGGGATGGAGAATCACCGGCATGCGGTCATGCACGTCGTTGAGCAGTTCATTGGGAGTAGTCGTCAGGATTGCGCACGACTCGACCGTTTGACCTTCCGGCGAGGTCCAGCGGTCCCAAATGCCGGCGAAAGCAAAGAGCGAGTCATCCTTCATGCCGAAGTGGAAGGGTTGCTTTGTTTTGGAGCTTCGCACCCATTCGTAGAAACCGTTGGCGGGAATCAGGCAGCGGCGCCGCTCAGAGCCCTCTTTGAACGCTGGCTTCTCGAGGATAGTCTCGCTCCTGGCGTTGATTTGAGCTATGGATGAATCCTTGGCCCACGAGGGAATCAGTCCCCAGCGCATCGGTAAGATCACGCGGCCGGACGCGGTTGAGCGAACGACCGGAACAGACTGTGTAGGAGCGATGTTGTACCGCGCACGCAGTTCGCCGGAGAATTCGGCGCCAAACTTCTCTGCCATCTTCTCGGCGCGCGTGAGTCGGTAGCGTCCGCACATGAAACGTCAATCTTACCAGCGCGTCCGAACCTTATCGTGATGGTCGAGCTGCTTGTCGACCGATCAAGGCAAAAACCAACAAAGCAAAGGCTGCTACCCAGCCGCCCAAACTAAACGAATGTGGCATGTAGACTCCGATTGTCAACCCTGCCGCTATCAATACGCCGGCTAGCAAACCGAATTGCCACATTCCATACAGGAAAATGAATGGCAGATAGTGGGTTCCTACCACGATCATGAGCGCTGGGTAGAACCAGTTCAGGCGAAACATCGTTGCACCCGCAACTACTAAAAGGTTGAGCGGGACGGTGAATGCCACTTGCATTGCGAGTCCATTCATGGGATGGCCAGGCGGCAAAGACGCAGGCCTGCCCATTGCGCGCAAAACAAGCTGCGTCAGAGGGAATATGAAGATCCCTCCGATGACGAGAAATTCGATCGCGCTACGAGGCGAGAACCATGTTCCCAAAGCCGCCGACCCTAGCCAAAGAAGGCCGGCAACTAGCTGACCAACGGCTCCCCCTAGGAACACTGTTCGGACATCTCGTTGTGCCTCGGCAATATTCATCGTCCTCCTCGCGAGCGGCTGAGGCCGTCAAAGAACCCTCAACACAGGTTCCAAAGTGCGCTTCGCCGCATGTAAGTTCGCCTTCTAGATTCCTGTGATACTCCAGAAGACCAAAACGGAGCTGGCACTCAATGAACTGCAGCGCGTGCTCTTCTGTGCGGAAAAATCGCAGTAGTCGATCAGGCTGGGTAATCATCTACAGTTCCAGCTCCGCGCACGCCATCAAACATCCTGTCCAGTCGGGTTGCACGGGCTTCTTTGCTGCCGGCGTGAACAACTTCATCACGCCCCAGCGTCTGCGTGTAGTTCGGATTCTTGATCTTTAACCAGGGGATCTCGGTCTCTGAGCGGCATAGGCCTGAGATGGCTGGGGAACACTACTACTCAGTTTAATGGATAAAATGCTCGTATGGCTGCCGGCATCCAGGTCAGCTTCTACCCACGCATCTACTGTCCAGGGTGCGAGCAGGTGGTCACATACCAGATCGACCCTTTGCCCGCGACGGCTGAAAGTTCGAACAACGTGCAGGATGTGATCTGTCCTGAGTGCTTCTACATCATCGCCACGTTTCATGAGTGAAGGGCTTGAGCGGCTTCGCACAGCGTCTCTGATAGCGCTCTCTGTAGGCGCGGCGGGTTCTGTCGCTTTGACACTTTTATGTCGGGTGAAGCAACAGCTCACGTCTGCTAATCGGAATGTTTGCCGTGTGGGTGCTCTCGCCTTTTGCTTTACTCGCGCTCTGCGCCAGACGTTCACAGAGCCGCTCAACAAAAACCCGCACCATCTTGTACAGCTTGATTGTCGTTCTCGCGGCGGGAACGTTGCTCATTTATGGGAATGTGGCTCTGGGGTTCCCTGCAGGCAAGAAGGCTTTTGCCTTTCTAATCACACCTGCCGTTTCGTGGCTGCTGACCGGAATTGTCATGGGGATTGCCGCGTTTCTCTCCAGCCGGCGATACCGTGGGTTTTAGCAGCGGTTTGACCTTTCGTCATACATTCGCCTACCCTGATTGGCCATGACGGCTTCTCATGAATGGGTCGTTCAATGCACGGCATGCCGGTGCATTATCACCGTGCGCGCAGCCGATCCGCAGGCGCACATGCAGGAGCCTGAGCCTCGTCCTACCTGTCGACTGCTCGTCACTTGCTCCTGTTGCTGGAAGGCATTTCTCTACAGGCCCGAGCATTTCTTCAACGGATCCCCAGCGCCATCACCGGAGTGTCACCGCAAGGCCAGAGCGGAAGCACGAACGGAGAGCACGAAGCTGATTGCAGCGGCAGTGATTGCCGCGATTCGTCTGAACAAAGAGAAGATCGAGAACTCGCCGGCGGTTCACTCCAAAGTCTCGGAGAGTCTGAAGCTGGCTGAAATGATTGTCGCGAGAATGAAGACTCTCAGTTGACCCGGCCGGCTTTAGGGCGTTGACGATTAGCAAAAGGCAGGCGCCCCGTGCGTTCGAAGAAGGCTTCGATCATCGCTGCTTCGGCTGCTTTTGCCTGCTCCGTTGACGCCCAATAAACCCAGCGTTCGAATATCTCGAGCAAAAGGACAGTTTGTCCGCCCCGATGCGGCGAGCGGTCTCCGTAACGATGGCGGTAAAACTGGTTGAGCCGGGCATGTAGCGAGGACTTCGTTCGGCCAATGTAAATTACCGATTGTCCTGCTACCCATCGGTCACGGCAGATTTGCGGAACACGAGGTGGCAAAGCGTTGCTCGCGATTGCTGCCCCATTCTGGATCGCGACAACGTAGACGCCCGCTGTTCGTTCTGGTATTGGACTGCCCCATGATACTGGACCAGAAGGATGTAGCTCTGCCTGGGCGAACAGTTCAGCCACACTGACAAGTAGACTATTCATTCGAAGGGACAGGTCGATTCGGGCTCACTGAATCTAATCTTTACGGGATACAAGGAGCAGGTCAGTCTTTCTCTCAGACGCATCTGGCGGATCGTCCAACCTACCATCAGAAGTAAAGGCCTGCGGCGATACCTTGGGCGGAGCACTTCGATTATCGCGGCTGCTCTGGAAACAACTTTTGCTTGATGCAGATCACGAATGCGATGGCGGCCATGGCTAACCAATACAGGCTGTGTCGCTGGACATAGTCGCTTAATCCCATCCTGCCGTATCGGGTAAAAAAACTGACTTTGGCGGCGCCGTACACGATGAGCAGTAAGACCCACAGGACTGCCGAGGTCGTCCGCAGCGGTTCTCGCCGCGTTCGTCATTCGATTTGATTTTCCCTAACCCCACCCGCTGACCACACCTCAGGTGCTTTAGCGTGAGCCCTGTGACTCCTACCCAATTATGAACTTTCTGCGCGGACCATCGCCGAGCAAGCGTCTTTGATTCCGGACACCGCTGGCTAGGAGGCGGGAGCGATCGTGATAGTGGGAGAAGTAGCCAAAGCCTGAGCTTGTCCACACCTGGCAAATATTCCGCGGTTCCTACTCTTTTTTGCCAATCCAGAACAGACCAATCATTCGATGAATCGAGTGTGCGACGCCGGAACCGTCCGAAACGGCGATCGTCATCTCGAACGAAGAAGCGAAGAGACACCAAGAACTTGGATGAGAAGAGGAAAGAGAAAAGACGTGACATCCTGCCGAGCCGTTCCAGAGGATCCCTTTCCTTCCATAGAGGACCGCTGTGAAAGAATGGTGACGGAAGGGAAGGGCGATGGGAAACTGTGAACTGCTTACCGCGACGCCGAACCAAATCGGCGTACCCGGAACTGTTTATAGAATGGTACGCCGTATATCTCCTCCTCTAATTTCTTCCATTTCACTCCAATTAATGCTCCTGAATTTGAAAAACCCAAGAACTGTGCTCGTTTCGCAAGGCCGGAATAACTCAGAGTAGTCCTCGTCTCCCTCTTCAATCGCACGAGATCCGCAGGATGGCACTTTCCAAAGCCGATATTCCGTTCAACCATATCCCTCGCGAAGTCGTTCTCCGGATAGATAAGCTCGGCAGCAAAGACTTCTGCGCCGATTTCAATCGGCTCACGCTCATTGGAAGGATCGCAGTAAGAGACTGAAATGCCAGCGTCTCTCAGATGGTGTTTCAATTCATGAGCCATAGTGAACACCATCGGGTCTTCGGGTAAACCCTTTGCAAGCATCACAGTCGCTCCGTTTTCGTCGTTAAAGTACGCCCCGCGGAGCGTACGAAACTTTTGCGGCCAGAGATCGATTTTGATTTCTCGGTCTCTGTAAATCCGGCGCAGGTCAGACCGCATCACACGTGGGGTGATCAACCCGAACTCAGATCGAATGGACCGAGCGAGTTCTTTCAGTTCGTTATAGTATTCGGTCCTGCTCATGTTTTTCTGGGCCGACCAGTAGGTTTAGGCTGGTAGAACGTTCGAGCTCTCCGAAATTCTGCATATCTCCGCAATTCATCCAAATCTCGCTTGTCGAGATCCTTAGCGGCTCTGAGCAG
>Ga0207136_1141_pt1 | contig 12923 bp, 11 predicted proteins | sample Alteio_BWMinHeat_8_FD_153552 | JGI IMG/M metagenome (GOLD analysis project Ga0207136, IMG submission 153552) | Enriched cells from forest soil in Barre Woods Harvard Forest LTER site, Petersham, Massachusetts, United States -... | ecosystem: Environmental > Terrestrial > Soil > Temperate forest >...
TGGGTGGTAATACTCGGAACGGATTCCGTATTGCGAGAATAGAATGATATCGGTGCGCCACTCGGAGCGGAAACCACCAATGTCGAGAAAAGTGAATCTCGCCCCCAGGTTGAAGGTGACGTTGTTCAGACTGGATCCATCAACCAGGATCAGGGGCCGCACGATCGGCGGTCCATAGCTGTTCTCCTCCGTTTTGACCAATAGACCTTGCTGGCCGTTACGCTCCGTCATTTCGTAACTAAGCGTCGAAAATCTTCCAATCCCCTTCAGATGCATGATGTCGTCATCTAACTGGTTGTAGTCGACGGGTTTGCCGATGGCTCCGGCCATTTGCTTTTCCACGCGTTGGGAAAGATGCTCATTCACGCCATCGACGGCCACAAATTCCGGAATCGCAGAGTTGCGCGTTGGCTATGAAGGTGGCTGGGAGAAATTTAGGCGGCAAATTGGAAACCCCAATGAACTGCCATCCTTCTCCGGCGGCTACGGCAACACGAAATTCCAGTTCCGGATGGATCGCCTGGACGACGCCGTGATTCCTCGTGCGGGGCAGAACCTCTTGGTCGATTTTCACTGGTCAAACGCCAGCCCGTTCGTAAGCAATTCGTATCCGGTTTTGGAACTTAGTTCCCAGAACTATTTCCGCTTGAGCGAGCCCACCTCCGTCTTTCTGAACGGATATGGGGGATCGACATTCGACCACGAAACCGGCCTGCCACAGTTCTCCCTGGGCGGCTCGCAGCGCCTGGTTTCCTACGGCACGAATGAGCTGCTGATGAACAAGTACCTCTTGTTTCAATTGGGATACATACGGCAGCTCGCGCGGCTGCCACCGCTACTGGGCAGCGGCATCTACTTCCTGGGCCTCTATGAGGCGGCGCAAGTCTACGGTCCGCCACACACCATGGTGAACCAGGCCTCGGGATTCCCCACCGATGCTGCGGCAGGGTTGGTAGTTAACACCATCTTCGGACCGGTGGAAGCGGCGTACGCGTACGGCGACACAGGACACCACAAGTTCTTCTTCCGCATTGGGCGGCTGTTCTAAATTTCACTCCGCGTTGTGCTGTTTCAGAATCGCTGGTTTGACGGTCCTCATCTACAATCGTGTTTCCGGCTCCCGCAACTTCTCTTGAGGATGAAACATGAAGCCTTTCCGTGGCGCATCAATTCTCTCCGTTCTGTTCTTACTGGGTGCATTCCTGACTTCCTTCTGCGGGATTCTCGCCGCCGAGCAACTCCCGCTCAAACGAGCGGTGGAGTTGTCGCTGGCTCACAGCACCACGATGGAAACCTCCCACATCGATGAGCAGCGCGCCTTTGCCGCGTACCGCGAAGTCCGCAATCAATACTTGCCACAGTTGGCGGTCGGTTCGGGCCTGGGCAAGTCCTATGGTTATCCGCTCAGCCTGGAAGGGTCCGCGCCTTCGATCGTCAACACCACCGCGCAATCCGCGTTATTCAATCCTGCGTTGCGGGATTTCGTCCGCGCCGCTAAGACCGAATGGCAGGGGACTACTGTTCAAACAAAAGACCAGCGCAACCAGGTCATTCAGGACACCGTACTGAGTTATGCCGAACTCAGCAAGTGGGAAATGCTCATGACCCACTTGAGTCGCGATTACGAGGACGCGCTGAAAACCGAGCAGACCGTCAACCAGCGGATTCTGGCCGGAGTGGACAATCCATTACTCCGCAACCAGGCGCGCCTCAACGCCGCTCGCGTCTATTTGCATATCTCCCAGGCTCAAGGCGCAATCGATGTGCTCCGCAACCGGCTTTCTCAAATGACCGGCCTGCCCGCCGCTGCAATCGAGACGGTGCCCGAGTCCATTCCCGCATTGCCTGAAGTCACACAGGAAGACAACCTCGCTGCCAAATCCGCGCAGGATAACCCCCTGATTCAGCTCGCAGACATCCGCGCATCTGCTCTCGCCTTGCGTGCCCGCGGCGAGCACCGGGCCATGTGGCCAACCGTCGATTTTGCCGCGCAGTACGCCCTGCTGGCGACGTTCAACAATTACCAACGCTATTTTCAACCGAATAGTTTCCAGCAAAACAATGCCACGGTCGGAGTAGAGATCCGATTCCCCTTCTTCAACCCTTCTCAGCGTGCCCACGCCCAAGCCGCCGACGCATCCGCACTGCATGCCAGGAAAGACGTCGAGGCGACAAAAAATCAGGTGTCGGAACAAACCTTGAAGCTGCAACGTTCGGTCGCCCAGCTCGCTGCCGCCCAGCAAGTCGTCGACCTCGAATACCAGATTGCCAAATCCAATCTCGACGCAACACAGACCCGCGTGGACTCGGGCGGCGCAACTCTTCATGACCTCGACGACGCCCGCAGTCAAGTCAACGAGCGTTATGACGCCCTGCAGGACACCAATTTCGAACTGCAACGCGCACGCATCAGCTTGCTCCGGGCTACGGGTGAACTTGAAGCTTGGGTCGGAATCCAGAAGTAATCGCAGCAGAGGTTTTCCTTTGTGTACCTTTGTGTCCTTTGTGGTTGAAGGTGTTTGCCCGGTTCGCCGAGCCGCAATCAGTTCGAAGCTCCGTTTCCCTGTTGGGAGCATCAAATCATCCATTCGGCGTAAGTGCTTTGCGTAAGAAGGGACGTAGCTATTAGACTGTTTTTACATACACTTAGCAGGAGTTCGATCCAATTGACAGGCAGTTGCCATCTAAAGCTGTGGCAGGTACTTGGCGTGTACCTGGGTGCACTCAGAAGACCCTGTAAAATGTTAGAATTAGGTCACACACACATATGCCATTAAAAACTTTGTTTCTGAATCCGCCCTCGTTCGAGAATTTCGACGGGGGAGCCGGCTCGCGTTGGCCGGCTACTCGTGAAATTGAATCGTATTGGTACCCGGTTTGGCTGGCCTACCCCGCCGGAATGCTTGAGGGCGCGCGTCTGCTGGATGCCCCTTCGCATCACGTCTCGGCGGAAGAGACGATCAACATCGCCCGTGATTACGAGTTCCTGGTCCTGTTCACCAGCACCCCCGGCTTCCCCGGCGACATTCGCCTGGTAGGAAAGATCCGGGAAATAAATCCGAAAATCAAGATCGCATTTGTCGGACCGCACGTCAGCGTGCTCCCCGAACGGTCGCTGAAGGATTGTCCGTCCATTGATTTCGTAGTCCGCAAAGAATTCGATTACGCGGTCTACGAGTTCGCCAACGGCAAGCCAGTCGAAGAAATTCTCGGCATCTCGTACCTGAAAAATGGATCGGTCGTGCACACTCCGGACCGCCCGGAGATTCAGGATCTCGATTCCCTGCCCCATGTGACCGAAGTCTATCGCCGCGATTTGGATGTGACCAAGTACAACGTCCCATTCCTGCTTTACCCCTACGTTTCCCTCTACACCACTCGCGGATGCCCCGCGCAGTGCACGTTCTGCCTGTGGCCGCAGACCTTGAGCGGGCACCCGTGGCGCAAGCGCTCCACCGACGACGTGGCCCGTGAGATGGCCGCCGCCAAAGAATTCTGGCCCAATGTCCGGGAGTTTTTCTTCGACGACGACACCTTCAACATCCAGAAGGTTCGAACCATCGAACTCTGCGAGAAGCTGAAGCCCTTGAAGCTTACCTGGTCCTGCACCTCAAGAGTCACCACCGATTACGAAACCCTAAAGGCAATGAAGGAAGCTGGCTGCCGTCTTCTAATCGTGGGATACGAATCCGGCGACCAGCAGATTCTGAAAAACATCAAGAAGGGTGCCACCATCGAACGTGCCCTCCAGTTCACCAAGGATTGCCACAAGCTGGGCCTGGTGGTTCACGGCGATTTCATCCTCGGCCTGCCCGGCGAAACGCGTGACACCATCCGCAACACCATCGCCTTCGCCAAAGAGCTGGACGTCGAGACCATTCAGGTTTCCGTGGCCCATGCTTATCCCGGAACCGAACTCTACGATTACGCGGTCAAGAACGGCTTCATGGTCGGCGACAACAAGATGGTCGATGAGGGCGGCCACCAACTCGCCCACATTCAATATCCCGGCCTGCCGGCGGAAGAGATTCTCGAATCGGTTCATCGCTTTTACGACGAGTATTATTTCCGGCCCAAAGCGGTGTTCCGCATTCTGCGAAAAGCGGCGTTCAACAATGTGGACCGCAAGCGCCTCTACCGAGAAGCGAAGACCTTCCTCAAAGTCCGCGCCATGCGCCACAAGTGGGTCAAAGACAAACGCGAGAAGGACGATTCCGCCGCCGCAATCGCACCCGCAAAAGCGTAGGTGGGGTGCTGAAGAACCGCGGACTGGTATCAGGGTGGGATTCGTATCAGGGCATCGCTTCAGCGATGCCGTAAACGCTGAAAAAAACTAGCGCCTTCAGGCGCTGCGGTTCGCAATATCAACTTTTCGCCACCTGCCCGGGAAAGACAGCGTGACCTTTCGCAAGTATCTGGTACTCGCCGGCGTCACCTTGTGCGCCTCCATCGGCGATTCGCTCCTCTCCCGCGGCATGAAGCAGGTCGGCAGCATCTCGTTGCATCACCTCTCTGATCTGATCCTGGCCGTGTTGAATCCCTCGGTCGCTCTCGGCATTTTGCTTCTGCTCGGATTCTTCGCCTCCTACATGACCGCCCTTTCCTGGGCCGATCTGACCTACGTCCTCCCCGCGACCTCGCTCGGCTACGTGCTGCTTACGCTGATCGCGAAATTTTATCTGCACGAGTCGGTAACGACCTCGCGCTGGATTGGAGTTCTCCTGATTTCGTCGGGTGTGGGATTCGTAACGCAAGGCCCAGCGTTAACTCACCATCCACAGAAAGCCAATCCCTACGAAGCCGAATACGAACCGGCTTCGATGAAAGATGGGCAATGAAGCAAGCCTACACCTGGAGCGCGATCGCCGTCATCGTCTTTGCTTCGACCACCGGCGATGTCCTGCTTTCCCGCGCCATGAAGCAGGTCGGGGACGTTGGCGCGCTCTGGCGGCTCAGCGGCCTGTGGACGGTGTTAGGCCGAGTCCTGCGTAATCCAAACTTCCTGCTCGGCGTCCTCGCCATGACCACCGCCTTCTACAGTCTGCTCTTCGGACTTTCCTGGGGCGACGTCAGCCTGATCGCCCCCGCCTCCGCCTCTCTCACCTTCGTCACCAACGCAGTGGCAGCCAGGATTTTCTTACACGAACGTGTAGACCACCGCCGCTGGATGGCCGCAGTGTTAGTGGCAGGCGGCGTGGTGCTCCTGGCCGCGTGAAGAGGCGGCCAAGAACATCCTTGCGCCGCATCGAATTTGGGAGGAGCACGCGTTCACTCGTGCCACAGACCTGCCGAAAACAAGTCCTCTGTAGCCGCGGAGCGGCGTAGAATGCAGCCCATGGCGTAAGCCGTGGGTGAAAGTGGGAAACCGATGAGCCCCGGCAGGGGCGAAAGATTATCTCAGCCACACACTTTAAGCCCTGAGGGGAGGAAGGTTAGCTCAAATGGAGTCTCTTGAAGTCTCTGTCGTTTCACCCCTCAACTTCGACAGCCGAATGACGCACTCGCCTTTGTCTGCCACCCTCCAGCCGTGTACCATGACCAAGCGCAATGCCATTTTCTGACCTCTCCCTCTCAAGACGTTTGGAGCGCGCCGAAGGCCGCGCCTGCGTCGAGTATGCCGAGGCTCGACGCCGGGTATACCCTGACAGCGGCGCAGCGTGGATCGAATGTGCCGGAGCCTACGCCGTCTTCGATGGCGTAGATTCTCCCATCACGCAGAGCTTCGGCCTGGGCATTTTCGAGGAAGTAACTCCCGCATCTCTCGATGTTATCGAGCGCTTCTTTCTCGACCGCTCGGCTCCAGTGCTTCATGAAGTAAGCCCCCTCGCGGGAGTCGCTGCCGTGGACTTGCTCTGCAAACGCAACTACAGACCGGTCGAGATCAGCAGCGTCCTTTACCGTTCTGTGGAGCAGCCCCCGGCTGAATCCCAGAGTCAGATCAGCGTACGCGTCATCGCTCCGGAGGAAGCCCAACTCTGGGCAAACGTAAGCGCAAGAGGCTGGGCCCACGAACATCCCGAGCTGATGGATTTTCTCCTGCAACTCGGCGCCATCTTTTCTGCGCGCCACCACAGTCCGTGCTTTCTCGCTGAGATTGACGCCCAACCCGGCGCCGCCGGCGTGTTGTCGATCCACGACAAAGTTGCGCTGTTTGGCGGTGCGTCGACCGTTCCAGAGCTGCGCCGTCGCGGGCTGCAAGCCGCACTCCTGCAGGAACGCATGCGCTACGCTTTCGATCACGGATGCGATCTGGCCATGATGGTCGCGTTGCCGGGCAGCGAATCCCAGCGCAACACCGAGCGCAAGGGATTCCACATCGCCTACACCCGCACCAAATGGAAGTTGTGTTCGTAGACTGCGTAGATCGCGATTGACATCGACCGCGGAAAATCCGTGCCAATCCGCGCGAATCCGTGGCCGCTCTTTCGTCCGAAGTCCGCAACGAACTGAAATCCGAAACTCCAGACGGGACGGTTCCTGACCTTTTCACAGCCACTGACTAGATTCCCACTTCGGGAATCGGCTGCGCCGCCGGTCCATTTTCTTCTTGATCTCACCCCCCCAACATACGATAACATAGAACCATATTGATTATCTATAAGATAATCTGCGCTCTTTGACGACTTTATAAGTTCCGGAACGGAACCGCAGTGGCGAACTCCGTAACTCCAATGTTCTGAATATTTTGCCTCTAACTACCTTAAGAACCATAGATCTAGGAGGCAAGAAAATTTTCGGTCCTTTGTTTTCTATATTTTGCGGGAAATCGAGTGTTTTTTTTCAGGGAGATGTTGCACTACGAAAGGTGCAGTAGGTCGAAAGACGACGTACAACTGGCAACTCGAAGGCTATCCAAACAGCCGCATGAATCCGCTCGCGGGTAGATTCGGCACCAGGAACGACGCATCTCGCAATCCCGCGACTCGGGCTACAGCTTCCGCAGCCATGTATCCGCTGCGAACCGCGCCTTCCATGGTGGCAGGCCATCCGGTTGCAGTCCAGTCGCCGGCTAGAAAGATTCTTGGCCACACGGTTTCTGGACGCGGACGGAAGACGTCGACTCCGGGACGCGGCGAATAGGTGGCGTGTACCTCTTTAATGACGGTCGATTTCACGAGATTAGCCTCCCGTGCGCCGGGAAAAAACTCGCGCAGTTCAGTGAGCGCCAGTTCGATGATCTCCGCTCGCGACTTCTCGACCAGAGTCTTGGATGAGCTTACAACCAGTTCCACGTAGCTGCCGTTTTCGTTTCGTCCCAGTAGTTTCGATTTGTGAAACATCCATTGAATGGTACGGTCGAGCAACACGGCATGATCGAGATCGGTAATCTGGCGATCGAACCAGAGATGTATGCCGGTGATCGGAGAAGTCTCGAAGCGTGCCAGCGCTTGCCGCAACGGATCGGCGGCCGAGGTCTGTGGCAGTATGTGGGACAATGCATCGAAGGGCACGGCGAATACGACGAAGTCAAAGCTCGTTTCCTCGCCCGCTACCAACAGTTTCACCTGATCGGGCTCAGTCACAAAAGACTCAACGCCGCAGCGGAAACGGATGTCACCACCTCGCGCGGCGATGTAGTCTCCAGCGACGCCGTACAGGTCGGTCAAGGGCACGGTCGGAACGCCCATCCGCCCCGCCGTAGCCGACTTCAAGAAAGATTCTCGCACGACTTGCGCGGCATACGGCACGGACATGCGGTCCAGCTCTTCATTCAATGCGCTCACGAGCACAGGCTTCCAGAAACGCTCGATAGCACGCTTTGTTTGTCCGTGCCGGCGCAGCCATGTCAGGAAGTTCTCACCAGTATCGCGCGGCGTGCTGGGCGCAAGGGCAGCCATCGCCATACCGATAGCCAGCTTGTCGGACAAGTCCAGACAAGCGGCGCGCAGGAAAGCAGGCGCGCTGTGCAGCGGAGCGGGCAGCTTCGATGGCGCGATCACCGAGGCGCGTCCGCCCGGTTCGAGAAAAGTCAGCCGGTCGTACCAGCGAATCTTGCTGTCGACACCCAGCCGTTCGTAGAACTGGATCAGGTTTGTGCAGCAGCCGAGCAGAACATGCTGGCAGTTATCCACCACTTCGCCGGTGCCGGGATGCTGGTAAGAAGAAGCGCGTCCGCCGAGATAAGGCCGGCGCTCGAACAGGGTCACGCGACATCCGCTGCCGGCGAGAGCACAACCGGCGGCAAGCCCTGCCAATCCGCCGCCCACCACAGCTACTTGGGAATCTTGTACCGGGTGCTCGCTCATCAGGACAAGCGTTTCAGGAAGCCCTTGGCCAGGATGCTGAGCTTCTCGCGCACGGTGAGGCTGACCTTGGCGCTGAAGACGTCGTATTCGCGCAACGCAATTTTATCGAGCAGCCGCCGGTAGATGGTCATCAGCACCCAGAGCGCCGGCTGGCTGTCTTCGTCGACGAGTGGAAGGAGTTCCTCGCCAGCGCGGTAATATTCGCGGGCGCGGTCGGCCTCCATCGCCAGGAGTGGGCGGAAGAGCGCGGGATCGCCTGCGGAGCGCAATGCGGAAAGCGAAATCCCAAACTTGTTCAGATCTTCTTCCGGAAGGTAAACGCGGCCCATACCCGCGTCTTCTTTTACATCGCGAATGATGTTGGTAAGTTGAAACGCCAGCCCCAGACGCTCGGCCAGCGGTTCGGCAGCCGGATCGCGATAGCCGAACACATGAATGCAAACCAGCCCCACGACTGACGCGACACGATAACAGTACTGGTAGAGATCGTCAAAAGTCCGGTAGTGAACGCTTAACTCGTGTGACGCGGGTGAATCGCCCGTGTCCGCGCCCGGACCTCCCTCAACATCCATCGCAGTGCCATAGGCCAGCTGATCGAGCAGTCCAACGCGAATATTGTAGCGGCGCTGGGCGTCGGTTAGAGCGAGCAAAACGGGCTCGTCGCTGGGATGGCCAGACTGAGCGCGGTGAAATGCCTCGAGCCATGCGGTGAGTTTCTGCCGCCGGTCGTATTGCGAAAGGGATTCATCATCCGCGATGTCGTCACAGCGCCGCATGAAAGCATAGACAGCGCACAGGGCCTGACGTTTGGCGCGTGGCAGCACCAGGAATGCATAGTAGAAATTCTTGGCCGCTGCACGCGTGATGTGGCGGCAAACCGAGTAAGCAACCGCGAGCTGCGATTCGGTAGGCGCGAAGGGTGTGGGAGCTGGCTGCACTGCCGTACTCATACCCTTTTCCCCCGCAGGATTTTTCCCCACGCCGCCCCCGCGACCAGCGCCAGTTTGCGGGCTTTCGAAATCGCCGGACGCCGGCCCAGCACGTTGTATCCCTGGGCCTCGATCGCGTTCAGGATCTCCTGCCCGCCCCGGCTGAACAATTCGATGTCGAGAGCCAGTTCATGGTCGACCTGCTCAATCAGCGGCAGGCCCCGACGGAACCAATCGCGAGCGCGCTCCACTTCGAAGCGCATCATGTCGCAGAAAGCGGATGTATTGCGTTGCGCCGCGATGTCATCTTCCGTGACTCCAAAGCGCCGAAGATCTTCCAGAGGAAGATAGATCCGTCCGCTGGCATAGTCCGGGCTCAAATCCTGCCAGAAATTCGCCAGTTGCAAAGCGGTGCAAGTGAAGTCGGAAAGCTCCTGTCGCTCCGCATCCCGGTAGCCGCATACGTACAGCACCAGATGTCCCACAGGATTCGCCGAGTAACGGCAATAACCGAGAACATCTTCGAAGGAGGCATAGCGCGAAACTCGTTGATCCTGACGAAACGCGGTCAGCAGATCGACAAACGTTTGCTTCGGAATCTCACACCTGCGCACGGTTTCCGCCAAGGCCACGAATACCGGATGCCGCGGGCTCCCCTGGTAGCAAGCATCAAGCTCCGCTTCCCACTGATCGAGCAACTGCAAAGAAGCCTTGGCATCGCCAACTTCGTCGCCCAAGTCGTCGGAGATGCGGCAGTAGGCATAAACATTGAAAAAATCCTGGCGCAGCCGTACAGGAAGAAACCAGGTCGTAACCGAAAAATTCTCGTAGTGGGAGCGCGCCAGACGACGACAGTACTCCCGTGCCTCGGCCTGTGTCGGGGCTTCCTCAGGGATGGCGTACTCGGGCGGAAGATTGCTCCACCCCGGCAAGGCGGAGGAAATAGTCCGGGAGTGGCTGGCAATGGATGACATGGTCAGTTCCGTCAATGCGTCCCGCCTGAGCGGGCCCCAGGAATTCGCGCCTCAGTGTCCGGGAATGATGGCAGTCTTGATATCGCCGTTGCGGTTCAGCATGTGATGGAAAACCTGCTGCAGCCGGGAAAGTGGCGCTTCGCCAGTAATGTAATCGGTGGAACGAATCTTCTTCTCGGCAATCAGAGCGAAGGCTCGGCGCACGGTCTCCGGCGTGTGATGGAAGGTCGCTTTCAGCGTGACCTCCGAGTAGTGCAGCCGGTTGGTGTCGAGCTGCACTTTGGTGCCGCTGGCGCAGCCGCCAAAGAAATTCACCGTTCCGCCTTTGCGTACCATGTCGATGGCCATCTCCCAGGCATCCGGGCGCCCGACCGCTTCGATCACCACATCGCTGCCTCGCATTTCGGGGGAAAGTCTGCGCACCGCTTCGACGGGGTCTTTCACCTTGGTGATCTGCACTACTTCATGTGCGCCCATGTGCTTCGCGGCCTGCACTTGAGCATCGCGTTTCACCACGGAAATCACGTTGCAGCCGACCGCCTTGGCCACCTGCACAAACATCAAGCCGATGGGACCGCCTCCGACCACGGTCACTGTGTCGCCAATCTCCACCCCCGTTTCGTGAAGACCACGAAGCACGCAGGCCAGAGGTTCAACCATCGCCGCTTCCTCGTAGCTCACATCCGGAGGGATCGCCAGCATGTTGATCTCGACGATGCGCCGCGGGATCCGAATATATTCCGCGTAAGCCCCATTGTTGAACAAAAGATCTTCGCAAAGATTGGCCTGATGCTTGGAGCAGTAAAAACACATCTGGCAGGGCGCGGAGTTCAGTGCCACCACCCGCATCCCCTTCTTGAACGCGCGTACACCCGGGCCAACCTCCTCGATTACTCCAGCCAGTTCGTGCCCGAACAACGCCGGAGGAACGATCATGCGGGCGTGGTAGCCGCGCTGGTACACCTTGAGGTCGGTCCCGCAGGTAAGGGCCACTTGCACCTTCACCAACACTTCGCCCTCGCCCACGCGAGGGATGGGAACTCTTTCGATTTTTACGTCCTCTTTGCCGTAGAGGACCGCCGCTGTCATCTTTCCGTTCACTCTGTATTTCCTTCCCACGAACTGCCCGCTTGAATCACGATCTTCATCGAATCCGGCTGGGGATGCGCCGCCAGCTTCAAAGCCTCAACACTGTTCGACAAAGAGAAGCGGTGACTGATCAAACCTTCCAAATCCATCTCACGGCTCATCACGAAACGCACCGCATCTTGCTGCAGGTCAACCGAAGCACTATACGATCCCAACAATCTCTTCTCGTCCACGCAAATCGCCGCCGGATCAATCGTAGCCTCCCCGCGAACCGTCTGCGCGAACAGCAAAACCCGGCCTCCCGGACGTACTGCATCCATGGCGGTCCGTATCAGGGCGTTACCACCCACTGCCACAATCGCCGCGTCGGCGCCCCGGCCTTCTGTCCGCTCCCGCACCATTTTCACCGTGTCGGCGCGCGAAGCATCGATCCCATTGGTTAAACCGTACGTTTTCGATATTGTAAGCCTCTGAGGATACAAATCGGAAGTTACTACCGTAGCCCCCGACCGTTTGGCCAATGTACTCAATATGATCCCGATCGGCCCTTGTCCAATAACGAGAACACTTTCGCCGGGCACAAGTTGCAGAGTTTCGATCCCTTTCATGCAAGTATTTACCGGCTCCACAAAGCATGCCTGCTCGAAAGAGACTCCATCGGGGATGCGAACGGTGCCTTGGTCGACGATCCAATCCATCACCCGAACGTACTCGGCGAATCCTCCGCCCGACGGCTCGAAGCCCGCAGTGCAACCAACTTTCTTGTAGGTCTCGCACTGGGCAAAAGTCTTGTGGCGGCAGTAATAGCACTTACGGCATGGTATGTGGTGAAACTCCACCACTCGATCGCCCTGCTTGAACTGGCTGACTCCCTCCCCGACCGCCGCCACTACGCCCGATGTCTCGTGTCCGAAAATTCGCGGCGCCGAGTGCGAACCGCTGGCGATTTTCTTGAGATCCGTTCCGCAGATACCGCAAGTGTGCACTCGGACCAGCAACTCTCCCCCGGTCCGATCTTCGGCACTGGGACGGTCTCCACCCGAACGTCGTTCACCCCACGATAGACTGCTGCGCGCATCGTGGTTGGGATCGAATGCTTCGTTTCTTCGATAGAGAACTGTCCCGCGATTGCCATGAATTAGTTGACTACCCTGGTTATTGGATGCAACTCCGGCCCCGAAACCTCGGGTTTCCTCGATTGATTCATGGTTCGATCCAGCTCGACACAGAGTGCCCTCGATGCCTTCGCGCCATTTCGTGCAAGTTGAAATATCTCCGGCCAAAGCCACGGGCGCACAGCGGCAAATATCAGAAACTTTACCGTACGAAAATGGCCGTTTCCGCCTACGAAGCGATCCATTGCTTGCATGTCAAAAGCGCTCTCATCCGAAATCGCTTTCACCGCCATGAACCGCACACCCCGCGCCTGCGCGCTGCGGGCCACTTCGGCTGCTTCCATGTCAACCGCCTGCGCGCCGTAAGACGCGGCCAGCTTCGCCTTCTGCTCCGCGCCCGCAATCCCTGCAGCGCTAACCAGCACCCCACGCCCCGCAGCAATTTCTACGCTGCTGCCGTCCCTGGCGTCAATCACCCGGCTCGGCGAAACAATCTCGCCTACCTTCATCGCCGGATCCAGCGCTCCCGCGAAGCCCACCGACATTACGAGTTCCGGCTGGTACAGCGCG
>Ga0207136_1145_pt1 | contig 12617 bp, 6 predicted proteins | sample Alteio_BWMinHeat_8_FD_153552 | JGI IMG/M metagenome (GOLD analysis project Ga0207136, IMG submission 153552) | Enriched cells from forest soil in Barre Woods Harvard Forest LTER site, Petersham, Massachusetts, United States -... | ecosystem: Environmental > Terrestrial > Soil > Temperate forest >...
CTCAGAAGCTTGAACACATTATTAGCAGAGCGATGGAAAAGGACATCAATCTGCGCTACCAAAATGTGGCTGACATGCGGGCTGAGCTAAAACTTCTCAAGCGCGACAGTGGCTCGGGTCGAGCGCTTATAACCGAAGAGGACCTAGTGGCACGCCCGAGCGCGCCGCGCTCAAGGGAAAACGGCTCAGCAGCGTTTTCGCAACCAATAATCACAGAGGCAGCGTGGCATCCCCGTTGGAGATTCCTGCTTCCCTTGGCGGTGCTCCTGACCATATCCCTCGCCGTTGGGGGCCTATATTGGCGTTCGCGTGCGGCGCTCAAACTGACGGACAAAGACACGGTGGTGCTAGCTGATTTCGAGAACAAAACCGAAGATCCGATCTTCGATGGCACGCTTCGCGAGGGTTTGGCAGTGCAGCTTCAGCAGTCACCGTTTTTAACCTTGTTGCCAGGGCCAGAAGTTCGGCGGACTTTGCAAATGATGGGACGGCCCGCCGATGTTCGAATCACGCCAGAAATGGGACGAGAAATCTGCGAGCGAGAAGGACTGAAAGCATACATCTCAGGGAAAATCGCTCCGATGGGAAGCCATTATGTTCTCACCCTTGTGGCAGCCGATGGACACAGTGGCGCGATGTTGGCACACGAACAGGTGGAGGCCGCGAATAAGGAGCAGGTGCTCGGAGCGCTTTCGCAGGCGGCCACACAGCTGCGCAAGCAGTTAGGTGAATCTCTTAATTCTATCGAGAAGTACGACACGCCTGTCGAGCAGGCCACGACGCACTCGCTCGAGGCGCTGCAAGCCTACAGCGCGGGGTATAGAACCAAAGATGAAAAAGGCGACGAAGCGGCCGTTCCATTTTTCGAGCGAGCCGTTCAACTCGATCCGAAATTTGCCATGGCCTATGCATTACTCGGGACAAGCTATCAAAATCTGGGCGAGCGGGGCCGTGGTGCAGAGCTGGTTGGAAGGGCCTACGAATTGAGCGAGGGGGTGAGCGAGAGAGAGAAATTCTACATCGATTCTTATTACTTCGACCTCGTCACCGGCGATCTGGACAAGGCCCGAAAAGTGTATGAACAGTGGGCGCAGGCCTATCCGCGAGAGGACAAGCCGGTAGGCAATCTAGGTCTCCTCTACGGCTATCTAGGACAATATGAAAGCGGACTTGCAGAGACGCGCGAGGCTCTTCACCTGCATCCCGGGAGTAGCTTGCGATATGCCAACCTCGTCCAGAACTATCTTAGGCTGGATCGTCTCAGTGACGCTAAATCCGCAGCCAAAGAAGCGCAGTTAAAGAAGCTAGACTCTCCGTTTCTCTGCTTCTACCTGTATCAGATTGCTTTTCTGGAGAACGAGCCGTCGGGGATGGCGCAGCAAGTGGCTTGGGCAGCGGGTAAGCCGGGAGTGGAAGACATTCTATTGGCTGTCGAAGCCGGCTCTGCGGCTTACTCAGGGCGGCTTAAAAAGGCTCGCGAATTTGCTCGCGAGGCAACAGCCTCCGCTAGGCATGCAGGAGAAAACGAGACGGCAGCTGGTTATGAGGCAGAGGCAGCCCTGCGGGAAGCGTTGTTTGGCAACCCTGCTGCAGCGCTCCAGCGCGTCGAAGCGGCTCTTGTACTTTCTACGACCGCGCGCGACGTGGAGTTTGCTACAGCGCTAGCTCTGGCGCTCTCCGGAGAGGTGGCGCGGGCGCAGACACTCGCGGATAGCTTAGCTAAGAGTTTTCCTCAAGACACAATCGTGAATTTCAATTATCTGCCGACAATCCGCGCACAACTCGCAGTCGACCACCATGATTCTTCGGAGGCCATCGAAGTTCTCAACATTGCAGCTCCCTTCGAGTTTGGACAACCAGGCGACGCCTCATTCATGCCCTCCCTCTATCCCGTTTATGTCCGTGGAGAAACATATTTGGCAGCGCATCAAGGCAAGGAGGCTGCAGCCGAGTTCGAGAAAATCCTCAACCATCGTGGAGTTGTGACTAACGAGCCCATCGGGGCGCTGGCACATCTGGGTCTTGCCCGCGCCTATGTATTGCAGGGCGATACTATAAAAGCTCGGGCCGCGTATCAGGATTACCTGACGCTCTGGAAAGACGCCGACCCAGACATTCCCATCTTCATTGCGGCCAAATCCGAAAGTGCTAGACTGCAATAATAATTGTCATCCCAGGACAAACTACATCTACGCGAAGCTCATCCGCGCGCTTCGTTAGAGACTCTTGTGGTCAGGTGCGGCTGCCGCCACGCGCAGGTGCGCATCCTTGGTCTTCTGTCTTCGTATTGGGCTGCTTTCTTACTTGCCGAGGTGTGCGAGAGCACTACGGAGTGGGGCGTCGGAGATCCGGATTACACCGACATAAGGATTGTTCAGCTCCAAGATTAGGAAGATCGCAAAGGAAACCGACATCGCAGAAACGAGTAGAGTGACGTACACAGTTGCGTTGCGTGGAGCGAAGAGTCCAAAGCTGATGAAAAGGGCGGTGAGCCAGAAAATCAACACCATTAGCATCGGCACGGAACCCGAACTCGCTCGCTGTTCATACATCAGCCAGCGTGTTTGCCCCAGGCTGATCACCAGGCCCAAGGCCTGGGATTGAGCCGAGTGCTGGGCATCGTTCTTTGGCGCAAGCGATTGTACCTTATCGTACAAAGCCTCGGGGCTTGCGGATACTGGCTCCGATTGGGAAAGGCCAGTGCGGTCGTTCGACCACATCTGCTCGATGGCCCCGACAACTGACCTGCGTATCTCATCGCGGGCTTCCTTCGCCTCTGGGCCATAATGGGCAAGGACGCGGTCAAGCAAGATCACCCTACTGGACATATCTGTAAGTTCGTTCTTCTGTGTGTCGTACGAAGACTTGGCAGAAGCGATCAGCGAGCCTAGAGCAAGCGCCGACATCGTCGAGACCAACGCCATCGTTACCTTCACTGCATCTTTCGAATCCGAATTCATGTGGCGTTCAGGCAAAGCGGTGCGAAGCAACATGCCGAGCATGCCGCCCCCAAAAGCGAACGCGAAGGTAATCGAACCAATTTCGATAGAACTCATGTTCATTCGGCCCACACTCCCGTCATGCAGATAGTACCGCCCGTGGGCGGCGATCATTGGCCCTGCTGAGGGTTAGGCACCGCGTGCTTCTGACAGAATGCGGGTCTGCGTTCCTGGCGTCCACTGTAAGTTCTACCAATCGCCGACTGATCGCCTTCGGCCGATGACAGAGGCCAGGTCCGTGCCAGCGAGGAACATGCTGATCGCTCGCTCGTTCGGGAGGCGAGTTCCCGGATCGGACCGCGTGCTTGCTCCGTTTTCCCTGAGCATCCTACGGAAGCACCACCTACTAGTATTTTTACCAGTGTCCTAGCTTTCCCCGGCCATTGTGCTATACCAGACGAAAGCAGCAGCCGGAAGCGGTGGGTCAGGCATAGACGTGTTGTCTCCAGCGGCAGCATTTTACTTGTTCAAGACTGGTCCTGAGCCTCTGAGTTTGTTCAGAAAGCGATTGCCTTGCGCAAGAGAGAGAAGATGAGGTAGAAACTCCCTGAGATGCGGTTCAAGTCATCCTCCGACTGCTTATCGCACCTCCAAAACCTCAGTCCGTTTGTGAAGGTTACGCGCCGCTTTCTTCGTTCCACCTGGATTGCCGCGATGGCGCGAACTACGGTGGTTGTCTTCGGCCTGTCATCCCTTTGTGCGGCCCAATCCAATGAGCCCAAGCGAGTCCTCATCCTTTCGCAAGAAGATCTCACCTGGCCCGCCTATCGCCTGATCGACGAAAATGCTCGCGCCACACTGCGCACGGGATCGCCGGAAGGGATTCTGATTTTCAGCGAGCACCTGGATCGCGTCCATTTTCCGGATCCGAAATTTCAAGAGCAGCAGATCGCTTGGATCCAGCAAAAGTATGCGAACGCCAAACTTGATCTCGTTATTGGCGTCGCCGACGTTCCCACTAACATCTTTCCGGGAGTGCCCGTGCTCCACGTGGGCACCGATCCTCTGAAGAAGCGTCCTGCTCCATCGGCATCATTAAAAGAAGTCACCACAATTTGGATTGAGCTTGATGCGCGAAAAACTCTGGAGATAGCGCGCCGGCTTCAGCCGAATGCAAGACTGGTGGTGGTCATTGGAAGCTCCTCTCCTACCGGTCAGAATCTGCTCGATCAGGTTCGTGAGCAAATCAGCAGTGACCCGAATCATTTGCCAGTCACTTATCTGACGAATCTCGCCATGCCCGAAATTTACGAGAAAGTGGCGGCTCTTGGGCCGGAGAGTCTCGTTCTCTATGTGAGTTTTGCCAGGGATGTGAATGGGCGCCAGTTCATAAGTACAGAAGTTATGTCTAGAATCAACGCTGTTTCTAAGGCTCCGGTATATGTTGTCCTCGAAACTAACGTCGGCTTGGGGGCAGTAGGAGGATACGTAACCAGTTTTGCCGAATTAGGTAAGCAAGCCGGCGAAATGGGACTTCAAATGCTCGCAGGCAAACACCCTGAAGACGCAGTAGCACGAAGCGAGTACCTCTTTGATTGGCGTCAACTTCAACGCTGGAAGATTCCAGAGTCCGCGCTCCCTTCGGGCAGCGTTGTCTTATTCCGCCAGCGCACCGTTTGGGAGTCTTACAAGTGGTACATCGCTGCCGCAATTATGCTGTGCCTTTTAGAAACCTTGCTCCTTCTTAGCCTACTGTGGCAACGAGGAGAAAAGAGGAAAGTCGAAGCCACTCTGGTCGAGCGGCTAACCTTCGAGAAATTACTTTCCGATCTTTCGGCACAGTTCATAAGTTTGCGCGAGGACCAGGTCGACGCAAATGTGGAGCAGGCGCTTGGCCGGATCGCAGAGTTTCTGAAAATGGATCGGGTGACCCTTTTCGAGTTTTCTCCAGACAAGACAGAACTGAGGTCGGCCTTTTCCTGGACAGGCGAGGGAACCACTCCTGCTCCTACTTCTGTAAAGGCCGCCGATTTGCCCTGGTGGAGAATCCGGCTCCTTCGCGGCGAGGTGGCTTTCGCTTCCGATCGGAATGACCTTCCGGAGAAAGCACTCCCCGAGAGAGAGTTCTTCCAGCGGATGGGTATCCTGTCGGCGGCGACTGTTCCGCTGAAGGTAGGTGGGGAGATTGACGGCGCTATCTCGTTCATCAGTACGAAGCGCCGAGTAACCTGGACCAAGGATTTGTTGAACCGGATCAGAGTCCTGGGAGAGGTATTCTGGAACGCATTGCAACGTAAACGCTCAATGCAAGCATTGCTCGCTAGTCAGGCGGTGCTGCGCGAGAGCGAAGAGCGTTTTCGCCTGGTTGCAGACACAGCTCCTGTGCTGATCTGGATGTCCGGCAAGGACAAACTCTGCACTTTTTTTAATCAGGGTTGGCTGAGCTTCACGGGCAGGTCAATGGAACAGGAATCGGGAGAAGGTTGGGTCATCGGCGTGCATTCAGAGGATGTCCAACGTTGTCTCAGAACCTACTCTGCGTCGTTCGACGCTCGCGCCCCGTTCGAAATGGAATACCGCCTGCGGCGGTTCGACGGAGAGTTTCGCTGGATCGTTGACTATGGCACGCCCAGGTTTGAATCCGATGGTACTTTCTGCGGCTATATTGGTTCGGCCGTCGACATTACAGAGCGCAAGACATCAGAAGAATCCCTTCACACCTTAAGCGGGCGGCTGATCCATGCCCAGGAGCAAGAACGCGCCCGCATCGCCCGGGAGCTCCACGATGATTTCAGCCAGCGCTTGGCTCTGTTGGGAATTGGTCTTGGGCAGCTGTGGAAAGAGCTCCCTGAGTCACAAGTCGAGCAACGAACCGGGGTCCTGGAAATACTGAAGGGAACCAAGGAAATGTCCTCGGACCTTCATTCTCTCTCTCACCAACTACATTCCAGCAAGCTGGAGCTTGTGGGTCTTGTGTCTGCGCTCAATGGCCTCTGTAAGGAAATGAGTGAAAAGTACAAGATTGAAATTCATTTCACCAAGAGTGGATCCCTCCCTAAAATTACGAAAGACGTGGAATTGTGTCTATTTCGAGTCACCCAGGAAGCGCTCGGCAATGTGGTTAAACACAGTCAGTCCAAGAGCGCACAGGTTGAACTTGGCGCGAACTCAATGGGCGTCAGTCTTCGCATTAAGGATGCGGGCAGGGGTTTTGAACCTAACCTCAGCAATCCGGCCGCAGGAATCGGATTGGTAGGAATGCGCGAGAGGCTCCGGCTGGTGGGGGGGAGGCTCTCCGTGAAGTCGGTACTCCTGCGCGGAACTGAAATTATCGCCGAGATACCTCAGGTTGCCTCCTCGCACCGAGTCCTTTCGGCCTAGCTCCACCGATTTTCCCTCCCGGATCGTAATTTTTACCAGTAGCCAGCCGCTTGTATCGTGGGCAAAGTGGTGCACAGAGGTTTGATTATACGGCCAATGAAATGAGCTCCAGGCAGGAGATAGCTCTGCAAGCCGAGCTTGCACTGAACCTCCACCCTAGCAGTCGGACGAAGCGAACAGCACAGCGTGAACTATCGATGACTCTACGACGAGTGATAGTGGCGGATGATCTCGCTCTCGTATTGAGTGCCGTGTCTGCGCTGTTGCAGGAGTCCTTCGATATCGTTGCCATGGTCTCGGATGGTCATGCCGCTTTGGAAGCAATCCTTGAACACGAACCTGAACTGGCCGTCTTGGACATCTCCATGCCAGGTATGAGCGGAATAGACGTAGCGAGAGAGATTAGGAGGCACGGCAATAAGACCAAGATCGTGTTTCTCACCGTTCATGAGGACGCTGACATTTTGGCGGGTTGTCTTACTGCCGGCGGACTTGGCTATGTCATCAAAATCTGCATGAACAACGACTTGATTCCGGCGATGAATGCCGCGCTACAGGGGCGTGTGTTCGTGTCCCGTTTCTCGTAGCAGCTGATCTGCCTTTGTGATGGAGGGCGTCCTGAGATTTTTACTGCAGCAAGTAGTAGAGAGGCAGGGAAGTAGCGCTGATGACCGGGAGTTGATGCTTTCCACCGATGTGAAGAGGATGTTTCCTCAACCGACAGATCCCGTCCAGATTTTTAGTTAGCCGCAGGCACCCCCTCCCCAGGATTTTTGTAAGCGTTGCTGATAAAGGCTTGAGCTCTCCTGCAAGATTCCTAGAATCAACAGTTACGAGATTCTTTGTAAGTGTGGATTCTAGAAGAGTTTCGAAGACTCCCGGAGGCGGTAGTTGTGGTCGAAGTGGACGGCGTAGGGGTCGCGGTTTGGAGTGGTTGGTCGGGTTTGCGGACGTGGTGGGGCGGGCGGAGGTGTGTTGTTGGGTTGAGCGGACTGGGCGGGGGCTGAAGGGAGTCGGGTCTCATCGATGGTTGACGAGGAGGGATTGAGGCAGGGTCCTTCGCTACGCTCAGGATGACAGGCTCCGGCGTGGGCGGCGGGTTGTGGTGGGGTTGAACCGGGGCGCCTTGGAAACAGTGAAGGGGCTACGGAGAGAGCTGTGTCCGCTGCGCTGGGTTGCGTGGCGAGTGAGGCCGATTGAGGTGTGCGGGCGGAGTGGATAGCTGGACTGGGCGGTTGGGGCTTCGCTGCTGCGGGCTGCTGCGGACGCGAGAAGTCCTGTGGCGAAGAGGATGTGGTTCGCTGGTGTTGCGGGTGGGTGCGCTGGGATTGGGGTGGTTCGGGTTGTTGCGGTTTGGGTTCGGCGTTGCCGGGTGCGGGTGGAAGCGGTAGTCGTAGTTGACGTTGACGGAGGTGCGGACGGCTTTGCGCCAGCCGTCGGTGCCGAAGGCGTTGATGTATTCGTGCTGGGCAATGTGGATGGCCTGCAATTGAGTTTGGACCATGTAAGCAACGGTGCGGGCGAGTCTGGGTTTTATGTCGCCGCGGATTACGGCGGGGATGAGGCGGGCGAGGGCAGCGTTGAGATCGCAGGCGGAGAGGTAGTCGCCGGAGAAAAAGGTGGCGAGGTCTTTGGCGAGAGATTCAGCAGCGCGGGCCTGGGTCTCCTTTTGAGCGTGGTAGAAACAGAAATGGGGATGGTTGCCGGTGCGAGGAGTGCGGCAGCGGTGGCCATCGGTGAAACTGAAAAGACAGAGGGATACGCGGTCCTTGGCAGTGAGCGAAGCCATGGGATTCTCCTTGATTGAGTTTTTGGGATTACTGAATGACGGAAAAAGAAAGATGCCGGGCTGAAGCCCGGCGCCACGTGGCCTAAAAACAGAAACGCCTCGCGTGGTTGCGAGGCGCAGTACTGAACAGGAATATTATAGCGCAGCTATAATGCGGATCAAGTTAAAAAGTTAGGGACAAAAGAGAGAAGAGTCAGAGCCCGCAGCCTTAAAAACCTTAAACACCGAGGCTCTGGAACCCCATCCGTCGCGTGCTCAGCCCTTCAGCGTGCGGTTGAGTGTCACTTTTGACAGGTTACAACCCCAGGGGATAAGGGGCAGTATCGCGCAGTCTCGGGGTTTGTTGTGCTGTTCGGCCAAGAATCGCCTGCGATTTTATTGTCGAATGAGAAGAAAGAAGAGGAGGACGTTAATGAGGTGTTTCGGAAAAGGTGGTCTAGTTTTTGCAGCGCTGTTAGTAGTTTTGGGTTTGGGAGGAATGCCTGCAGCCGAAGCGCAGGCAAAGAAACCTAACATTCTTGTGATCATGGGCGATGACATCGGGATATCGAACATCGGCGTCTATAGCCACGGCATGATGGCCGGCAAGACGCCGAACCTCGACAGACTCGCCAAGGAAGGCATGCTGCTCACGGATTATTACGCCGAGGCGAGCTGCACGGCGGGCCGCGCGAACTTCATCATGGGTGAACTGCCCATCCGCACGGGCATGACCACGGTCGGCCAGGCGGGCGCGGCGATCGGCATCCCGGCGGAAGCCGTCACGATCGCTACCATCTTGAAATCGCAGGGCTATGCAACCGGCCAGTTCGGCAAGAACCATCTTGGAGACAAGAATGAATTCCTGCCCACGGTCCACGGCTTCGATGAATTCTTCGGCTATCTGTATCACCTGGATGCCATGGAAGACCCATTCCACCCCAACTATCCGCAGAATTTGTTGAATGTCGTTGGGCCGCGCAACCTGGTTCATTCCTGGGCGACCACCACGGATGACGCAACCGAAATGCCACGCTGGGGCAAGATCGGCAAACAGAAGATCCAAGATGAAGGGCCGTTGCCTCCGCACCCGACGAACGGGATCAAATACAACATGGAGACAGTGGACGACACGATCCGCGACCTCTCCCTCGCGTTTATTGACAAGGCCAAGGCCGATGGCAAGCCGTTCTTCGTCTGGCTGAACCCGACGCGCATGCACGTAGTCACGCACCTCTCGCCGAAATACGCGGCGATGATGAACGCGGAGAATGGTTGGAGCATAGAAGAAGCCGGCATGGCGCAGTTGGATGACGACATCGGCCTCGTGATGCAACACCTGAAAGACGCGGGGCTAGACGATAACACCATCGTCGTTTTCACCACCGACAACGGCACCGAAACGTTCACCTGGCCCGATGGCGGCACCACACCGTTCGCACAGGCGAAAGGAACGATCATGGAAGGTGGGTTCCGCGTGCCGTGCCTCGTGCGCTGGCCCGGCCATGTCCCGGCGGATTCCGTGGCGAACGGCATCATGTCCGGCTTGGACTGGTTGCCTACGTTCGCGGCCCTCGCTGGGATCCCGAACATCACCGAGCAGTTGCTGAAAGGGGTGAAATTCGGCGACCGGACTTACAAGAACCATCTTGACGGCTATGACCAGACCGCCATGCTCACCGGCAAAGGCCCGTCCACCCGCCACGAAATCTTCTACCTTGGCGAAAGCACGATTGGAGCGGTGCGCATCGACGACTACAAGTATCGTTTTATCGACCAACCCCAAGGCTGGCTAGGCGTCAAAAATCATCCGGACGTGCCAACGATTATCAATCTGCGGCTCGACCCGTTTGAGAAGATGGCCTTCCCAGAAGACCTGACGAGGAATGGGTCGCTGATGTTTTTCGGTGATTGGTACATGTATCAATTCTGGCGTTTTGTCTTCGTCCAGCAAATGATGGGCAAGGAAATCCAGACTTTCCTGGAATTTCCGCCGATGCAACGAGGCGCAAGTTTCAACCTCGATGCCCTGAAAGCCGAAATGGCCGCCAAGATGGCCCAGGCAGAAGCGGCTTCCAAAGGCCCCAGCAACTAACAGAAAGCAACGTCACGGCGGGCGGCTCGAAAGGGCCGCTCTCCGATTTTACAAGTAACGAGTCATCGGAAATTCTGCCAACAGCCACGACAGAAGAAAGCCAAAGCGGCGAGGCGGTGTCCTGAGGAAATAAAAGCGCTTCCATTACTCCACAGCGATCTCCAGATGCGCTTTGCATTTGTCCGCCAAGTTGCGCCTTCCATACGCAACGAGCCGCTCCCTTGCGGAAGGTCTTCTAAAAAAGCCTGGTTGCAAGCTCTATTCGGTTGAGCGAGAAGTGCCTTGATCGCTTGTGCCGCGAATTATTTAGCGGGGTACCATTTCGATGAGTGCTGGCTCCCTTACTCAGAAGAGGACCGCCAATTTAGCATCACTTTTGACAGTTACAACTTCTGAAGACAAAAGGCAGTATCGCGAGCGTTATCGACGTTTTCGCAGATGCTTCAGCGAAGAGACCGGCCGAATTGTATCTCTGCCAAGAATCTGGGAGGAGTGCTTTTATGAAAGGCGTTGGAAATTCCAGTCTCGGACTTGTAGCGTTTCTCACGGTTCTAGGTCTCCTAACTGCAAGTGCAAACGCGCAGCAGGTTACGGGTACGCCGGGTTCGGCTAGCGCAACGACAACCATCGATGGGAAACAAATTCCGTCGCCGCCTCCGAAATTCGGCGGAGTGATCAAGCAAAGCGCTAAAGATTCCACGCCATGGTGGCCGCCGCGCATCGTGCCGCCGAAGGGCGCGCCAAACGTTTTGCTCATCATGACCGACGACCAGGGGTACGGCGTGCCGGGCACATTTGGAGGCGTGATACCGACGCCGACATTGGACCGCATCGCCAAGAATGGGTTGCGATACACAGAATTCCACTCGACCGCTCTCTGCTCGCCAACGCGGGCGGCTTTAATCACTGGTCGCAACCACCACTCGGTCGGCTACGGCGTGATCGGCGAATTGTCCACAGGCTATCCGGGCTATGACTCGGTGATTGGTCCCGAGAGCGCCACTATCGGCGAGATTCTGAAGGAAAATGGATACGCCACTTCGTGGTTCGGCAAATACCACGACCACCCACAGCACTGCGAACACCAGTAAGACATGGCCAAGCCGCGACCACCTGCTTTTTTTACTGAGCCACGCAAAAAGCAATCCCACAACGAACAACCACACGCCTATTCTTCTAAATGACCTCTCGTGGTACCACCAATTGAAGCTCCTGCTCAGGTAGAGCCCGTAGCCGCCGAAGCGCCCACCCAGCGTTGCGATCATTCCTTCCGCTCCGCCGTCGGGGATCGTCACGACGGAGGTGATGGTGTAGTCCCGATCTAAAATGCTCGGGGCATTTCCGACGGGAATGCCGACATTCTCACCCGTGTAGGTGAAGACAGTTCGCCCAGCGACCGCGCTGGGCCGCGCCGTAAGCAAGCGCACGAAGCCGGAGTTATCCAACGGAAATACTTGGTATTTCGCGGCCTCCTTCATGAACAGCCCCTGCATTTCCTTCAGCTTGTCGGGCATTTTTGCCGCCAGGTCGTTGTACTCCGAATAGTCCTCGGCAATGTTGTAGAGCTCCCAATGGTAGGCGTCGAGGGCCGGCATCGTGCCCGTTCCCAGCTCCCACGACGGGGCGGGCGGCGTGGTGGCGCCAATCCAACCGTCATGGTAGATCGCGCGGTTGCCAACCATCTCGAAGTACTGCGTGTCTCGCTTCGACGGCGCATTGGCATTCGCCTGGTCAAGCGTGTAGCCCATGCTCACGCCTTCGATCGGCTTCTGCGCGATGCCATTAACCATCGTCGGGGCTTGAATGCCTCCGGCCTCGAGGATAGTCGGGACAATGTCAATGACGTGGTGGAACTGCGTACGGATTGCGCCGACATCCTTGATGTGGCCGGGCCACGATATCGCTAGGCCCTGCCGAGTTCCGCCGAAATGCGACGCGACCTGTTTGGTCCACTTGAACGGCGTATCGAACGCCCAAGACCATGCCACAGACATGTGTGGGTAGGTCTTGTTCGAACCCCAATCTTCATAATGCAGTACATTCAGCGCTCTGACGGCGTTGACGGCCGGTTCGTTAAGGATGCCGTTGTAGGCAGTCATCTGGTTGAACGTGCCGTACACGCTGCCTTCGGCGCTGGTACCGTTGTCACCGTCTATGTAAATAATCAGCGTGTTGTCGAGTTTTCCCATGTTCTCGACTTGCTGGATCACGCGCCCAATCTCATTATCGGTGTAGGCAGTGTAGGCGGCATATACTTCGGCTTCGCGGGCATACATCTTTTTTTCCACTGCGTTGAGCGAATCCCACCTCGGCAGCTTAGCTCCCCCATAGTCTGCCTGTCCGTCCGGCCACGGCGTCAGTGTTGTGTTGGGCGGAATAACGCCCAGCCGTTTCTGGTTTGCGAGGATCTCGTCGCGCATCTTTTCCCAACCCA
>Ga0207136_1146_pt1 | contig 12468 bp, 15 predicted proteins | sample Alteio_BWMinHeat_8_FD_153552 | JGI IMG/M metagenome (GOLD analysis project Ga0207136, IMG submission 153552) | Enriched cells from forest soil in Barre Woods Harvard Forest LTER site, Petersham, Massachusetts, United States -... | ecosystem: Environmental > Terrestrial > Soil > Temperate forest >...
CCGTCCTGGAGAAACTGCAAGAGCTTGCTCTGCAGTCCGGACTCCAGATCAGCGATTTCGTCCAGGAACAACGTGCCGTTCTGCGCCTGTTCAACTCTCCCAGGCTTTGAGTTGTGTGCTCCTGTGAACGCTCCCTTTTCGTAACCAAACAATTCACTTTCCAGGAGTGCTCCCGGGATCGCGGCACAGTTGACCTTGACGAACTGGCCCCCTGAGTTTCGCGAATGCATGTGAATCCACCGTGCCAGCGCTTCCTTTCCAGTTCCGCCGTCGCCGCAAAGCAGTACCGGTGCATTGATATTACAAACCTTCGCTGCCAACGAACGGACTTCCGACATCGCCGAAGACCTGCCAAATAACACATCATCCGGTGGCAGTAGGTCGATCGGCTCAGTGCGTACGCTGCTTCTTGGCTTTGGCGAAGGCATGATTGGCGATAGGCGTTTAGGAGATTGCACACGGCAGGCCAGAGGTTTCTACGTTTGGAGCGACTCGCTCAAGCGGTATCTTCATTCTAAAGTTCTTGTTTATATGTACTTACGGAAGGAATACATGTCCAGGTAATAGTACGGACTTAATGTCCCTATCTCTTGTCCTTGTCTAAAGTGAGAAAAAATGTGCCCGGCTGGTGCTAACTATTTTCTTAAGTTGTCTATCCCCTGGGGTGGAGAGCGGTCACCGCTCCATCGGTTCATTTGAGCCGATTGGCCCTTCGCGGAGAGATCTAATCAGACAGTCTTTGATCCCGTCTATGCAGTAGCTGCTTGCCCTCGAATAATATCGTAACGCTCTATCACCGCGGCGACGCCCATGCGTGCTGTACCATCTTCCAGGCGCCGCTCAACTCTTACGACTTTTCCCAAAGCACGCACAAATACTTCCGTGCCGTGTGTAATCTCCGCGGGAAGTGTCAGAGTAATATCCAATTCTGAGCCTGCTTCAAGGTCCTGCTCAATCACAAAATAGAGTCCCCGCGTCGAAATGTCCCTCGTCTTTCCTTCCTGGGAATCATCTTGGCGTTCGGTCGATATTCGAATGATGACTGGCAAGGACAAATCATACCGACGCGTCGTCCGGCGTTCCGTCATTCCCCGACCTCCAGTACTTGCGGCGGTGACGTGCTTCGAACCGCGCTGTCGGCAAGGGAAGTTACTAGAAATCGACAGACTTTGCCAGTTCTGTCTCCACCGTATCGCGAGAAACGGAAGGATCTATTCCTCCTACTATTGGTTCCTGGTCCCCACCGTGGCTGGCGTTTCGAATCCGGCTGGCGCGGCGGCAGTACGCCGCGTTCGCGGCGTATCCAGATTAAACTGTCTCATTTTGTAGAGCAGCGCTTTGTAGCTGATGCCCAGCATTTTCGCGGCGTCCTTGCGGCACCATCGCGTTTTCTCCAGCGCATCCGCGATCGCTTCCATCTCGGCTTCGTCTTTCAATCCGCGGACCAGCGCTTTCAGCCCTTGTTCGCGAGGCGGGGCGGACTCTTCGCGCGGAGAAGTTCGTTGCCGCGCGGAGGACATTTCCACCAGCTCTCGCAAGCTGCCTTCATCATCCTCGAGAATTACGTATCTCTTTACGAAGTTTTCCAGCTCGCGCAAATTGCCAGGCCACGGATAATTCACCGCCGCATCCAGCAAATGCTTCGATGGTCCAGACGGCGTCTTCCCGAATTTCTCGCTGTACTGCTCCAGGAAATGCCGGAACAGAAGCGGAATCTCGACCAGCCGCTCGCGCAACGGCGGCACCAAAATTGAGAGAACGTTCAGTCGGTAATACAAGTCTTCGCGGAAACGGCCCGTCTTCATGGCTTCTTGCACGTCAACGTTGGTGGCCGCCAACACACGCACGTCCGTATCGATCAGATGCCGCCCTCCCAACCGTGAATATTGATGATCCTGCAGCACGTGCAGCAGTTTGGCCTGCAAAGGGGTTGTCATCTCCGCGATTTCATCGAGGAAGATTGTCCCCTTGTTCGCCATTTCAAACTTGCCGGGCTTGCTCCGTATCGCACCCGTGAAAGCGCCCTGCTCGAAACCAAACAATTCCGATTCCAGAAGTTCCCCGGGCAGCGCCGCGCAATTCACTTTGACAAAAGGCTGGTTGCGCCTCTTCGAACGCAAGTGAATCATCCGCGCCACAACTTCTTTACCGACTCCGCTTTCTCCGCAAATAAAAACAGGCACATCCACAGGAGCAATCTGCAATATCTGCTGGCGGATGCGCACCATCTGAGGGCTGGCCGCGAGAAAGCTCAAGTCTTCTGTCACTTGGTCGCAGTAATCGCGCAACGTCTGGTTTTCCAAGGTGAGCTGTTTCTTTTGGCGTGACTTCAGCATCGCCGCGTCCAACTCCGCCTTCTCAAACGGCTTTGTAAGGTAATCGTGTGCCCCTATGCGGATAGCTTCCACGACCGTGCCCACTTCATTCGAGCAAGACAACATGATTACGTTCAGGCTGCGGTCCGCTTGCATCAGCTCTTTCAAAGTTTCAATCCCGTTTAGTTCGGGCATCAAGACGTCCAGAATAATGAAGTCCGGTCGCTCTCCCCCGTTCACTTTCGCAATGGCTTCTCTTCCGGAGCCGACTGTCTCCACATCGTATCCGTCCACTTCGAGCAAAGTCTGCAAATACTTTCGGATGCTCGGCTCGTCATCCACGACCAGAATTTTTTCTTTAGCGGCCATCGAATTCTCCCTTTGCACTGCCCCAAGTCCTCAAGAATTATCCTTGATCCATCGGCAACAAAAATGTGAATCTGCTCCCTATCTTCGGTTCGCTTTCGACCCAAATCTTTCCGCGATGCGCTTGAATCAAGCGCTTTGCAATCGCGAGCCCTAAGCCCATTCCCGAAGTATTACGGTCAACTCGCACAAAATCCTCGAAGATTTCTTGATGATGCTCCGCGGCGATCCCGGGACCTGAGTCCGCCACTGAGACTTCCACACTGTTCGGCCTAGGCAGTCGGAATCGGCGGCGCTCTTCCACCGGCGCAACCGCCGCCACGCGGCGCTCCCAAAAATGCGGGCCAGCTTTCAACGTCACGCTTCCACCCGCCGGCGTATGTTTCAATGAATTGTCCAAAAGATTCGCCGCCGCCTGCTGTACTTTCTGGTAATCGAATCGGAACGTCGGAATCGATGGATCGACGCTCGCTTCGAGCTTCACACCTTTACGTTGGAAAGCCTCCGACCAGCGCTTCGCCAGCTCATCCAAACAATCGCGAAGATCATTCTCTCGAAGCTGCAGCACCAGCTTTCCACTCTCCAAAGCGGAATAGTTGAGAAACATCGAAACCAGCCGCACCAGCCGCTCGCAACTGTCTTTCGATTCTTCCAGAATGTCCCGCTGCTTATCTGTTAGGCGTCCCAGAGAGCCCGTCAGCATCAGGTCGTAGTAACCCTTGATCACGGCGAGGGGCGTTTTCAATTCATGAGCTGCCGAAGCAAGAAACACCGTCTTCTGCCGGTTCACTTCCTGCAATTTCAAATAGGCCGCTAACAAATTTCGGTAGGTAATCTCCCGTTCCTGCAATAGCTCCTGAACAGTGAGTTGCGTCGCTGCATCGGGCGCGGCCTCGGCGGAAGGCTCCGTCTCCAGTTTCACAATCAAACATCCCGGCTCAACAATCCACTGAATGCGTGTGCGAATCTTCTTTTCTCCGCGCGCGACGATCATTTCCATTTCATGCTCTCCCGCGTCGATTTTCTGCCCGATCTGATTTGGCTCGACTTTCAGGAGGTCGTGAAACACATTCAGCTGGCTGAAATCACTCCCGCTTTCTGCCCCAAGATATCGCCGGGCATTCTCGTTCGAGAGCAGTACTCGTCCGCTTTTTTCCGCCACCCAAACGGGGGTTTTGGTAATTTCAAGAAGTGTCTTCACAAATCCAGCGGGTAAGTCCAGGACTTTCCCGTGATCGGCAACCGTAGCTGTGGTAATGATCCCAGGCATTTGGGGGTTTTGACTCTCCACTGCTGTAGGAAAAAATTTTCCCTAGCTGAATGCACATGCTCGCAGAGGACTTTCTGACTGTCAATGGCAAAAGCGTTCCATTTGCACATTTCAGGAAACCCAGTGGGATAGGCATGAACAAGAATGGGTGAGCAAGAGAATTGCTTACCAGGACTATCTTTCAACAACATACAAAGAAAAGACTTATTCTCACCCTATCTGATTCAAAAGTGGCACTTGATATGCTAGTTTCCGTACTAGTTCCCTGGTACTAAGCGAGCTATGGCACACACTGGTCTTCTGAAGGATGGTCAGCGCGTGGATCCCTTTAATCTAAGACGATCCCCTCGCATTCGGCTGCAGATGCCCGTGTTCCTGCGCGCGGCAGACACGTCCGGGGTTGAATTTATCGAGCTCACGAAAACACTCAACGTCAGCTCCACAGGGGCTTGTGTGGCCTCTACCCACATTCTGCGCCCCGACCAGATAGTCCATCTCACCATCCCTGCCCCCTCCTCCGCCTCCTCGGGAATTGTTCCCAGCGAAACTCCACCGATAACCGCCAGGGTGCTCCGCCAGGATTCTGCCGGGGAAATGCGCCTCTTTGGACTGGAATTCCTCAAGCCACTTGAGTAAAGTATTGCCGCTTTGTTGAACGGCTTCCTTTTGACTTGGGTAGAAACGTTACACCTACTCAAACTGTTCCAGATCCGTTCTCGGAGAATCGGCCCTATATCCAAGATGTTTAAGAATTTATTTCGAACTTTAGGTTTGCCCGAATAACCCCGGAGTTGCTTGAGGCCCGACGTAATTGGTCCCTGGCTTGCTCCACATAGAAAGCGAAAGCCAAATGTGCTTTCCCCAAACCCCGCGGGGATAGGCCAGATCAGGTGTACACCGGATATGCCCAGTCCCGGCGCCCCTGCGCCCCCGCGTTTGCCGATTGAGGATTCATATCTCGAGCTGCTTGCTGACACGCTCGAAGGCTTGGATATACCTGCGCGTGGACAGTTCCTCCAGCGTTATTTCCGTACCATAACTCACCTCGATCTTCGCGAAGCTCAGTGTGTACAACTCTGGGACGAGATGCTCACGCGCCGTCGCGAACTTAGCGAACATATGGAGCGACAAATTTCCTTGAAAACGGCTCTTATGGACGTGCTTACCTCCGCAGGACTTTTCCGTGTTCCCATTCTCATCGAGTACGACGAGCTGAAGAAGCTTCAGCTGAATGCCGTCACCGATCCCCTCACTGGCCTCTACAATCGTCGGCTATTTAGCGAAGCCTTCGAAAAGGAATTGAATCGCGCACGCCGTTACGGCCAGCCTCTAGGCCTCGTCATTCTCGATTTGCATCGCTTCAAGGAAGTTAACGATAAGCACGGCCATCCGCGCGGCGATGAAGTTTTGCGCGCCGCCGCCTCCACGCTGAAAAAAGCCCTGCGTACCTCGGACTCCGCATTTCGTATCGGCGGCGACGAATTCGCCCTCCTGCTCCCGCAAACCGATGCCGCCCAAGCCCTGGCTCTAAGCCGTCGCGTGGGAACCGTTTTTGAAGAATCCATTGCGCACTTCCAAATAGGTGTAAGCGTCAGCATGGACCACGGCGTGGCTACGTTTCCCCAGGACGGCGACCAAGCCGATCTATTAATCCGCGTAGCCGATGAGCGCCTCTACCGCTTGAAGCATGCGAATCACGGCAAGACTCCCGCAACCGGCTCTCGCACTGAGGTTGCTTCGGCTCCCGCCGCGGAACCCGCAGCTCCCGCTCCTTCCGAACGTCAGTCCCCCGTGCCGAAGCCCATTCCGTTCGAATCCAAACGCCCGTTAGAAAAACCCGATGCCGCCATCGCCGCCGCAGCCTCTACAACTGCTTCTGAGATTTCCGGCAGCCACGCTCTCGCTGTCCCGCCGCCAGCCCGTGTGTACACCGTCCCGCGTAAAGCCGAACGTGTCTCCATGTCCGGCACAAACGCTTACGCAGTCCTCGGCGATCAGGGCGTTCGTCGCGCCCGCGTCTTGGACCTTGGTTTTGGTGGGGTTGCTCTGGAACTGGAATCGCAGGAGGAAATCCCGGAAAGCATTCTTGCCGTCCTGCACGTGCCGATTCTTCCGCCCGTCCGTGTCAACCTGAAGCCCGTCTGGTTCCAGCGCACGACGCAAGGCGCCTATCGTATCGGCTGCGCTTTCGTCTCCTGAACGCCAGCCGCCTCAACACGAATCTAACTCTCGCACGAATTTCCCCAACATCAACCTCCCGTCTGCGTGAGATGCAACCGCAAATGACGTGAAGTAAAAAGCAAAGCCTGCTGTATATGCGCAAGGCCCAGCCCCCAACGCAACACTGCCTGTTCGGCTGAGTCGCCCTTGGCTGCTAGCCTAATCCATAACGCGAATTGTCTCTGAATTAGTTTCTCCTCGCTCCCCGAGTCGCCCATCGAGATGCTTCCCGGCGTCAAACAAAGTGTCGCCTCGAGAGTTTCCGCGGATCCCGCTTCCTTCAAGAGTTCAATCAGCTTCTCGATCAAAAGAAAATGCAAACTCCGATTGCCGCTGAGTTCCGCCTGCCGAAACTCGAGAACAATGTCCCCGAAACAAACTCGTCCGCTCGGCGATTCCTCCGTGGACGGTCCAGCGAGTGGCTGCACAACACCAAAGAGCGAATCGTCGCTCTCAATTGCCGCAAGGAAACTCTTGGTGGCCAAACCGGCTCCCACATCTCCAGAACGTGCGCCGGTCCCTCCAGTCCGTTTCGGCATCTCTCCAACCGCCTCTACGCGCATGCCTGCGAAGCTACGCGAAGGCACTTCACCCTGCAAGGGCAAACACTTGCGAATTCCAGCACATCGTCGTCACGGACCATTCCTCCACTAATTCCCGCAGCCCTCCGATACTGCTAGAATCCCGCCTGGAAAACTCACTCCTGCGGAGGCCATCATGAACGAACCCACGCCAAGCCGTCCCTACTGGCCCGACTTCCCAGCCATGCCCAAGGATCCAACGCAAGGCCTGAAACCCTGGAGATGGGCCCTGGAGCGCCTCGAAAAATCCCACAACTATTGGATCGCCACGACGCGTCCCGGCGGCCGTCCTCATCTCATGGTAGTTTGGGGAGTTTGGTGGGAAGACGCGTTCTGGTTCAGCACGGGCCCGAATACCCGCAAAGCAAAAAACATCGCCGCGCAAACTTATTGCTCAATCGGCACCGAGCGCGCCGACGAAGCCGTCATCCTCGAAGGCATTCCGCAGGAAATCAAAGACCGCGCCGTCTGGAAGCGCTTTGCCACCGTCTACAACGAAAAATATGGCGGCGACGTCGAACATATGCTCACAGCCTCCAGCGGCAACGTCTATCGCGTCGAACCCGAAACCGCCTTCGGCCAGGACGAGCACGCCACCAATTTCGCCGAATCCGTCACGCGCTGGCGCTTCTTGAAATCTTAGGCCTGTCCAAACAACACTCCCATATCAAAAACATATTCAAAAGCATTCATCCGGGGCTGCGTGTACGCTTTCTGGCGCTCTCACGGCTTCGGCGCCTGGTTCCACATCTCCTGCTTCACCTTCCACTCTCCGCTCGCCTCGCGATGCAGCACCAGCGCCATCTTTCCGCGCGAATCTATGACCGGCTTCCCATCCGGCGGCTGCACCACCTGATGTTCCGTAGCCCATTCCGAAGCCCAATCCCCCGAAATCTGTATGTCGTGAAAATCAATTTCTTCCTTCACGACCTTGTATCCCGGCATCTGCGTCAGAATATTTTCCACCCACGCCACAATCGCTTTCTTCCCGATCAGCGGCGCTTCCCCGGGCATCAAGCTCACGCCATCTTCCGCCCACGTCGCAAATATCCCTGCGGTATCCATCTTCAGATGCATTTCGACATATCGCTTATTGAACGCTTCGATTTCTTCTTTTGCGCCGACCGTCACTCCTCCAAACGTACTACCCGCCATCCCTACGACTACAACTGCCAAAGCCATCCCGCGTATCCAGCTCATCGCCACCTCCAGCCCCGCTCACGACTCGTTTTGACCATATTTGGAAAAGCCGCCGACTTCCCCTATAATAGGCGTTCCTCGCGACCTAGCGACGCGGCTGTAGCTCACTACTTCAAGGGTGAGGCTCTTCCCCCGAACAACGGACAACCGTGCAGACCGGACGCGAACGAATGGAGCCTCATGAAACCCGGTATTCATCCCGATTATCACGCCGTCACTGTGCATTGCGCCTGCGGCAACAATTTTCAAACTCGCTCCACGATTAAGGGCGAAAGGCTAAATGTCGAAATTTGCTCCAATTGCCACCCCTTCTTCACCGGCAAACAAAAGCTAATTGACACCGCCGGCCGCGTCGAACGCTTCACCAAGAAATACGCCGACGCCGCCGCCAAGGTCGAAGCCTCCAAGACCGCCGCCGCAAAAAAGTAATTCGCAGCCTGGATTTGCCTGGACAGAGGTGGGACAGACATTCCTGTCTGTCTCCCACTTGTTTTACCTGCCTTGCTCTACGTGTTTGTTTTACTGCTGGTTGACCTGCTTTGTTTTCGAGCCCTCAAACAAACGGATTTTCCACCGGAATCTGAAAGTACTTCTGCCCCGCATTTAGGTCTTCTGAAAGAATCCGTCCACATCCCCCGCGTTCCGCTGCTGCGACGATCATTCCGTCGTAAAAAAATGAATCCCATAAGCCGCCCGTGCCTCGACCGCTCGGCGCACCATTCCGTGGTCCGGCTGAACTAACCTCATCGCCCCGAGCGCATCTAACGCAGTCAGCACTTCTTCCGGTCGCATGAGCCGCGCCGCCTTGTGCAGCAGCGTGGATGCGAACTCCGCCATGACCTGACTGGATGCAATGCCTTCTCCGCTGAGCGCTCTTCCGACGATCCCTTGCGCGGTCTTTTGCTTTCGCGCATCAGCCGGCACATACGCATACACCAAAATGTTCGTGTCCAGGAAGTCAGGACCGGTCATACAAGTCCTCTCGCCTCCAATTCTTCTTCCCCATCGTCACCTTAACGAGCTCGAAGCTCCTCTCCAGCGCCTCCAACTCCCTCTTCTTTCGCCCCGATTTGGCGTTTTCCTCGGCAACTTGCTCGAGATACGCTCGCACCAATCCCGTGAGCGTCGTATCCCGATCCGCCGCGATCTTCCGCACTTCCTTCACAAGCTTATCGTCTAGCGTCAGGGTAATATTCATGCCTCACCCATAATAAGGGAATCTCTACCCATAATAAGGGAACATCTGCCCCTCGACAAGAATTTTCTCCTCCTCAGCCTTCCCCCGCACTGCATCCTGCTTCCTTATTTTCGAGCTAGTCTCTTTGACAGTCTCTGCGCCCCCTGCGCCTCTGCTTTACCTTTTTCCTTCTTCTTTCCGTTGCCTTCAACTTTCAACTTTTAACTTTCGACTTCCGTGTAAAATGAACCACCAACGTGGCCACGCAATCCCGCATGTTCGAAGGCGCCCGTCCAGGCGAACTCGTCGAAACCGCTGCCCCACGCGTCACCCTCCGTAACGCCTTCGCGCATCCCTACGATTCCGCCATAGCTGCCGCGCGCACCTGCTACGCCTCGCGCCTGATCGTCCCCGAAGAAATCACCGACAAACAGCGCCTCAACATCGGCGCCGCCACGTTCTATAGCGGCCATCACACCGTCTACCAGCACGCCCATTTCGAGTTCGGCCTGGAAAACGTCAGCCGTCAATTCGTCTGGTCCTTTCTCCACGCCCACCCCTTCTATAATTCCGAGCAGCAAAGCCAGCGCTACGTCCGCCTCGATCGCGCGCAAGCCTACATCCCCAACTCTTCCCTCTTTTTCAACGACGCCCACCGCGCCATCTACGAACAAGCCATCGCCCGCGCCTGGAACACCTACCGCGAACTCTCTCTTCTCCTCGTGAACGACGCCCGCTCCATCCTTAGCGACATCTGGCACATCGGCCCCATGTCCCACCCCAAGCGCCTTCAAAAAATTGAGCGCGCCGCCGAAAAGCGCGCCATCGAAATCGCCCGCTACGTTCTTCCCGTCGCCGCCTTCACCACCATGGTCCACACCATCTCCGGCATCGTCCTCCACCGCCTCTGGCGCATGAGCGCCGCCAGCGACACCCCCAGCGAATCTCGTGCCATCATTGGCGAAATGGTCGCGCAAGTTCGCGCCATCGACCCGCAATTTTTTGAACGTTTCGGAACAGAACCCCTCGAAGAACGCCCGGAGTGGAATGCGGCTACTCTCAACGGCGCCGCCCACTCAACCACCGATCCATATCACGGCGAAACCTTCGCCAAGGAATTCGACGCGAAGCTCCAAGGAAAAACTTCCAAACTCCTCGACTACTCCCCCAACGCCCCAGGCGTTATGGCCGAAGCCTACCGCGCGGTCGTCGGCCTCACCGAATCCCAATGCCCCGACTCCGAAGCCATCGACCGCCTTCTCAACCCCGCCCGCAATCCCTACCGCCTAGAAATCCTCGACATCGGCGTCCACGCACCCATGATGCGGGCGCTTCAGCACGCCAATTACACCTTCGCCAAAAAAATCAGCCACACCGCCGACTCCCAGGACCAGCGCCACCGCATGGTTCCCGGCTCCCGACCGCTCCTCACCCTCGCCGACACCCGCGAACCCGACTACATCACTCCCGCCCTCCTCTCGCAAAATCCCCGCGCCAAAGAACTCTACGACCGCGCCATGCACGACGCCTGGTCCGCAAAAAATAAACTCCTCGATGAAGGCGTCTTCCCCGAAATCGCTCTCTATCTCCTCCCCAACGCCAAATCCATTCGCCTCGTCGAGTCCGGCTCCCTCCTCCATCTCCTCCACAAATGGACCATGCGCACCTGCTTCAACGCCCAGGAAGAGATCTACGCCGCCTCCATGGACGAAGTCACCCAACTCCGCCAGGTCCATCCCCAACTCGCAAAACACATCGGCCCCCCCTGCCACCTCCGCGCCAACATCACCACCCCCATCTGCACCGAAGGCTCCCACTTCTGCGGCGTAAAAGTCTGGCTCGACTTCCCCAACACTCCCCGCCGCATCTGATTTTCTTTTTTTCGCCCGCTTGGTTGCCCTTGTAGAGGCACAGAATGCTGTGCCCGATCTCGGCAACCAGCCCAAGACGACGTATTTGTAGGACTTTTCCGTTCGCACGACTGAGAAGGCAGGCAGTTCAAGCGCCCCCTCGCTTCCGTCCTGAAACCATCACACCCCTGAAAACGTCCATTTACTAGAGACGTTATTACCAGGCCTGCGCACAAACGTCTCTTTTTCCGGCATAAGTTACTAGATCGTTCGACGCGGTTTTCGGAGCCAGCACATGAAAACTCTTCTTGCGATTTTGGTCTTCTTTCTCGGCACAACATGCTTCGCGCAAAACTCCTCCACGGTCCCCGCAGCAGCTCCCGGCTGCGGCAACGTCAACACCAAGTTCAACGTGGAAACCAACGAGTCTCAACATCCGTTCGCAAAGCCCGACCCTGGAAAAGCTCTTGTCTATTTCCTTCAGGACGACACCAATTTCACTTCGCGCCCAAGGCCCACGACTCGCTTCGGCCTTGATGGCAACTGGCTTGGCGCCACTCATGCAAACTCCTATTTTTATGTGTCTGTCGATCCAGGCGAGCATCACCTCTGCGCCGATTGGCAGTCCTTTGTGATTATTGGTGCGAACCTGACCACCGCTGCGGCGCACTTTACCGCCGAACCCGGCGGCATCTATTTCTTTGTCGCACAGAATCACGGCGGCGAACACCAGGGCCCCGCCGGAGTAGCCCTTTGGCCTGTAGACGGCGACGAGGCGCAAATCCTCATGAGCAAGTTTGCCTTGGCCACGTCTCGCCCCAAAAAATGACGTACCGTTGCTCCTGGAGTACGGCTTTTTGTGAGGTGAGCCCATGCCTTCGCAGCTCCGTTTCGGTCTAGCACTCATTACTGCCGCTCTTCTAGCCCGGCAGCCACTTCTCGCCTTCGACGCTCCTCTCTCCCCCGAAGCCGTCCGCGACGCCTATTTCCTAGGCCAGCACAACAACCAGTCCACTCTCTCTTTCTTCTCCCAATACATCAAAACCCTCCCCGCCCCCGACAAAGGCCCGCATATCGCCGAAGTCGAGTTCTACACGCCCTACACTCAAGTCGTCGAAGCCTCCCGCCGCCGCACCGGCAGCTACAGCGCGCAGCAAGCCGAACTCGACTATCGCCACCACCACGACAAGCTCTACGTCCGCGTTCGAATCGACTTCACCGACACCTACGGCCTCGAACTCTACCGCTCCGCCAAAGCCGATAAACAGCTATCCGGCGAAGACCAGCCCCTCCCCGATTTCTATCGCGACTTCCGCGTCGGTCTCTCGCAACGTTCCGGCCCAGACCGCGAAGACCGCTGGGTCGAACCGCTCCGCATTATCTTGCAGCCCTCTTACATACAAACGTCAAGCCACTATCCGTTTGTCCCCGAAGACCTCGGCCTCTTCTCCTACGCGGCCGCCTCTAGCGGCTCCCCCTACGCCTACTC
>Ga0207136_1147_pt1 | contig 12292 bp, 10 predicted proteins | sample Alteio_BWMinHeat_8_FD_153552 | JGI IMG/M metagenome (GOLD analysis project Ga0207136, IMG submission 153552) | Enriched cells from forest soil in Barre Woods Harvard Forest LTER site, Petersham, Massachusetts, United States -... | ecosystem: Environmental > Terrestrial > Soil > Temperate forest >...
CCGGTAGTGGTTTCTCGAACCAAGATTGACACCTTTTACTTCGAAGAAGGAGTTGTTCATTTCTTTCGATCGGGCGACAGCCAAGCTATGGCGGAGGCCATGCTCGACGTCATCAACGACGAGGACTTGCGCGAGTCGCTTATTGAGCGCGGATATGACTACGTCGAACGCCACGGCTGGGACCAGAAAAAGAAGGAATATTTGGATTTGATAGATACCCTTTCGACCGAGCTTTTCAGTGATGTTAAATCTGTTCGGGGCTCGGCATTGGCGATACGGCGGAGCGGCCAAAGGCAGCCCGGTGCAGATCCTTTCACGGAAAAGGCTCGCAGCCTAGTCGTCGAGCTGAATGACCCCTCGTCTGTAAATTCGCCGAAGAGTCGGTAACGCCGAGAGTCGATTGGCTGCGAAACACTGAAGTTATTTGCAGAAAATGCGCTTAGGTTCAATCGTTCCGGAAGGCCAAGACTCTTGGATTCGGAAGGTTGAGGGCGGCGAGGAAATGTAAAGATTTTGTTTGCGGCGCATCGCCAAGCATGGCCTCGGGATAAGGATAAAAAGTAAGTGCTGTGAGCGATAAATTATCAGATTGTTATAGCGCTATTGTAGGGGCTGGTCCCTACGGACTTTCCTCAGCGGCATACTTGCGAGCGGCGGGCATAGAGACACGAGTCTTCGGCGAGCCGATGTCGTTCTGGAAGGAGCATATGCCGGTTGGTATGCATCTCCGCTCCCCTTTGGAGGGATCTAATCTGTCGGATCCCGATCGCAAGTTCACGCTCAAGGTGTACGCGGGGATAAACGGTCATAAGGTATCGTCGCCGCTGCCGTTGGAATGCTTTGCGGATTATGGATGCTGGTTCCAGCGCCAGGTGGTCCCTGAAGTTGACAAACGAAGGGTGATCCGCGTTGAGGAAAGCGGGACGGGGTTTGAATTAACCCTCCAGGACGGCGAGAAACTCAGAGCACAACGTGTGATCGTGGCAGGCGGAATCGTGCCGTTTGCCTATCGTCCTTCACGGTTCCAGGCTCTGCCGAGGGAACTGGCATCACATTCTTGTGAGCACCGCGACCTAGGCAGGTTTGTCGGAAAACGGGTAATTGTAATCGGAGGCGGTCAGAGTGCATTGGAATCAGCGGCGCTCTTGTATGAAGCTGGTGCAGATGTCCGCGTTGTAATCCGGGAACCGGAAGTTCGTTGGACATGGCAAAGGCCATGGCTGCACACTTTCAGGCCAATTGGGCGGCTCTTATACGCCCCTCCAGATGTTGGTCCGGCAGGGATTAGCCATATAGTTGGAGCGCCTAATTGGTTTCGCCGATTGCCACGTGGGCTGCAGAAGCAGTGGGCTGAACGGTCGGTGCGAGCTGCTGGCGCAGGTTGGCTCAAACCTCGTCTCAAGCAGATTCCTGTCACAACTGGGGGATCTGTTGTCAGTGCTGTTCCGTCTAACGCCCACCTCAGGGTCCGTTTGGACGACGGAAGTGAGCATTGTGTCGATCACCTGCTGATGGCAACTGGATACAAGGTCGACATCTCGAAGTACGAGTTCCTGGCACCTGAGTTGCTCGCTCGCATACACACTGTTGACGGATACCCCGTACTTGATAACGGATTTGGGACGTCTGTTTACGGCCTTCACTTTCTCGGCGCTCCCGCTGCATGGAGCTTCGGGCCTCTGATGAGATTTGTCGCCGGTGCGGATTTCGCTGCTAGCGCACTTGCGCGATTTATCGCAGCCCGCACGGAAGCACGGTCCAAGTAAGATATGGTCGTTAGTTGTCAAGCCAAGAGATTGCTGCCATGCGATACGGGCAAAGGGCAACCGTGCACCGCGGCCTTGGTGATGGGTACTAATTATAGGGCGCTCGGACTCGTTCGGTCTCTTGGTCGGCACGGCATACCTGTCTGGGTTCTGCAAACGGACGAACATGGCCTGGCGAGTGTCTCGCGGTACGCTCACCGCTCCTTGCCCTGGCTGGTGGGCGAAGATCGCAGTCAGGTAGAATACCTGTTTTCATTAGCAAAGAAGCACCATTTCGAAGGATCTCTGTTATTTCCTACCGACGACGAAGGTACGGTGTTTGTCGCTCGCAATCATGGCTTATTGTCGCAATGCTTCAATCTGACCACTCCTCCGTGGGAGGAGTTATGCTGGGCCTGTGATAAAAGGCTGATGTATCAACTGGCCCTGGGGCTCGACATTCATCAACCTGTTACTTTCTTCCCGCGCAGCCACGCCGAATTATTGGAACTGAATTGCCAGTTTCCGGTTGTCATCAAGCCGGCGATGAGGACCGCGGCGAACCGGCTAACTGTCGACAAAGCATGGTATGTCAATGACCGCGAATCACTGCTCCGACGCTACGATGAAGCTTGTTCACTAGTCTGCTCGGAACTGATCATGATCCAGGAGTTCTTGCCCGGCGGGGGAGAAGCGCAATTTTCTTATGCCGCGCTGTGCGATCGCGGGCGTCCTCTCGCCTTCGTGACGGCTAGGCGCGCCCGCCAGGTTCCCATGGATTTTGGTCGTTTCAGTACTTTGGTCGAAACTGTGGATGAACCTCGTCTCGTTGAGCCAGCTATTCGACTGCTCAGAGAACTTCGATATACGGGCCTTGTTGAGGTGGAATTCAAGCTTGATCCACGTGACGGCCAATACAAACTGCTCGACGTTAACCCGCGTGTTTGGGGCTGGCACACCCTCTGCGGGCGCGCTGGTGTCGATTTTCCGTACCTACTTTGGTTACTGATACAAGGTCAACCCGTTCGGGAAATGCATGCACAAAAAGGAGTGCGATGGGTAAGAATGGGAGCGGATCTTTACACATCGCTTTTGGAACTGGTGCGAGGCCGATTGTCCCTTTCCAATTACTTCCAATCTGTCCGTGGCCCGATCGAGTGGTCGATCTTCGCGGTCGATGATCCATTACCTTTTCTTTGTCAGGGCCCTGCACTCGCCTATTTGCTGGCTAAACGCGTCTTGACTGCAACGATGCACAAGGCTGCGCGCATGGTCCCATGACAGTCAGGATGCTTTGCGTTACGCACACACGTGTCGGATCGCTAACCTCCTGAGCCATATGCACGCACTTTTCGAGAAGGAACGGGGAACGCAGAATAAAGCAACAGGCTCGTGCAATCTGACCTATGCACACCGGACATTAATGATGGATGTATCTTGGACACAGCAAGGAAGTATGATGTTCCTCTTGAGGTAGGCGATTTGCGCCTGCGTCTAGATTGCGACTAATCGCCGGAAAGCATTTCCGACAACTGGCGTTGGCGTGGAGAACGGTAAAGGTTAGTAATCGCCATCATCGGTGGACGGCAAAAGGAAGTTTTAGTGATATACGCGCTCGGCTATTCTCTCTTTTGAAGCGTTGGTGCCACCACAACTGGACAATGGAAAAGGCCTTATGGACAGGGTTTATGCAATCGGCGGAACGCTTCCCAGAGCGCCCTGCGATCTTTGCGGACGGCCAAACTCTGTCTTACGGTGAGCTACTGGGGCATGCTAACCGCATCGCAGCCACAATTCAGGCACACCCGGGATTTTCGCAGGTCCCGCTTACGGCGGTGTTTGGCTATCGGACCCCGACAGCATTTGCGGGGGTTCTAGGTGCACTGCTAGCTGGCAATGGCTATGTGCCGCTGAATCGCACTTTCCCAACGGAAAGAACCGAGGTTATGTTCGAGCGATCCGAATGCCGGTCGATCATCGTCGACAGCGGATCGCTGCCTCAGTTGAGCAACCTGCTGGATCGGGCGGCCCAACCATTGCTTGTGATTCTGCCCGACGCGCCTGAGCCGCGTGAACATCGCGAGCGATGGCCTCGCCACAGGTTTTTCGGCTCAGGAGACCTCTATTCTTCCGAGTCGTGGCGCGAGCCAACCGTAACCCCTGACGCACTTGCCTATCTTCTCTTCACTTCAGGCAGCACCGGGATTCCAAAGGGCGTCATGGTCTCACACCGGAATGTGACGTCGTACCTCGACTACATGGTTGACCGCTACCAGATTACCGAGCGGGACCGCGTCTCACAGATGTTCGATCTGACTTTTGACCTGTCGGTCTTTGATATGTTCATGGGGTGGCAGTGCGGTGCTTACGTGTGCTGCCCTCCTCAGAAAACTCTGATCAAGCCGGGTAAGTTCGTACGGGACATGGAACTTACTATCTGGTTCTCGGTGCCCTCCACAGTCGCCTTCATGAAGCAGCTAGGCATGTTGAAACCTCGCCAATACGAATCGCTTCGGCTATGTTTATTCTGCGGCGAACCGCTGCCGATCTCCTCGGCGGCTGCATGGCTGGAAGCCGCGCCCAACGGCATCCTGGAGAACCTTTACGGACCGACTGAGTTGACTATATCCTGCACCGTGTACCGTTGGGATCCACTTGTCTCTCCGAATGAGTCGGAATTGGAGATTGTGCCGATCGGGTATCCACACCCCGGTATGAATGTTTTGGTGATCAACCAAGATCTGACCGAAGTGGCACCAGGAGAAGAGGGCGAGCTACTCATGAATGGACCGCAGATGTCACTCGGCTATTGGAAGGACCCGGAAAGGACGGCAGCTGCGTTTGTAATTCCGCCTGGGAAAGCGGACGTTTATTATCGTACTGGAGACCGCGTCCGCCGTCCAACCGGAAAGCGGCCACTGACGCACCTAGGCAGGACTGACTTCCAAGTAAAGGTGCTTGGCCACCGGGTGGAGTTGGGCGAAATCGAAGCCGTCATTCGAAAGGCGTCGGGCCTGGACGGCGTGGTCGCAGTAGGATGGCCCGTCACATCGAGCGGCTGCGGCGGCATTGAAGTATTTCTCGAGGGTGAGGTGAAGGAGAAAGACGGGCTACGCAAAGCCGCTGCGTCCCGATTGCCGGAGTACATGGTTCCTAGAAGGTTTCACTGTATGGACAGATTACCTCGCAACGTGAACGACAAGTTCGACCGTAAGGCCATGCTCAAATCATTGGAAAATGGTTTATGAGTGCTCTCACGCCTACGGACGTTCGAATGTTCCTGAAGGATTACTTGGGCCGAAAGCTTGAGGCCGATGGTCGTGGCGCAGGCGAGGATTTGCCTGAGGACTGTGATCTATTGCTCTCCGGCATGATTGACTCGATTGGCCTTCTGGAGCTCGTCGCTGCGATTCAGGAATTTGTAGGGTGCGAAATCGACTTTGAAATCCTGGACCCCGAAGAGATGACTATTGTGGGTCCGCTATGCAGGTTTGTATCGGAACAAGTCAGCAAGCGAGGCTGAACGTTGGAGGTTAGTTGTCTGAGAGTTCACAATCTGAAGGTCAGCGATCGCGGCGCGTCGAAGATTGTCGCGGTGACTTCGAGGAAGTCTCTCGATTGATCGAACGCTCTTGGGCGGAAAACACTCAGCAACCATTGCTCTATCCCGCCGATTTTCTCTCCTCGTGTTTTGAATATCCAGGGGCAGGCTTTTCATTGGCTCCGTCGATCTATAGTGGATCCACACCGCTAGCTTTTGCCGCTGCGTTTCCCCGTCGTGTCCTTGTGAAAGGCCGAGAGTTGAATGTCGTGATCATCACGTTTCTGACGGTTGCCATCGAACTCAAGAAAAGAGGATACGGAATCCTACTGTGGAGCGAACTGGTCAAGAGAGCTCAGGCCGCCGGGTTTGATGGGATGGTGAATTATTGTGCAGACGGCGAGTCCATGAATTCCATGATTCTCGGTTGCTGCCAGATGCTCCAGCTTCCGACGGTACTCGCCTACACTATTCCATACTGGTCGCGCATTCTTCAGGCTAGGATGGTCGAAAACACCGAAGCCGAACCGTCCGCAGACGTGGCAGAACGGTTTCTTGGATTGACCGGCCCGATCGCGAAACAGACGCCGTTGGCTCGATTGTGGAGCCGCAAGGAAGCGGAATGGCAGTGCCAACGGCGATTCGGGTCACTTGTTGCAGAATCGGAATCGGGTTCACGACGGGGTATGTTAGTCGGCTACATTATGCCCATCGCAAATGCAAGCCGGACGAAATGCCTGATTGTGGAAGACGTGCTTTGGGGCGACCTCGAACCGCAGGAACGCGACCGGTTGGCAAAAGTTCTACTGGATCGCGCTGCCTCTGCCGGGGTGCAGATGGCGGTGGTGCCTCGTTTGGGCTATGCTGATCTTGCGCCTTTTCACACGGCACGCTTCCGTCCGTCCCAGCGGGTACTGCATATGTACCTTACCGTTTGGAATGGTGAGCCTTGCACTGAGGCGCTGTCCTCGGTGTACTTGGATGTCTTCTGATTTCGCCTGTGCGCGCAACGGGCGACTTGGTTGTCGCGTCCAACAGGCACATCGTCTTTGGCCCAGATAAGTTGCATTACGCACCGGCAATCAATCCATGGTCTTAAAGCTTGGAGAAGGTACCTCGGCAGAGGATCTAGATCTGATCCAAATCGCGTCGCCGGAGGAACGGGGGAAGACCTTCGCGTGAAGCTCATTGATGCATTGGAAGTTCTCAAGCGTTCTGTTGTAGATGACGCGCCCGAATCGAAAGTACACCTTGCGTGCAGCTTCACGCCGCTTCACCTGCAGACTTTCTTGGCGGCGCAACTCCGAATCCGGCGGCCACGACACCGAGCGGTGATTAATACAGGTCTTTTTGGAGATTTGGCCGGAAGTATAGAACGACTGGACCCGAGCGGCATCCACGCTCTAGTTGTTGTAGTTGAGTGGGAGGATCTTGATGCGCGCCTTGGAGTCCGTACTCTGGGAGGCTGGCGACCCTCGAGTCTACCCGATATAGCGGACTCCGCAGAGCAGGCTGCAGCACGGTTGCGGCGAGTTATCCTGAAGGTCTCTCGCTTCGTCCTGACCGTTGTCTGCATGCCGACACTGCCTTTACCGCCACTGTTTTGGACACCGCCCGATCGCGCAGCCTCTCTCGAGTTGCACCTGCACCAGATCGTCGGTACGATCGCCGCGTCACTGTCCGAACAGCCTGGTGTATGCATCGCGAATGCGCAGTTCTTAGGTGAGATTTCTCCTCCAAGCCAGCGCCTTGATCTGAAGTCGGACGTGATCGCCGGTTTTCCTTACACTCTCCAGCATGCTTCCGCCCTTGCGGGTCTGCTTTCTGGGTTGATCGACAATCAGCCGCTCAAGAAAGGCCTGATTACCGATCTGGACGACACTTTGTGGTCGGGCATTTTGGGTGAAGACGGCGTGAGCGGCATTTCCTGGCACCTGGAACGGCAGACGCACATGCACGGCCTCTACCAGCAGTTTGTTGCTTCACTTGCCGGTGCTGGCGTGCTGGTGGGCGTCGCGAGCAAGAACGATCCCGCACTGGTGGAGCAGGTTTTTCACAGAAGCGACTTATTCATAACCAAGAATGACATATTTCCGTTCGAAGTCCATTGGTCTCGCAAGTCGGAATCGGTAAGACGCATTCTCGACACTTGGAACGTGGGCGCTGATTCCGTGGTATTCGTTGACGACAGCCCCATGGAGGTCGCCGAAGTTAAGACGGCGTTGCCTGAACTGGAATGTGTCGTTTTCCCTAAAAACGACTACCAGGGTGTCTGGGATTTGCTGAAAGAACTGCGTGGTTTCTTCGGAAAGCCGTTATTAACAGAGGACGACTCGCTCCGCCTGGGCAGCATTCGAAATGCCAGCCCATGGCGAGATTCGATGCAGTCCGCTGCCAGTTCTGCGGACGATTTTCTCAGGACAGCCGACGCTTCCATTGCCTTCAGTCTCACACGAGAAAGCGGAGATGCTAGAGCTTTCGAGTTGGTCAACAAGACCAATCAGTTCAATATCAACGGTAAACGGCTGAGCGAATCAGAATGGCGGAACTTCTTTAAGGACCCTGCGGCATTTCTCCTTGTAGTCTCATACAAAGACAAATATGGGCCCTTGGGGAAGATCGCGGTGGTCATGGGAAAGAGCACCGAGCGTAAAATTCACGTGCATATGTGGGTCATGAGCTGTAGAGCTTTTTCCCGGCGTGTGGAACACCAATGCCTGCGGTACTTGTTCGAGGACCTTGGCGCTGACGAGATTGTCTTTGACTACCAGCCGACCTCAAGAAACGGTCCGCTGCAAGAATTCTTTGCGGCCCTGATGGAGGGCCCGCCCGCTGAGAAGGTTGGTTTATCGCGCGAGTTGTTTTCCAAGAACGCTCCGCCGTTATTCCATCGCATCACGAAGGCCGTTCATGTCTGAAATACAAGACCGGTTGATCAGATGTTTCTCATCAGTGTTTCCGGCCCTTACGCCGGAAGAGATCAGGGCTGCCAGCGCCCAGTCCCTCGCGGTATGGAATTCTCTTGCGGCTGTCACTCTTATGGCCGTTGTTGAGCAAGAGTTCAACGTGCACATTGACTTGTTAGACTTGCCAGAACTGGATTCGTTTGAAGCTTTCCAGACTTATCTCCGCCGGCCCACCCGAGCCAGCGGAGCGGACAGAAATCAATGACAGAAAGCACCGTGCGTGGTTTGAAAAACCGGGTCCTGCAACAGTTGGCCAGGATCATGCCAGGAGCACGGACTCTTCGCGTCTCGCTGCACCGCGCCCGCGGCGTGCGGATTGGGAACGGTGTTTGGATCGGCTACGATGTCGTCCTGGACACTTCGCGTCCGTACCTCATTACCATCGAGGACGGCAGTTCCATCGGCATGCGGGTCACAGTCATAGCCCATTTTAGGGAAACCCAGGGTGTCAAAATTGAGCGAGATGCCTTTGTCGGGCCGGGCGCCATCATTCTTCCCAACGTGGTGATTGGCCGAGGAGCCGTGGTTACCGCCGGAAGCGTGGTGACGCGGTCCGTACCTTCCATGACCGTCGTACAAGGGAATCCCGCGGTCCCGATTGCCAGATGCGGGATTGCGCTAGGGGCAGACGTCTCCGTGAAAGAATTTTCCAGACATCTGAAGCCGCTAGCTTCGCGCGTGCCGAACGCAAAGAGCCCTGAGAACAGCGAATCATTAGCCGCGATACGGAAAGACCGAGTATGAAACTAGTTGTCCCTTACATCGGCGAACTCCAGGATCCGGACGCTCGGATGCTCCTGCTTGCTGAATTCCTCGGAATACCTTGTGAAACACTTGCTTTACCTAAAGTATCCGAACATGCGAGCTATCTGGAAGAAGCTCTGCCGGACCAATCTTCATGTTTCGTGCTTAACTCCCAGGTGATGAAGGCCTGGGTAGGACCCAACGGCATCCCTGCCGACCTTGTCTCTTTCCTTTTGTCACGATTTCCGCACCTGCTGGTTCATGGATTGCGCGTGGCTGCTTTCGACACTGAAATGGTTGCAGCTCTGTCGCGGGGCAAACTGAGATCCGTGGATGCAATCGGGGACGAGCGCTCTGATTATTCAATCGCTCCGGATTCTAAGCTTGTCTGCGAAGCTTTTTCAGGGCTGTCGTTCGGCCCAGTGGACCCTGCCAACGATCATGTCTTCTCCACTAGCGGCGGCGACCCGGCGGTGCAGCACCTGATTTCGATTGGTGGCCGACCCTTTATGGCTGCAGTAAGGCTGGAGAGAGCCGAAATCCTGTTTGTAGCAAGTGAGGACGTCGCGGACCTAAATGCCGAGGTCGGCAATGCGCCGCTCTCCGAGTATTTTTCCCGGCTTCTACCGCACGCAATGGCTCTGCGGTATGTGGCCGGGGACGAGTGCTGGCGGGCGAGCAAAGCCCACGCTTCGATCATCATAGACGATCCACTTCTGCGGAAGAGCTATGGATTTCTGAATTTCGAATCTCTGTTACATCTCGCACAGCAACACAAATTCCACGCCGTGATTGCGTTTATTCCTCACAACTTCAAGCGGAATTCACCTCGAATCACGCGAATGTTCCAGAAGAACGCCTCGCACCTGTCGATATGCTTTCACGGAAACGATCACACCGAGGGGGAGTTTGCCTCAACCGACTTGACTCTTCTCGACACGTTGGTCCGTGTCGCCGAAGATCGGATGGGTCAGCAAGAGCAAATGAACGGCCTCCCTTGTGACAGGGTCATGGTGTTTCCGCAGGGGGGCTTCTCAACGGAGGCGATGAAGGTCCTCAAATCCCACAACTTCTACGCGGCGGTGAACACGGTTCCTCACCCTGCGGAACAGCCGGTTCGGCTGAAAGTCAGCGAACTAGCTCAGCCTGCCGTACTTCGATACGGTGGTTTTCCGTTATTCGTCCGCAAACCTATCCGGCAAACCCAGAACCACGACATCGCTTTCAACCTTTTTTTTGGCCGCCCTATTCTGATCGTCGAGCACCACGAGGTCTTTCAACTTCCACAGTCTCTAGTCGAAATCGCCGCAAGAATCAACTCGATGGCTCCGGAAGTACATTGGTCTAACCTCGCGACTGTAGTATGCGGGTCAACTCTCAGCCGAACATCTCCCGACGGCGTGCATCATGTTCGCCCGTATGCATGTACTGTGCGAATTTCGAACGACTCGGGTTCTATCAGACACTATTCGATCGACTGGGGTGACTCTTTTGATGACGTTTCGATTGAACAGGTGCTCATGGATGGACAGCCGTATTCTGAGTTTGAAATCGATGATGGCGGACTTCGGCTCTCGGCGGAATTGGGGCCTGGTAGTTCGCGAACATTCTCTTTGGTTCATCGAAACATTCACGTCACCGTTTCAAACCTCGGCTTCCGATGGAATGCTCAGGCTTTCCTGCGAAGGAGGCTTTCTGAAGTCAGGGACAACTACCTGTGTAAGAACCAACATCTCTTAACGGCTGCCAAAGCCTTCCAGCGGCGATTTCTAAAAGTTTGAAGGCCAGAGCGTGGAACACCAACGGATTGGTCGGCCCATTCATGCCGGTGATTTCCTGTTCCGTTTATAGACCAGTACCTATGTTGAAACAGTCGACATCCCGGTTCTGGGAGAGCTTTCTGAACGCTTCTTGCGAGCGATCAATTATGACGGTCTGGTCGAAGTCGAATACAAGCTCGACCCGCGTGACTCGTAATTCAAAATGCCTGACGTGAATGCCCGCACCTGGGGGTATCACAGCCTGGGCATCAGTGCAGGCGTGGACTTCAGTTACATGCTGTACGCCGACCAGCTCGGTATGCCTGTAGCAGAGTGCAGAGGCACGCCGGATTGTAGGGTGGATGCGGGCGACCACCGATATTCCGGCTGTGTTTTGTGCGCTGGCTGCCGGGGATATAGATTTTCGAGGTTATCTGCGTTCTTTGCGAAATTGCAGCGCAGATGCCGTATTTAGCTTAGAAGATCCCCTGCCCGATCTTGCTGAAATAGCTCCGATTCCATACCTCGCAATCAAGAGAGGCTTCTGAACTAAGTTTCGATTTCGTGCAGTTCTTTCGCAATCGATGAGGCGACAAGCAATGGATGAGAAGGTCGAGAGGGTGCGAGAGGGATGGGCGGTATCCCTGTTTCTACTGGCCTTCCTCGTCTTCAACATAGTCACTGCAACATCATATCCATTTCCTCACCTTGACGAATGTGTGCAAGCAGAACCCGCGATTAACTACATTCATGGGCAGGGCTTTGGCATCCGCTTTGATGAAATACTCGGGATGTATTCCTTCCTGCTCGTCCCATGGATGAAGCTGTTTGGTTCTTCGCTTCAGTCCATTCGAAGCGCCGATATCGTTTCAATGACGGCGGCTTTTCTCGTGCTTTGGTCGGCAGTCAAGCGGATCAAAATCATACCTCTCGCGTTTTGCCGGCTCTTCCTCTTGCTCTTGCTGGCCACGGAATACGGGATGATCGTTGACTATCGAAACGGACGTTACGATGGCTTTGGCGCTCTGCTTGTGACGGTCTTGCTTTGGTTGATGTCGATCAAAGCCAAACGAACCCGCTTGTGTTGCCTCTTCGTGGTCTGCATGTTCGTTCCTTGGGCGGGAATGCAGTTTATGCCGGTGCTGTTTACAGCTGGAGTCTTTCTTTTCCTCATTTTTCGTTGGCGATTCTGGATGGAAATCGCCGTATCATTTCTCGCCAGCGTGTTAGGCGGAGCCGCCTTCTTTCTCGTAGCGGCTGCCAACGGCAGGTTGTCGACCCTCCTGAAGTTCATAAGAGGGCAAAAAATTGGCATAAACGTCATCGCCGATTGGATCCATCATGGGCAACTCGACCTTCATAATTATATTCCCGCTGATTTCAGCCTTCCTTTTCTTTTTGCCGCCGCCGCCATCCTGTTTGTCCATCTTCTGCGCCAAAAGAAAATCAATCTGCATTCGGCGATCTTTTTCGGGATTCTGTTTGATGTTTTACTAAGCATCATTATGCTTACCGTCGCAAAACTTCCCACCTATT
>Ga0207136_1129_pt1 | contig 12262 bp, 11 predicted proteins | sample Alteio_BWMinHeat_8_FD_153552 | JGI IMG/M metagenome (GOLD analysis project Ga0207136, IMG submission 153552) | Enriched cells from forest soil in Barre Woods Harvard Forest LTER site, Petersham, Massachusetts, United States -... | ecosystem: Environmental > Terrestrial > Soil > Temperate forest >...
ACCACAATCCCCGCCAAAGCCAGCGCAGCGATCATCCCACAAACCCGTCGCGCCGCGGACGTCATGGCAGGGGGCATCCTGTCTTATCGGCCAGAAGATCCAGCTCATGGGCGCCTTCGACGCGTGTGCCGTCAGAAAATACCCACGTGGGGTAGCGCTTGATACCGGCCTCGGTACAAACCGCAGCAATCGCCTGCGACCCTTTGATTCCGCACTCGATGTAAGGAGCAAATTCAAAAGACGTTCCAAACTTGTCCTTCTGGTCCTGGCAATGCGGGCACCAGAAGGCGCCGTACATTTTGGCCTGTTTCTCACCCAGGCATTTGGCGAATGCGTCCATGCGGGCATTGCGCTTGTGCGCAAAGTAATATCCCGCTGCAAATATGGCAACCACGGCGACGGCAACCACCACGTAGCGCAGAGATCCACCACTGGAACTTCCCTGGCCCTGGCGCTCCGCTTGTTTTTTTTCTGCGTTCTTCGGACATAAGTTTTTATACCACGACGTTCAACGCTGAGGGCAATACATCCAGTGTCTGGCACTGGAGTGTGAGCACTTCGCCGTCCACCATGACATCCACGCGCTCCTGAAAGCGGAAATCTATTCGTTTGGCCGTGCGTCGTTCGGCCAGTGGATGTTGAATGTGGGTCCCGTCATAAAGTGTGGGCAAGTTACGAATTAGTCCAAGCCGCCCGATCATGCCCCAGCGCACGTACTCGATCAAGCCATCGTTGACGTCGGCATTGGGGGCAATCATCATGGTTCCACCAGTGAACTTGCTGTTATTGAACGTCAAAAACAGGCAGGGACGATGATCAACTTCGGTCTCGCCATCTACGATCAACGGAAATGGACGTCGTCGAAATCGTACCAGCGAAATGAAGATGGACGATTGATAGCCGAGCTCTCCCCACCTGCTGAAACGTCGCGCCCGCAACGTGGCAACGTCCGCAGCAAAACCCATGGACAACAGATTGATGTAGTGCAGAACACCTTCCGCATGACGCAAACGTAAAACATCGCAAGCCTGGGACCGTCCCGCGAGTATTGCTTCAATGGCGTGTTCCACGCCGCGATCGCTGAAGTCACGCAGGAATGAGTTGCCTGTTCCTAAGGGAAGAAATGCCAGTGTGACTGGTTCGTCCAACCCTCGACGAGGAAACAAGCCGTTAACAATTTCGTAGGAAGTGCCATCGCCGCCGACAGCGATGAACTTGCGATGGCCGCGAAGGTACGCGTCGCGGGCAAGCGTGATTCCTTCACCCGGTGCATTGGTGTGCACGGCTTCCACATTGATTCCACCTGCGCGCAACCGGTCCAGTGCGGCCCCCACCAGCTTGCGGGCCCGCCCGCCGCCTGCAGCTGGGTTCACGACGGCGAAGAAAGTGTTCGGCGCAGTCATAGCTGAACCAGGGCAGAGCGATCGAGCGTCTTGCGGACCTCTTCCGCCAGCACGTTGCGCTTGATTTTCATGGAGGCCGTCCGAGGAAAATCCTTGTTCCAGAGAACGTAACCCCCGATGCGTTTGAAGTCGGGCAGAAGCCGGTTGCGAGTGGCAATTTCTGCCTTGATCGCGTCGGTCAGCTCCTGGTTCGGCTCCAGGTGCATCACGAGTACCAGCATTTCGTTCCCCAGAGATTTTTCCGGCCACAAATAGTTTGCGGCAAAAACGCAGTACTCCTTCACCACCAGTCCGTCAAAGGCGTTCTCCACATCCTCGGGATAAATATTCTTGCCGCCTTCGGTGACGATCATGTTTTTCTTGCGGCCAAACAGTCGCAAGTGTCCATCGCTGTCAAGGCGGCCCAGATCTCCGGTCAGCAGCCAGCCGTCCACGATGGTCTGTGCGGTCAATTCCGGATCGTCCAGATAATGAGACATCACCGTCTTGCTGCGAACTGCGACTTCACCGATGCCTTCCGCATCGGGATCCAGAATGCGGAGCTCGACCCCCGGCAGCGGCTTGCCCACACTATCGCTGCGAAAAGGATTCAGATCGGTTGCCGTCAGTGTCACACAGGTTTCGGTGAGGCCGTATCCATTGACCGGCGGTATCCCAAGGTCATAAAAAAACTGGAGAGTGGAGGGCTCCATAAAAGCGCCCCCCCGTGAGGAGCGCCTGCAACTCTCCTCCAAACGCCTTATGGACGCCCGGGAGCAGCTTGCGGCTCAGTTTTACTCGAGGGCGTTTCCGGGTCAACAACTTATTCAGACCGATCAAGCGGTTCAACGCAAAACGTTTCGGTGAAGAGAGTTCATCGAACTTTGCACGCAAGCCGCGTTCGAGGTTCTTGACGATCATTGGTACCAGGCTGACGTGCGTAATTTTGTAGCGCACAAATGCGTCGCGCACGAACTCCGGACGCAAAGTGCGGAGATGCACGATGCACGCGCCACATACTAGAGGAGCGATGAAGCCGATGACAAAATCCACCGCGTGGTTGGTGGGCAGAATGCTGAGATAGCGAACTCCCGGCCAGAACGGATACCACCCCGTGCCCGTGCCGGCTTTGATCTGCTCCAGGTAATTATCGTGCGTCAGCACGCAACCTTTGGGGCGTCCGCCAGTCCCGGAGGAATATACGATGCATGCCACGTCTTCACGCTGCCGAGGAACAAACACAGGATCGCCTTTGCGGCGAAATTCTTCCCAGCGGATGGCGCCAGCAAGCTCGGCTCGTAGAGGGGCTTCCGTGACCAGCACGGTAGAGAGTTTATGATTGCCAAATTCCGGCGACTGCGTGATCGCTCGCCACAGGTGATACTCCACAACTAAAACTTTTGCTTTGCTGTGCGCCAACAGTTGCAAGTGTTCCGCCGCGCTCAGTTTGTAATCCAGCGGAACCAGCACGCCGCCACAAAAGAAAATAGCATAGGCAGAGAGCAGCCACTTGGACTGATTGCTCATGATGATGGCTGCGCGATCACCCGGCTGAAACCCCGCATCCTGAAGCGCGCGCGCCCGTGGCAGTGAAGTGTCCTTAAAATCGGAATAGGTAAGCCGAATCTTCTCCCGGTCGCGGTCGGCCTCGATCAGACAGAGTTCGTTGGGCCAGCGATCAAGGGCATCGCGCAGGGCCGCGCCCAGACATGTATATTGATCGAGGTTGAGCATTAAGAATCTATTTCACCACAGAGGCACAGAGACACAGAGGAAACCTTATTGATTAACTCATCACCGCTTATGGAGGAAATGCACAAATCATTGCCGGGATGCGAAGAGACCAAAAACCTTGGTTCTCCGTGACTCATTGTCTCCGTGGTGAAGTGGTTTTTCACAATCTGGCTTGAATCCGCTCCGCCAGGGTGCGGAAGTCTGATACGCCCTGCAACTCATAGTCCGGCAGCTCAATGTGGAAATGATTCTCCAAACGAGTAAGTAAATCGAGTGCTTGCAGGCTGTCAATACCAAGCGTCTTGAAGAAGTCCTCATCAGGGGAAAGTTTTTCCCGCGGCACTTTGAAATGTGCGGCAGTGAGGGTGAGGATTTCGTCGAGCGTATCCTGAGATGTTTTCATAGTCTTAGAGCAATTCTCTTCGAAGTTTTCTCGAGATTTTCGTCGCCAACAGTCTCGCATGAAGTCGCCGCCGACCTGCGCCGACCTTGCCGTATTTGCGCGGCTTGTACGAAAACTGGATGGGAACATAGCGGACTTTGTGGGCCTTCGCCATCTTGAAACCTATGAATTCGGCGGCTGCACGCCGACTGTCGCCCTTCGGGTAAAAGCCGGAGAACGCTTGCACAACAGTGAGCTTTCCCAGTTGAGTGGCATTCTTCTTGTTATCCAACCACCTCCAAATTTTGATGACGTTGATGGCCGGGGCGTATCGTCTAAGCTCCGCCTCAATGTAAATCAGCGTCTTTCCTTTGAGGCTGCCTGCCAAATCCACTTGCTCGTGACCCTTACCTGGCTTCCGGGGCGAATGCCAATCCAGTTCTGGCCACCTTAACTCAAGCTCGTTGCACATGTCCTTAGCAAATTCGTCCGTTCGTATCATCACAACCTCACGGTAAGTATGGTTGAGCGTCTTCGCTTTCTACAAATTTCCTGAGGCCAGCTTCGACTGCGGGTTGTGAAAACAGCTCGCAAAAAATGTCGATTTCACGGCGCAATTCATCATACGGAATCGGCTTGATGAACTGTTTGGCCGCGATCGCGGTGTGCCGGTCGAATTTCCCCAGCTGTGCTGCCGTAGCGCGCGCCGCTCGCAGCGATTCGCCCTCGCCAACCAATTGACTCACCAGCCCTATTTGCTGTGCTTTCGCAGCATTGAAACTGCGTCCAGTGAGGAGCAGATCGCGCACCACGGCATTTCCTAGATCCCGCTTCAGGCGCGGAATCCCGCCGAAACCGGGAATCAGTCCCAGGCGCAATTCGGGGAAACAAAACCGCGCCATTTTGTCGGCGATGATCAAGTCACAAACCAGAGCCAGCTCGAACCCTCCCCCAAACGTGACTCCATGCACCGCGGCGATCGTAGTCAGCGGCGATGCGTCAATCGCATTCATCACCCTGTGAATTCGTTCCAGGTACTCTCGAACATCTTTTGCAGCTTGCTTGCGTTCGAGTTCCTGGGAACGATGGTAAAGTTCGCGCAGGTCTGCGCCAGCGCAGAATCCGGGCTTCATTTCGCTGTAAATGATGAGTGCATGCGCTTCTTTTTGGATGCTCGCCAGTCCGGAAACGAACTTCTCCAACTCGTCGAGCGTGAGCGAGCCAATCTCATTGCAGGGTTCGCGATGGAGCGCTAGCTCTACGACTCCACGTTTCAGTTCCCACGAGAGCGCTTGGCCTTTAAATGTTTTCATTATGTTTCTATACTGCTTGCTTCACCGCGTACATTTCTTCGATCTGAGGCTTCAGCCGAGCCGCAATCAGGTCACGCTTCAGCTTTCCGTTCGCGGTCAACAGACCATTCTCAATCGAAAACGGTTCTGCACAAATGCAGAACGCTCTCACCTGCTTGTAATGCGGCAGCTGCGGATTCACCACGTCAAGCGCAGCCTGCACTTGTTCCTGCGTCACCGGGCCAGTCACGACCGCAGACAGATAACTGCGGCCATTGCCCATCAGGACAACTTGTTGTGCGCCAGGAATGCTTTGACGGATCTCATCCTCAATCGGCTCTGGTGCGATGTTGTGCCCGGATCCGAGGATCACCAAATTTTTGATTCGCCCGATGATACGCCAGTTCCCTGCTGCGTTCATTTCGCCTTGATCGCCGGTGTGGAACCAGCCGTTTTGCAAGACCTTCGTAGTTTCCTGCGCGCGGTTCCAATACTTCAAAAAAATATTGGGCCCGCGAACCAGAATTTCATCATTCTCACCCAACTTCATTTCGATGCCGGGGATGGCCGGCCCGACTCGTCCTGGCTCGACGTGCTGCGGATCGTCCATTGTGCAGATCGCGGTGGTTTCGGTCAGTCCATAAACCTGGAGCACAGGAATGCCCAGCATCATGAAGAACAGTTGTGTTTCCAGGCTGAGCGGCGCAGAGCCGCAGATGAGCGCCTTAAGGTTCGGCCCAATCATCTTTTCGCGAATGGTAGGAAAGACGAGCGCGTTGGCACCAGCCAGCCAAAAGGAGTCCACGAAAGTTGCGCGACCCTCATGTTTCCGCATCCACGCGCCTTTCGCACGGGTGTAGAGATTCAAGACGATGCCACCCGATTTCCAAAGCTGCTCGTCCACCGCTTTGCGCATTCGTTCAAGGAGTGCCGGAACATTTAGAAAATAATCCGGCTCGACGGTGCGCATCTCAGACGCGATCTTGCTCAGGTCGGTGTTCAGCATGAGCCGGTTGCGGCGGAGGAGACAAGTCAGCAGCATGATCCACGAACCCGCGAAACAAAATGGCAGGTAATGGAACACTCGATCCTGACCCGGCCGGTTCATCAAAGTTGTCAGGCGGTCCGAAGTGCAGCTCACCATATGACTGATGTTCCCGGCGCTCAGGACAACTCCCTTTGCCTCACCCGAAGTACCAGATGTGTAGATGATGGTGACGGGGTCAGCATCTTCCAGTTGCACAGAATCGTGAGTTTCAGCGCTGGGCGGGTTGTTTACGTTGCTGAATATGTCGTCGAACGATACCTGCTCTGTCGCATCCGGCCAGTTCTCTACAATTCCAGCTCGTAGAGTTTCATCTCCACAGCAAATCAGCGCGGGAGCGCAGTCCTTCATCATGGCCACGAGTTCCGACGGGGCTTGCCGTGCGTAGAGCGGGACGACGATGAGTCCCTCCGCCATCATGGCCAGATCCATCGCCACCCACTCGATGCTGTTGTGCGCCAGCAACGCACAACGATCGCCTTTCTTGAGGCCTTTACTCCGGAGAAAAGTTCGTGCGTGCGCAACCTGCTGCAACAAGCCGGCCCCCGTCAGCCAGAAGGAGGCAGTTTGCTGCTCGTCGTGCGTTTCCCACACGACGACTGTATCCTTTGCCACTTCGAGCTGCGCGAATATGTCGGAAAGAAAACTCATAGCGACGACAAATGAATCCCAAGTTCCTCGGTTGCACTGTCATCCTGAGCGAAGTTGCCGCCGCGAAGCACCGGCAACGTAGTCGAAGGACCTCGAGTTCGCTAGTCCAACGACTCTGCGTTCAGGGAATTCTTACAAACAAGCACTAACTGCGGCGCTTCTGAAACACCTTAGAGCCTCCACGCCAGTACACACAACCGAGGGGTCCTTCGACTTCGAGCTGCATCGCTTCGCTCAGCAGCTACTGCGCTCAGGATGACAAATGACGAACGATTCGAAGAGCTAGCCATAGGCCTCAACCAGGCTATACAAGCCCGCGCTCATCGGAGGCAAATAGTCCTCCCAGCTCCACTCTCCCTTGCGAGTCGGGAATTCCGGATACCGGCGCTGCACTTCTTCTTCGAAGTAGACGCCCATGCGCGCCATCGTTTTCAGATTTCGCACCACGGTGCGGCCAATTCCGTCTGCGATCCTCTCGCCTTCAGTTGCCAATTTCTCCAGAGCGACTAACAGCTTCGCTTCGAGATCCATATCGTCCACGTTCATCAGCAAATCTTCATGACCGCGCTCGCGCATCAGATTGCGGATGCGCTCGTCCATGGTGATGCCAGCGGACGGCACGAGTGCTGGCATGGAAGTCACAATGCCGTGGAAACGCGAAGAGGCCATCATGTGTCCGGCCCGCAGGATGCTCACCATCTGATACATGTCGTGCTCCTCCGACGTGAACACGGGCACGTTGCCGCCTAGTTTCTCGGAAATACGCCGGCAAGCACGCGCATCCAATGCCTCGGTCGCGGCCAGGATGGTGAATACCCGGCGTCGCTGCCGAAATGCGTCCACCGCTTTCGCAATCGCAGTCAGATAACGCTCGAAGGCTGCATCCACGTCGTGACCAGATTTGTGAAAGTAAACGGTGCGGTAGTGACTGTCCTTGTAAGCACCGGCTGTAGCGCGAGCGGCATATTTCACCAGCGAAGGTTTGACCGGCCACCAGAACGGATTGATGGGGCAGACGATCAGAACCGGCAGCTTGCCATCCCATCCCGCGTCGGTTAAGGCTTTGCGGCCATACTCAGGGGGCAGAGGTTCGAAGGTCCACGCGGTATCGGTCCCAAGTTCAGTGGGGACTCCGAGAGCGCGTAGTACGGTACGCGACTCTTCGTTGCGCGTGATCACCAGCGAATTCCGGCAGAAGCGCGCGCACATCTTCGCCACCACAGGATCCATTTGACCGGCTTCCGATCCATAGCCCACCGCAAGCTTATTCTGCGCCGCCGCGATGCCTAACGATCCGATAATCATGGTCGTCAACGCGTTGGCAAACTTGCTCTTAAATGCCGAGCCTTCGACCACAACCACACCGTGGTGCTTCGGGACTTCATGTGACAAAAAGGGAGGGAAGACATCAGGAAGATGGACCTGCTCAGCGCCTGAGAAATAGCCTCGCGTCAAATCAAAGTTCTGAGACATGGCGCTGAACTCGACGTTGTCCGCACCCAGAATGTGCCGAAGCTGGCGCAGCGTCTCTTCCGGGCGCACGTCGGAACCGGTATTGCGCGTGCCGTTGTATCCGGCAAAGAGCAGTTTTAGCTTTTCTCCTGGCCGCCAGGGTTTGCCGCTGCCCAGCATCCATGCCGCTTTCGACTTTTCGATCAGGGCGCTGACCCAGGCCTCCAGCAGGAAGTCCATCATGCCGCGGACCCTCCGACCTTTGCGGGCCACTCCTGATACTTGTAGGAAAAATTGGTCTCACGGCTGAACTTCAGCAATGGGAAACTGTATTGCGAGAATGGGATAGGCTTGCATCCGAGCTCGGATGTGACTCGCGCGTTGTCGAAGACCGTGTTCCACAACAGGTACGGCATGAATACTTTCATCAGCGCCGCGCCGTGTCCCACCGCCCCCTTGCGGTTGGCTAGCGTGTTTACCGTGCCCGAGAATGGTTGCTCCAGCACCGGAACGAATATGGGTCCGCGTTTCTGTTGTGATGCGGACAGCGTAGTAGTCAATTCGCGGAAGGTCTGCGATTCCCTGCCCGAAGAAAGATGATAGATGTCGTGCTGCGTGCTTTCCTTCTGATGCAGCGTCGCGATCGCGTCGGCAACGAAGTCCACATTCACGATATCTATCTTGTCGTTGGGTCGGAATGGAAGCACCGGGAGACCCGCCAGGAAAACGAAAGACCGGACCATGTCGAACTGCGTCGTCTCCGCGCGACGGCTGTCTCCGAGCACGATGCTGGGACGAAAAATGGTAAGCGGGACATCCGGCAGCAGCTGCCGGATCATGTGCTCGCAGAATTTCTTGGTGCGCGCATAAGGATCGTAATCCGACCGGTCCCAATCGATGGATTTGTCTTCGGTCACAATTTCATTCTGCCGCTTGCCAGCCACCGCCACCGTGCTCACATGGCTGAAGCGGCGCAGGCCGTGGTAGTGCTGCACCCGCATGGCGAGCTGCAGGACTTCCAAAGTTCCGCGCAGATTCACGTTCAGACAACTTTTTTCAGACTTCCGGTTCAGCGATGCCGCACAGTGAATCACGGAATCGGTGGTGTGAATCAAGCGATCGTAGTCATCGCGAGAAAGACCAAACTGTGCGCCAGTCAGATCGCCACGAAAGATACGAATGCGGGTTTGCAGGAATTCGTGGAAACGGGGGAAGTCGAGGTGCAGTTGCAGAGCCTGCCACAAACGCAGCTCAGCCTCGCGTGGATCACGCGCCCGCACCAGCACATTCAAGGAAGCGCCGTGCTCTTGCAGCAGATTGGCGGCGACATGCGCGCCGATGTATCCGGTGGATCCGGTCAGGAATATCGCCACGTGGCTCCGTTGGTTCCAGTCTTGATGGTTTCGCCGTTGGCTTCTGGTTCAGCTAGCTGAAAGCTGCGCGCCGGCCGCGCCTCCAAAGGACGCCCTTCGATCAGCGGGTACGTCCACCGGCGCAGCGCAGGAATATGGATATTGATCCAATACTCCCACCAGTCAATGCCGCGGGTGTCATAGCCGAACGCTTCGCGCTCTTCGGGCGGCAGCGCATAGGAAAGTTTCTCTACGTTCTCCGCCACAAAGTCGTGCTCATTCAGAAGAATGAATGGCTCAAACAACTCAATCAACTTTTCAACTTTTTCCAAGTTCCGCTCCGCGCGCACCAGCGGCGTCTTTCGCAAAGGCAGCGGCGACATGATGCGCTGAATGGACTGGATGATCGCCTTCTGCGCGGGTGCAGACATGCGCTGGTAGCGCTGCTTCGACACCGGAATGGCGTCAAGGCGCAATCGCAGCCAATACTCCAAACCCTCCTGCGCCCGGTAGTGTTTGCGGTGCGCCAGCGAAGTAAGTTCGATGGATCGCCGCATATCGCAGGGATTCGTGACCGAGGTCGCCAATTGATAGACCGGTTCATGACGTCGCTCGATGACGGCGGCGGCAATCAATGTCATGCCGCGGCACACGGAATCCACTGGGATAATGTCCAGCCGCTTGCGTTCGTTCGTCGGCAACTGACGGAAGGAAGTTCCCAGCAAATACGAGAGTGACGCGGAGGTGTTGATGCCTTCGTTCCACCCCAGGAACGGCTGTTGTAAGGAGGTCTCGACAATCGCCGGCCGCACCATCGCAATCGGGAGGCCCGACCCATGTTTGTGGATCAACGATTCGGCCAGACTCTTGGTCAAGGTATAAGTGTTCGGCCAGCCTAATTCGTTCGCGCGTTTCTTACCAGCCTCTGTCAGATAATTGCGCAACCAGCGCACGCGGTTTTTGCGCACCTGATTTTCCAATGCCGCGCCTTGCAGATCTTTGGAAGCGTGTTCCTTCTTCAAGGCCTGACGTCGCAAGTCGTCCGTGACCTCGGCGCTTTCTGTTTTCTCCGTGGCGCGATCTACGACTTCGTGCAGAGACCGCCATTCTGTATCGGCATCGAAATCCGCAACGCCAGCCGGCGTGTAGTTCGGACGCAACGTCTCGCTCACCCGGCCGTCACGAGTACCCGCAACATAGCAAGTGGAAAGATGTAACAGCCCCGCGTGATCGGATTTGCGCACAAATTCGACCACCCGGATCGCCGCATCCACGTTGGTCAGCAGCGCATCTCGCAAGTCGGGGTTAAAGTCTGTGAGCCCGGAACTGTTAACGATCAAGTCGAGTTTCTTGCTCAGGACTTCCGCCACCTCAGGCGCAATACCCAGATCCGGTTGCGAAACGTCTCCTTCAATGATCTGCACGTGCTCGCGGAGGAACTGCCCCACTCCGGCTGCGTGCCGCCGAAACAGCGGATCGAACACCGGAGATTCTTCGACCAGTTTTTCAAAACGCCGCTCCGCCGGATTCGACTTCTGCCGCCGAATCAAGAGATAGATCTGACCAATTTCCGGGAGATCCATCAGCAGATTGACCAGCCACACCTTGCCAATAAACCCGGTAACGCCAATCAGCATGATGTGCTTCCCTGCCAGCGATACCCGCAATGAAAGCGGTATCGCGTCAGGCCTGCGATCAAAATCAACGAGTGCATGATTCAGCTTTGGCGACTGCCGCTCGGCCGGAATGACCGCCGATTGCAACTGTTCAACGCCGCTTATGCTCGGATCCACTAAACCGAGATCACGAACCAGTTGGTCCGCAGTACGCTTTCCATCAGGCCCTGCGCCTGTGATCCGGGCAAATACTCCGCGTGGGCGGATGACCGGATCAATCAGCCTTCCCGTCGCAATACCGTCACGAAATTCAAGCCGGTTGGCAATCAGCCATTTCACTCCCAGGTGATGGGCCAGCGGCCGCATCACCTGCTCCAACCCCTGGCTCACCAGCACCACGTCAGCACCGGAGCTGGTCAATATTTTGAGTGCTTCCACTCCGACGGGTTTCAGTTGCGGCTTTAATTCGTACTGAAAGTATTCTTCGCCGAGAAGATCCAGACGATCACGACTGATGCCGCGCAAGACCGTGTGCACCATCCGGGTAGCGAAGATCCGGTTTGCGGCGTAGAGAAACGGACGTAGCAAGGCCATCAGCAGAACCAGTCCGCGCCGCATCCAGCGCTCAATAAAAGTCTGCGCGTTCCACGTAAAAAATGCGACGGGACGGACTGTGGTCAACTCCAAGAGGCTGCCTTCGACGCGCCAATAGACGCTGGAGCTAGCACTATGGTTGCCGGAATTGTCTGCCTGCTTCAAATTGCTTGACGTCTCCAGGCCGCGGAGGGCCTCAACCTTCTATCTCATGAGCGGGTAAACTCTTCATTGTAACAAGGCAGGAACGCAACCGAACCGAAGAAATAGGGTCGAGGGGAGCACACAGGCCGATGTAACCTGCTTCGGCATCGATCTGGCGGCCATTGCTCGATTCGGCGTTACCGGCCCCGCTCGACGTTTTCTCGGTAAGGGCTTGGCTTTGTCCTTGGATAGGCCGCTGCGAAGGATCCCTCTACCGCATTGGTCCAAGGTCTCACAGCGGCAACATTCCATCATCCCCTGAAGCAACTGCCGCATAGTTTTGATTTGCGCCATCAACTGCTCCAACTCTTCGAGCTTTCTGCGCGACAGCTTCTGCCAACGCTGGGATGCAGAAGCATTTTCACGAAAACCAAAAAAAAGCTCCCGGACTTCCTCCAAGGTGAAGCCAGTTTGCCGCGCACGCTGAACCACAGCCAGACGGTGAAGCACACTCACGTCGTAGCGTCTCTGGCCTCCAATCCGTTGTGCAGGAGGAAGGATTCCTAGCTGCTCGTAATACCGGATGGCGGAAGAACGAAGCCCGACTTGTTGGGCCAC
>Ga0207136_1148_pt1 | contig 12187 bp, 12 predicted proteins | sample Alteio_BWMinHeat_8_FD_153552 | JGI IMG/M metagenome (GOLD analysis project Ga0207136, IMG submission 153552) | Enriched cells from forest soil in Barre Woods Harvard Forest LTER site, Petersham, Massachusetts, United States -... | ecosystem: Environmental > Terrestrial > Soil > Temperate forest >...
CAAACGTGGTTGCCACTCCAGGAACTCCAGGAGGAGGTAACGGCCAAGCAGGAAGTAATGGTCCAATTGAAGGCACGTGGGCCGGTGGAGTTGTGCCACTGCAGGAAGAAGAAGTCATGCAGGCCATCCGCCTGCTGACCAAGTTTGGTGAAGTCAGTACCGGCACTGGCGCCCAACAGGAAACTCTGGAAAACGAGCTAAAGGGTGAACTCGGCAAGGCTGACCCCAACACTAAACTGAACTTGCAGCAACTTCTGGAAAGCCTGGCTGCACGCAATGCCACCGAAAAAAGTGACACGCCGCTGTTAATGAAAGCGGCGGAGCACATGGCAATCCGCTTCGCTATGGAGCGCTTCCAACGAGGCGACGTCAAGGTCAATGCCGTACACCAGATGCTGGAGCACATGAGCCGGCAGATGGAAACCCTGCGCCAGATTTTGCGGGTTCATGAAGACAAAATGAGCAAGGCGGGACTTCTGGTCGAGTCCCACGCCGATATTTTGGACCGGATGTTCTGGGCGGAAGTCCCGGAGGCAGGCAAGAAGAGCGTGCTGCTATCGACTGAAGCGCCCTGTGTGCCGCCGCGAAATGTACGCCAGTTTATTGAGGTCCTGCTGGACCGTGGAGACAAGGAGGGGGCCAGCGCCATCCTCCAGAACTACTGTAGCTGTCTCACCGCTAAAGAAGCCGAGCCCCGTCGCAAAGCAGCCATTGGATTGAGTCAGTTGGCCGACTTATTCGCTGCACCCGGAATTGATCTAATCGGCTCTGTGGTTCAGAAGATTGGTGAGGCGCTGATCAGGGACCCCGATCCGGAAGTACAGAGTTTGCTCAGCGCAGCTTTTGTTCGCCTGAGTTCCGAAGCTGGCAACCGTAAACAGTACAGTGCGTTGGCAGAAGTCTGCACAGCCATTGAAAATGTCGCGAAACAGCGTCCTGCCATGGCCAATGAACTGCGCCCTCGCATCGGCGTAGAGAATCGTCTGCCTGAGTTCATCGAAGAAGCGTTACGGCTGCCCCAAGTCCCACCAGACTTGATCACAGTGCTGCGCCGCACTTCGCAGGCCGCCGTGGAACATCTGGCGGAGCGTTTCTTCCGCTGCATGCGGCGCGAAGAATGCGACCGCATGGTCGAAATCGTCAAAGACCTTGGCCCCGAAGCATTACAGCGGGCACGAGAGATGTTGCGAACGGGCGCGGTTCGGCAGCATCGGTCGTCGGCCTGATGAGCCGGTTGGATGTGCCATCTTTACTTGAACTCCTTCCCACTCGCTTGCCGGAGTGGAACCGTTTCTACCACGATATTATCGTCCGCCAGATTGCCTACGGCGCGGCTCCTGACCGCGGGCGGACTCTGCTGGAAATCCTGGAGCATCTGGATTCGCTGGTGTTGCCGCAGGCCATTGATGAGATTGGCATGAGCGGGGACCGCACGACTGTCCCACCATTGATGGCGATGGCGGAATCAGGCGAATCTCAGGGGCGTTCACCAATTATTCAGATGAAGGCTGTGGAATCCCTGGGCAGGCTGCGCGAGCCGGAGTCCATCCCCGTGCTGCGCAATTTGCTGGAAACCAAGAAAATGTGGAAGTGGATGCATCATCGCGAACTGCGCATCGCAGCGGCGCAGGCCTTGGCCAAGATAGATCCCCGGTACGCTGCTCAGGTGATGTCGGATAGCGGTCTGGAGCCAGGTGAATTGGCAATTGCTCCGCTCGACGCGGCCCCTGCCTGCCCCTGGGTGCGGCAACGGCGGTATGAGCGCATAGTCCTGAAGAAAACTTTATCGGCTATCATCAGCAGTTCCTGGGGAAAATCCAGCATTTTGTTGCGCGAACTGAGCCTGGGCGGCGGCATGGGCACGAAAGAAGACAATCTGCGCGTAGGCTCAGAAGCGAACATTGATATTTCCGTCGGCGTTCGCCACATTCGTGGCCAGGTGCTGCTGCGCCGCGCCCGCGTCAATGAAGTGGGATTCGAAATCGTAAATACCGACATGGAGAGCCGCTACCGCCTGCGCTGCTTGCTCATGGAAGCGGTAGAACGCGCTCCCGAGATACGCGCCTCCGAGTGGGGCGGCCAGCGCAAGCCGTAGGATCTTCCTAACATCACAGCTCAAAGAAAAAGCCCCTGCCCAAGCAGCAGGGGCTTTCAATTTTCCGAAACTTAACTATTTTACTTTGGCGAAGATGATAACCAGCGTGTAGAGCGCTAGCGATTCGATCAGCGCCAGTCCGAGAATCAGCGCCAGCTGAATTCCAGGACGGGCCGCAGGGTTTCTCGCCAAGCCTTCCGCCGCCGCGGCAGTGGCCTTGCCTTGGGCCAGGGCGCAAATTCCAGAAGCAAACGCCATGGAGAACCCGGCCGCAATCGCGACCCAGTTGACTCCGCCGGAAGCGGCCGCTTCCCCGCCCTGCGCGAACGCAGGCGCAGCGAACGATAGCAATGACAACATCAGGAACAGATTGCTCAGTTTACGCATTGTGTTTCTCCTTGTGACTATGAAATACCGCCAGTGGGTGGTTGACGTCATCCTCGTGCAGACGCCCTCACGCTGAACGGCTGTAATTCAAAAATCGTTTAGTGCTCTTCGGCGACCGCTCCGGCCAGATACACCGTCGTCAGTAGGACAAAGATGTAGGTCTGCAACAGCGACACGCCGATGTGCAATCCCAGGAACACGATCGGTACTCCGATCGGAACCAGTGAAAAGAACACCAGAGTGACCATGTCACCCGCAAACATGTTGGCGTAAAGACGAATGGTCAGCGAAAGCATTCGAGCGAGATGACTTGCAATCTCGATAAGGAGCATCAGCGCCATCAGTGGGATTCGGGCCAGGACTGGTAACGGCATCGGCGGACCGAAGAAGTGCATGAGGTACTTCGGCCCTGTGTGTTTGAATCCCTGAGTCTGGTAATAGACAAATGCGCAGATCGCGCATCCCAGCGGAACCGCAGGAACAGCTGTCGGAGCTTCAAATCCGGGGATAACACCGATGAGGTTACTCGCAAGAATGAAAAACCCAAGCGCCATTAAGAACGGCGTGAAGCCCTCGCTGTGATGTCCGATAATCTCATGGCTTTGCCCTTCAACAAATCCATGAGCACCCTCGAAAATATGTTGCAATGCTCCCGGCTGGTCCACAGATAGCCGCGATCTAACCATCGCAAACAGGATCACAAGAAATAGAAATACCAGTACTTCCATTGCTACGGAGTTGGGAATGGGGGCGTCGGGGTATTTCGGTGCGATATGCAGCGCCTGCAGCAGCCCTGTTACCGGGCCGGCGAAAAGATGATTCAGGATTGCGGTAAACCACAGTTGCTCGTGCATAGTGGGCTTCCAGCTATTCGCTTTTAGCTTGGCTCTACACCAAAATCAACGATATTTCTCACAAACCGCGTGCCAAGGCCATGTACAACTCGTACCCCGCTTCGCAGGCAATTCCCGCTACGGGCAGAAACAGGCCCGCAAACAGCCCATAAAGACTCGCGGGAGAAACACTGAATATAGCATAGCCAGCCAGCGCCATCAAAAAGTAGCGCACCAGAAATCGAAACACAATTCCTCTGCTCGACTGCCGGTACTCTGAGCTTGTGGCGCGGTCGGCCAGAGCGCTAACGACCTTCTCCAGCCAGTGAAAATTGAGATAGGCGATGGCACAACCACAGGCAAAGCCAAGAGCGACCCTCCAGCCGAAACGCAGCCACCCGCTAAGGGTCAAAACCAGGGCCACTACGATCATGAATCGCGGAATGCGCGCGACGGCGCCGGAGTAGAACGTCTCGGACCGGGTTTCTGTGCTTACATTCATGGGGATCAAGTCGGAAAGCTATCCGATGGATTATAGTCGGAATAGTTATGGCTCACCCGATTGTGATCGTGGACTACGACCCAGCCTGGTCCGGACAATTTGAAGTCCTGCGCCGTCGCATCGCCAAAGCACTAGGCAATCTAGTGGCTAGAATCGAACACGTCGGCAGCACGGCCGTTCCTGGGTTAGCAGCGAAGCCGATCATCGATTTGGACGTGCTCCTGGCCTCCCCAGACGACATGTCTGAAGCAGTTGATCGGCTGGCCTCTATCGGGTACGTGCACCAAGGTGATTTAGGAGTTCCAGGCAGGGAGGCGTTCAAAGAACAATCAGGCGGTGCGCAGCCGCGGTCTCATCATCTCTATGTGTTTACAGACTCTTCCGGCGAGTTCAGCCGCCATCTCGCGTTTCGCGACTGCTTGCGCGCGAATCCCCAGTGCGCTCAAGCTTATGAAGAATTGAAGCGGGCGCTGGCACTGCGCTTCACTGAAGATCGAGTTGCCTACAACGAGGGCAAAACCCGGTTTGTGTGCGAGGTGTTGCAGCAAGAGTTCTCGAAATCCATCGATGAGAAACGTTAGTGCACTATTTCGACTCAGATGAGGTCACAGTTCGGATCAACTCCACAAAACCGGCAACAATCCCCAGAATCAGGCCGACCAGATACAGCCAGGTAGTATGTAGCCAATGATCGAGTGCCAATCCGCCCAGCCAGCCGACGACCGTCGCTGCCGGAAACACGAATGCTAACTGGCTATAGTTTGCCAGCTGTACCCATGTGCTTTTCTTCGGAGGCTCGTTTTCGGCGGAAGGCATAAAAGTGCCGAAACCAGCTTAGCCCAATCCCATTGACCAGGTCACTACTCGAATGAAGCGCTCCGGGAAGATGCCGATCACAACGGTGGCCAGCGCGGTCACGCCCAGCGTCACTCGCATAGCAACGCTGAGAGGCAAGCGTGTCTTATCCATGGCCTCACGCATAAACATGGCGTTGGCTATCCGCATGTAGTAGTAGAGCCCGAACACTGCATAGAGCACAGCCAAAGACGCCAGCACGTAGTGGCCGCTCTCCATCAGGCTGAGGAAGATGAAGTACTTCCCGTAGAAGCCTGCCAGAGGCGGGATGCCGGCGAGTGACAGAAGAAAGATCAGCATCAGCACGGCTTCGGTTGGAGCGCGAGAGAAGAGTCCGGCAATATCGTCAATCTCGTCGCCAATCACGTCCCGGTTTCGCAACGATGTGATGACCGCGAACGCGCCCAGGTTCATAAAGGTGTACACCAGCAGATAGAGCAGAATGCCCTTGAATCCGTCAGTGAAAGCGGGCGCAGGATACTGGACAGACGCCAACGCAACGAGGCCCAGCAACATGTAACCCACGTGCGCGATAGAGGAGTAGGCCATCAGCCGCTTGAGATTGTTCTGCGTAAGTGCGGCCAGGTTCGCACCGGTCATGGTGATGATCGAAACAAAGATCAACAAGGGAACATATTTCTCACGCAGAGGGTAAAGTCCCCAAAGGAAAATGCGCAACAGCATGGCCCATGCCGCAGCCTTCACCGCGACAGACATGAACCCGGTAACGCTGGTGGGCGCGCCTTCGTAGGCATCAGGTGCCCATTGATGGAACGGGATGGCCGCGATCTTGAAGAACAGGCCTACTGCCGTGGTGAGCAAGGCGACGATCACGACCGGGCTTACCTGAGGGCTGCGCGCGATCTGCAGTTCCAAGGACTGCCGGATTCCCAGCAGATTCGTAGTCCCGGTCAGGCCATAAAACAGCGACAGGCCATAGGCAAAGATTCCGGAGGAAAACGCCCCCAGCAGCAAATATTTCAGCGAAGCTTCATTCGACCGCCGATCGCTGCGCAGGAAGCCCACCAGCACGTAAGTCGAGATCGCCATCAGCTCCAGGCCGATGAAGATGAGCACAATGTCATAGCCCGAAGCCATACACATCATGCCGATCACAGAAAACAGGATCAACGCGTAGTACTCTCCGTGGTGCTCGTGCTCAATTTCGAGGTAACGCACGGAAATCAGGATGGAGAGGGCGGCACCCGCTAGAAACAGATAGTAGAAGTAAATTGAGAAGTGGTCGAGAAGCATGGATTGCGAGTAAGCCGTTTCCATCAACCGACCGCTCTTTAGTGCTTTGAATTGTTCCAACTGGATTCTGAGCACGCCTGCCCCGGAAAACAGAATACCGGCCAGCGCGGTCACTGCATTCATCCATTTCCACTCCGCCGGAAGTATCAGGTCAATCAACAAAATGCCCAGTGCAAAGATGGTGAGCAGAATAATGGGCAGCGACAGCAGATAGTCCGTACCGGTGAAGTATGGGGTCATGCCGGGCACTTATTGATTCCCCTTTGACAAGTTAGAGGCGGCTGGAACCACCGCACCCAGCGGCGCCGGAGCCGCATGGGTCGAGGCATTGACCACGCCACCGCCATTCACCGGATAACCGGGTCGTACCGTCAAAACCAACTGGTTCACTGGCTGTTGCAGGATTTCGAAAAACGGCTTGGGATACAGTCCGATCCAGAACGCAGCGATTAGCAGCGGCGCGAAGGTGAGGACTTCTCGCGGTGTCAGGTCATGCAGCTTTTCGTTTTTAGGATTGGTGACCGTGCCGAAAAACACACGCTGGTAAAGCCACAGCAAATACGCTGCGGCCAGAATCACGCCCGGAACGGCCCACGCTGCCCATTTCCAGTTTTCCATGAACGTGCCCTGCAGGATGGTGAATTCGCCGACGAATCCATTGAGTAGTGGCAGTCCCATCGAGGAGAGGAACATGATCATGGTAATGGTGGCATACACAGGCATCACGTTGGAGATGCCTCCGTACTCGGAAATCTCGCGCGTGTGTCGTCGCTCGTAAAGGATACCGACGATCAAGAACAGCGCGCCGGTCGAGATGCCGTGGTTAATCTGTTGCAGCACCGATCCGCTTATTCCTGCCGGATTCAGCGCAAAAATGCCCAGCGTGCAGAACCCGAGGTGGCTGACCGAAGAATACGCCACCAGCTTTTTCATGTCTTTCTGCATCAGCGAAACTAGTGCGCCATAGACGATCCCCACAATCGACAGGAAGACCATCCAGAAGCGCACCTTGGGGTGCATCACGACATCGGGAAAGAAGGGGAGGGCAAATCGGATAAAGCCATACGTTCCCATCTTCAACAGAACACCGGCCAGGATGACTGAACCAGCCGTGGGGGCCTCGACGTGAGCGTCAGGCAGCCAGGTGTGGAAGGGGAACATCGGCACTTTGATGGCAAAGGCCAGGAAGAACGCCAGGAACAGAAGAATGGCAAACGTCGAGCCATACGCCGGATCATGAAAAATATGCGGCGCAGTCTGATAGAGCGCTTGAATGCTGAAAGTGTACTGGCCAGTCTGTTTGAAGTTGTAGAAGTAGAGAAACAGCACCGACAACAGCATCAGCACGGAACCGAACAGGGTGTACAGAAAGAATTTGATGGCCGCATAAAGCTTGCGCGGACCGCCCCAGATGCCGATCAGCAGGTACATCGGCACCAGCATGGCTTCCCAGAAAACAAAAAACAGGAAGAAGTCCAGCGACATGAATACACCCAGCATTCCGGTCTGCAGCACCAGAAACCAGATGTAATATTCCTTCACGCGGTTCTCGATCGCAGTCCACGACGAGAGGATGGAGATCCATCCCAACAGCGTGGTTAGCATGATCAGCAGGAAAGAAATGCCGTCAATGCCGAGGACGTAGCCAGCGCCGATGGACGGGATCCAGTTGTTGGGAGCGCCCTCCATGAACTTGAAGCCGGGATCGAAGCGCTGCGCCCAGAACCACGGCACCAGTGGAATGGACACCAGAAGGCCAGCCAGTGAAAACAGATTGGCAATCCAACGAATGGCGTTCTTCTGCTCGCTGGGAACAAACAGGAGCAGGCCCGCACCCACCAGCGGCGTGAATAAGATGATTGAGAGAATGTGACTTTGCATTTGTTATTCCGTTACGCGGGCGAGAGCGCCCGCGCCACTCGACCCTTCCCTGCCACACAAATCTCTACCGCCAAGCATAGTACGCAACGAAGCCTGCCAACCCCACCACCATCACCAGCGCATACCATTGCACCAGGCCCCACTGCAATAACTTGACTGGATACGACAGTGCCAGCATTAAATACGCCGGGCCTCGAACGCAAACTCCGTCAATGATGTACTTATCCCACCAGCTGGAAATTGTGCCGGCGAGCCGCGTTATCCAACCGCCAGCGTTGACCAGGCCGTCAATGATGTGCGAATCGAACCACGACGACGCTTCACCCAATCCCATCACACCCAGGCGGACTCCACCTAGTTTCCGGCGTCCGGTGAAAGCGTAGTCGTAAGCTTCATCCACGTAGTACTTGTTGTAGAGCACGTCATACAAGGGCGGCGCGGCAGCGGCAATGGGCTCAACATAACCCTTAGCAGCACGGCGATACGAGCGGCCCGCCATTCCCCAGCCCGCGGCAGCAGCGCCAACGGAGAGCAGCATGAGCACGTACTCGGTCGGGTCAGTCTTTTCCTTCTCTTCCCTGCCCGATGCGACGGACTCAGCGCTGGGCGCGCTTTCTCCACGTGAAAATACTGGTTCGAGGAATTGCTCAAAACGATTCGAACCCAACAAGCTCTGTGGAACTCCAAGCCAGCCCGCAGTGATCGAAAAGAATGCGAGCACGATCAACGGGATGGTCATCGACTTTGGTGACTCGTGCACGTGGTGCTCGGCCTCGTGGCTCATGCGCGAAGAGCTCCAGAAGGTCAGGTACACAAGCCTGAACATGTAAAAAGCCGTCATCAAAGCCGTGGCAAAACCGATGGCCCACAGGATGGGATTGGCGACCCAACTCCGCCAGAGAATTTCGTCCTTGGAGAAGAACCCTGCCAGTGGCGGAATCCCTGCGATGGCCAAGGTGCCGATGAACATGGTCTTGAAGGTGGTCGGGATCTTATTGGCCAAGCCTCCCATGTTGCGCATGTCCTGCTCGCCGCTCATGGCGTGGATGACCGAGCCAGAGCCAAGGAACAGCAAAGCCTTAAAGAACGCGTGAGTGAACACGTGAAACACGCCGGCAGTAAAGGCGCCGACGCCCAGCGCGAGAAACATGTATCCCAACTGCGAGACGGTCGAGTAAGCCAATACGCGCTTGATGTCGTTCTGCACCAAGCCGATGGAAGCGGCAAAGATCGCGGTAAGCGCGCCGATCACGGCAACCGTTTTCATGGAGGTCGGAGCAAGAACGAAGAGCGCATTCGAGCGGGCCACCATATACACGCCCGCAGTCACCATGGTTGCAGCATGGATCAAGGCGGAAACCGGCGTCGGACCTTCCATGGCGTCGGGCAGCCAGACGTAGAGTGGAATCTGAGCAGACTTTCCGCAGGCGCCGATAAACAAGCACAAGGTCGCTGCCGTGAGGATGGGATCGCCGACAGCAAAGTGTCCACTGCGTGCCATTGCCGTAACTTCGGTGAAGCGCAGCGATCCGAAATACCAGGCGATGGTGAACATGCCCAGCAAGAAGCCGGCATCACCAATCCGGTTTACGATGAACGCCTTATTTGCCGCATTGCTGGCCGATTGGCGATGGAAATAGAATCCGATCAGCAAGTACGAACACAGGCCCACGCCTTCCCATCCCACAAACATCAGCACATAGTTGTTCCCCAGAATCAGCGTGAGCATGGAGAACATAAACAGGTTCAGGTATCCGAAGAAGCGGTAGTAGCCACCTTCGTGGGCCATGTACCCAGTGGAATAGATATGGATGAGCGCACCAACTCCGGTGACAAACAGCAGCCATATTCCCGAGAGCGGATCGAGCAGGAAGCCCACATCAGCCTGAAACGCCGCGGGGGTCCCATCCTGTTTCACATAATTCATTCCGCCGGTATCGGTGCCCAGCCAGGTATAGATGATCTTCTGATAAGGCTTGCCGGGATTGAGGTGGGAATAATCCGTGTACTGCCAAACGGCTCCGCAGGCGAACAGGAATGCGAGGATCACGGCCCCAGCGCAAACCGCGCTGACCGTCGCCTTTTGCAGCTTACGGCCGAAAAACAGCATGATCGCCGCGCCGAACGCCGGCAGCAGTGGAATCAGCCAAATGTGATCAAGAAAGAACATGATTAGAAAACTAGCTATCAGCTGTTAGCTCTTGGCTCTTAGCTAGACCTCTTCGAACTTGCTCTAAGCCAAAGGCTAAGAGCCAATGGCCAAAAGCTTGTTTACCATTTCAATAGATCCACTTCGTCCACGTTCACGGTTTCTTTGTTGCGGAAGAAGGCGATCAGAATTCCCAATCCCACCGCCGCTTCAGCCGCGGCATCGGTGATTACGAATATGGCAAAAACCTGGCCATGCAGGCCCCACATCCGCGAAAACGCCACCAGATTCAGATTTACAGCATTAAGAATCAGCTCGATCGACATCAGCACAATGACCACGTTGCGGCGCGTCAATACACCAATGACCCCCAGAATAAAGAGGGCCGCCGCAGTCACCAGGTAGTGCAATGTTGTGATTGGAACCATAATTAGCTTTTGGCACTTAGCCTTTACCTTTTAGCCACAAGCCAAAGGCTAAGAGCTAACAGCTTCGTCTCAAATTCTTTTCTTCGCCATCACTACCGCACCGATGATCGCCACGAGCAGCAGCAGTGATGCAATTTCAAACGAAAACATGTACGGACCGTATAGCATCAATCCGACTTGCTGGGTATTGTTGCTTTCGACTGGCAGGCCGGCCTGGACGGGATACAGAACTTTTCCCTTCACATAAACCAGCATCAACAGCGCGCCCAGCGCCAATGCGGCCAACAGTCCAACCAGCCACTGCCCGTTGAACTGTTCTTCTTTCTGGGAGCGTTCGATGTTGACCAGCATGATCACGAACAAGAACAGCACCATGATGCCGCCGGCATAAAGAATGATCTGAACGCCAGCCACGAACGGCGCGTACAGCATGAGGTACAGGCCGGCTTGCGAGAGAAGTCCCAGAATCAGTGCAAGAGCGGAATGGACCGGACTCTTGCGGGTGATCACGAAAATACCGCTCACCAGCGTAATTCCGGACAAGAAATAAAAGAAGAACGTCGTGGCAACGGGCTGCATTCCGGGCTGGGCGATTGCTTGCATCTTAGAGCAGCACCCCCACAATCGCTGTCAGGACGAGCACACCGATTCCAATCGGCAGCAGCACCTTCCATCCCACTTTCATCAATTGATCAAAACGGTACCGCGGAAAAGTCGCGCGATACCAGATGTACAGATACATAAAGACTCCGACCTTGGCGATGAACCAATAAATATCCAGGATACGATCACGCACCGGCGGAGCGAACAGAACCAGACCGATCAGACCCAAGACAGCACCGAAACCCGCAAGGCCGATTGTCTGTACACGGAAGTAAGGATGCTTTGGCATTCGCGCGACGCCAACAAATGCGATCACCGCTAACCCGATAAAAGTCAGTCCGGGAAATAGTGAGAACACAAGATCCCAGGTATCGCCGGTTAGCGAGTTGGGGAATGGACGCATCCATCCGCCCACCCACAGCGTGACTGCAATGGACGAAACCGCGATCATCGCCGCGTATTCACCCAGCATGAACAGAGACCAGCGCAGGCCGCTATATTCGGTATGAAAGCCAGCAGTCAGTTCAGACTCGGCTTCCGGCAAGTCAAACGGAGCGCGGTTGGTTTCCGCGACCATGGCGATAGCAAAAATTCCGAATGCGATGAACCCTAGCGGGAAAAACTTAAACGCGAACCAGATGTGCTGGGCCTGTTGCGCTTGCACGATTCCGATCATGCTCAGCGTGCCGGTTCCAGTCTTATTCAAGCTGGTCATCAGCACTGCTGATACCACAGCCATGCCCATGGCTACTTCGTAGGAAACCATCTGAGCACTGGAGCGCAGCGCACCGATCAGCGGATAATGCGAGTTGGATGCCCAGCCCGCCATCACAACGCCAAGCACGCTCAGCGACGACACGCCCAGCATGAAGAGCACGCCGATATTCATGTCCGTAATGGCATGAGTCGGCCCGAAAGGCACAACGACATAAACCGCAAACGAGGCACAAAGAATGATCAGCGGCGCGATCAAGAAAACAAACTTGTCGGCTTCAGCCGGAATAATGTCTTCCTTCGTCATCAGCTTGATGGCATCGGCAATCGGCTGCAACAGGCCGTGTGGGCCAACTCGCATCGGACCAAGGCGAATCTGAAAATGTGCCAGCGCTTTGCGCTCCAGCCAGTTCATGGACATGACCGCGACGGAGACTCCCCCGAACACGACCATGATGTAAATAAAAGCCCAAAAAACATTTCCAG
>Ga0207136_1150_pt1 | contig 11961 bp, 9 predicted proteins | sample Alteio_BWMinHeat_8_FD_153552 | JGI IMG/M metagenome (GOLD analysis project Ga0207136, IMG submission 153552) | Enriched cells from forest soil in Barre Woods Harvard Forest LTER site, Petersham, Massachusetts, United States -... | ecosystem: Environmental > Terrestrial > Soil > Temperate forest >...
CTCCAAAAAGACTGGCCTGGCGGAAAAGCGAAAACCGAGATCGTTCGGGAAAGCGGAGCGGCCTGAATCCCGTTCTCCCCCGGCGAAGTACGTCTTGCGTTTGTATATAAACGGATCCACGTTGAAATCGACGCTGGCTGTAAAGAATATCAAGCGGGTTTGTGAGGAACACTTGAACGGCCTGTATAAGCTGCAAATCATCGACATTTGCGAGCAGGCGAATCTGGCCCGAGACGAGCAGATTGTAGCAGTGCCCACGCTCATTAAACGGCTCCCGCTCCCACTGCGAAGGCTCATCGGGGATCTGTCGGACGAAAACAAAGTGCTCTTCGGCCTGGACCTGAAACTACGGGAGTGACAGCTGGCGGAAAGCGAAAAAAGAATCTTCAGGAGACAATTGGTTTTGACGATGCAACTCGCGACTAGAAATCAGCAGGAGTTGGTTATGGGAAATACGGTCGTTATGGCTCGGAGGAAGAGCTTGCCTGTGGATAAGAAGATCGCGTTCGTCGCCGCGGACAAGAAAGGCCCGACTGCCGCGTGGGAAACCTTCCTGGCTGGAATCTCCATTGGGAAAGCTGTCTTGGAATACCGTAAGAAATGCAACATCTTCATGCAAGGAGAGCCAGCGGAATCCATGTTCTTTCTCCGACGAGGCAAGGTGAAGCTTTCGGTTTCATCCCTCGAAGGCAAGGAAGCGATTGTCGGCACTCTGGGCTCCGGTGAATTCTTCGGTGAAGGATGCCTGGCAGGCCAGCCGTTGCGCGTGGCAACGGCTATTTCAGTGGGGGATTGCACTATTATCAAGGTCGAGAAGCCGGCCATGGCACGGATGCTCCGCGAAGAGCAGGGACTCGCGGAAATGTTCGTCACTCATCTGCTTACTCGCAATATCCGATACGAAGCGGATCTCATCGACCAGCTTTTCAACTCCGGCGAGAAGCGCCTGGCTCGGATGCTCCTACTGCTGTCCCATTTTGGCAAGGAGAGTATGACCGAAACTGTAGTTCCCGGGATCAGTCAGGAAATCTTGGCACAAATGGTCGGCACAACTCGGTCACGGATCAATTTTTTCATGAATAAGTTCAGGAAACTCGGCTTTATCGATTACAACAGCAGAGAAATGACGGTCCACAGTGGCCTCCGCAGCGTAGTCCTGAGCGACTAGTTCGGAACTCGAAGCGGCGGTAGCCTCCTCCATACTATAAAAATTCCGGATGGGCTCAACAACCGATAGAACAATTTCAGGTTCGGCGCTGGACAGTTTGCATCCGCAAGGTTGGGAGCGCGCGATGAGAGGCGACAAGCGGTCAGTTGCCGTGTAGTCGGCTACACGGAAGTTATCCCGAAACCCCCTTCAAGGAAGTAATCGAAGCATGGTCGCGACACTTGGACGATTAACGCTGTCAGCTCAACCGGTCGATGCAACACTTTGTTGAAGTTTACTGGCGGGGGTTTGAAATCCTAAGGTTTTTCTTGAACGCTGGTTTAGGCGCAGCGCCACTTGGTCCAGATCCGCTTGGGTATAACCCGACAGGTCGGTTCTCCTAGGGAAATATTGTCGTAATAGCCCATTTGTGTTTTCATTCGAGCCGCGCTACCAGGGACTTTGCGGATCACAGAAGTAAACTTTCACATCCGTGGCCGTGGTGAAGGTCTTGTGCTGAGCCATTTCCAGTCCGCGGTCCCAGGTCAACGGGCGGCGCAACGCCGCTGGGAGTTTACGCGCATGCCGAGTCAGTGCGGCCACCACCACCGCCGTATCTTTGCTGGGCACTTTGATGAGCGTCGTAAAACGCGAATGCCGCTCCACTAAAGTCACGATGTGACTGTTCTTTGAGCCACTCAGTAAATCACCCTCCCAATGCCCGGGGATTGCGCGGCCTGAACTTTTCGGGGAGTCCGGGTGCTACATTAGGATCGGACCAAAAAAGGCGGGCAGGTCACCGAGGTAGTGACGTTGCGCCCATGAGGTGGAGCTTCATTGCGTTTTTCGACATTCAGGATATGCCAGCCGGTGCGATCCGCGCCTTCTTTGTCCCCGGCGGGGACTCGATCTTGATGGGCAGCGGCCGTGTTGAAAATGAGACTCCCCGCGTGAGCGGCCATCGCGCCATTGCGCTGCTAGGGCGCCGCGACGAGCCGACCGATGCCGTCGAAGAGTACTGCCGGTATTTGGGAGAGGCGCTACGTGCACACGATTTTGAATTGGAATTGGTGCGGGTGGCCTGGCTCGAAGCGGGCTGGCCTCTGGCGATGCTCGACCTGGAGCGTCAAGCAGGTGCTTGGCGCGGGTGCTGGGTGCTGGTGCAATACACGGCGCTCGCGTGGTCGGAGCGCGGCTTTCCTTTGCGGTTTCTGCGAGTGCTGCGGATTCTACGGCAAGCAGGTGCACAAGTGGCGATGGTCTACCACGACGTGCTGCCCTACCACGGTAACCGGACGATCGACAAGCTGCGGCGGCGAGCGCAGACCCATGCGATGAGCGAGGCGCTGCGATCTTGCGATCTCGGCATCTTCACTGTGGCGATCAGCAAGATTCCATGGATAGGAAAAAAGCACACGCGAGCTATTTTCATTCCCGTGGGGGCAAATCTGCCGGAACCAGAAACGGCTTGGACACTCCAGCGCCGCGAAGCGAATGGGCTGCCGACGATTGGCGTTTTTGGAGTTACGGGCGGGCCAGGCGGTATCTGGGAAATCGCGAGCATCTCCGAGGCGCTGCAAATTGTGGCAGAGCGCTTGGGGAAGCTGCGATTGATCGTGATGGGACGGCATTCAGACACGGCGGAGAAAGCGCTAAAGAATTTGATGGACAAGCTGCCGATTGAAGTCTCGGCGCTAGGAGTTTTGCCCGGAGAGGAAATCGTGCGTCATATGGCGTCTTGCGACGTCTTGCTGTTTGTGCGCGGAGGGATTTCTTCGCGGCGCGGCAGCGCCATCGCGGGAATTGCATGCGGGCTCCCGGTGGTGGCCTTGGAAGGTCCGGAAACGGCGTCGCCGATCACCGAGGCGGGAGTCGTTTTCGCTGACCCCAAGCGCCAACGCGGTTTCGGAGAGGCGCTGCTGAAAGTGCTTTCCGATGCCGAGTACCGCGCCGCGCTTGCGAAACGCAGCCGGCGCTCGCAAGAGAAACATTTTTCGTGGAGGGCGATTGCCGCAAAGTATGCAGAGGAGTTGGGTCCGCGAAGGCAAGCGTGAGCCAGGACTGCCGGCTCGAAGGCCGGCCCGGCCGCTGAGGCCTCAACGGGACAAGGCATCGATTAAACTCTCCTTCTTTTTTTCGGCGAGGGCGGCCAAGGGATTGAGCGAAGAGCTGTAGCCCGCGATGGCCACTGCCGCGAGGAACGCGAAGACTTCTGCAGGAAGCCACGTATCGCCAGTCCAGCGACTCATAAACAGGATGGGCGCGCTGATGCCGCCCAAAAGAATCTGTGTGCCAAACGAGACGAGCACAGCCATCCCAGACTGGCGCTGTCCGCGCATCTGCCCAAAATTGAGTTTGCGGGGGAAGGACAGCGAAGACCAGTTGGCGATGGTCATTTGCCCCGTGACGTTGAATATGATCGCGGCCAGCGTGGCCAGAAGAACGGGCAGCGAAGGAAGCCCCACCAAGTAGGAAAAAGCAACCATCGAAAGAGTCAATTCGAAGGCCAGCATCCCGGCTTGGAGGAGATTCTTTCCAAGGAAGACTTCGCGAAAACTTACGGGCGCAGTGAAAAACGTTTGGATCCCTTTTCCGTCGTAAGCAAAGCTGTTATACGCGGGCGCCATCAGGATGAGCAAGAGATAGGCCATCATGCCCGGGAAAAAGAATTCGGTCGAAACCGGATGCTTCATGGCCGTAGGATGCCTGCCGGCGAACTGCGTGGTGAAGAGCAGAACAAAAACGGGAGGCATGATCAGGAGAAAGAAGGCGAAGCTGTTACGCGTAAGGTAACGGAACTCCTTGCGAAGGACGGCGGCAACTTGCGGCGTGAGCAAGCGGAGCGCGTCGCCCTTTTCGGCAGTGCTGGAAACAGGACGTGCGACCGCGCGAGCAGGGGCCGCTGATTCGCTCAGTTCTTCGCCGCGGTATTGTGTTGCGAAGCGCAGCCAGAGGAACACGCTGAAAAGCAGCATGTAAGCTGAGATGCCAGCGGCACCGAGAAGCGTGTCCATGAAATTATGCTGGGCGGCGCCCGCAATGGCACGTCCCGCGAGCGACGGAGGAAAAACTGCGAGATATGGAACTACTTGGCGAACCCATGGTTGTGCTGTACGACCGTATCTTTGCACCAGCGGGTTGATGAACTGAACGGAGACCGCAAAGAGAATGAACAAAGCGAAAAACATCTCCCGGGCGCGGCGACGAGCCAGAATGCGTTCGAGCCAGGAACCGATCGTGCGTTCGAGCGTGATGTTCATCAGCAGGAAGAGGGCGGAGATGAGCAGCATGGCGGGCAGGACGGCCGGATTTGCCACAGTTGCGCCGATGATGATGGCCGTCAGCCAGCAGATGGAGGCGAGTGCGGCAAAGTCCGCGAGCCCATAGGCAAGGCCGATGACGTAAAACGCACGGAGGCTGAGGGGAAAACGCAACAAGGTGCGAAATTCAAAACCAGCGCCGAAGCCCGCGGTAAAAATGGGAAAGAGCTGCCAGAAAAGAAAAATACCCCAGAAAAGCAATGCAATCCACGCTTCGCGGCCGCCCGACAAAAAGGCATACGCGCCGAAGTAAAATGCGAAGCATAGGCCGATCACAATCAGCCCGGCGAAAACGCCGGCGAAAATCATTCCTATCAAATCCCACTGATTATGTTTTTTGCGGAGATTGTTCCCCAGGATCCGCCAGCGCAGCCCCGCTACGAGCCGGATTTGTTCCCAAACGCCGGGGAGGTGAGCTACATCAGCCACGAGAGTTCCTCGAGTTGTGGCCGCTGGCCGCCGTCCTGGCCCACGATAGAGAGAAAAATCTGCTCGAGAGTCGTTTTGCTTCCTTCTTCGCCGGCGATGCCCGCACGCAACTCGTCCAGCGAGCCTTGAGCGACGAGCCGGCCTTTGTGAATGATGGCCACGTGGCTGCAGAGACGCTCGACGATTTCCAGGACATGCGAAGTAAGAAAGATGGTGACGCCGCGCTCGGTCATGCGCCCCAGAAGCGCTTTGAGCGCGCCGGCGGCAAGAGCATCCACGCCTTCGAACGGTTCGTCGAGAAAAAGAATACGTGGACCGTGAATTACGGCGGCGGCCAACGCAAGTTTTTTCTGCATGCCGTGCGAATAGTCCGCGATGAGAGTCTTTGGACGGTCGGAGAGCTGCATGAAATCGAGCAACTCTTCGGAGCGGCGCTGCGTTGTGGGACGATCGAGGCCGTACATGCGGCCCACGAATTGAAGATACTCGGCACCTGTCAGTCGTTCGAAGAGGCCCATGCCTTCGGGGACGACGCCGATTTGCCGCTTCACTTCAACGGGGTGCGCAGCGAAGTCCAATCCGAGTAGTTGTGCGCGTCCGGAACTCGGGGCCAGCAGGCCGGTGAGCATCTTAATGGTCGTGGATTTACCCGCGCCGTTGGGTCCGAGAAAGCCGAAGAATTGTCCCGCGGCAACGGTGAGGTCGACGCCGTCGACCGCGGTCAGATTGCCGAACCGCCGCGTAAGTTTCTGCGTCACGATGGCTGCGTCGGTCATCGCGTCTCCCACTTGCTGAACGTAGTTCGAACCAAGACTCTAACATGGGTCCGGCAGGTGTCGAGACGATCGAGCAAAACCGTTCGCACATCAACAAGATGTAAGGTCACGAGGACTTCTGCGGATTTGAAGTGGAAGCGGTGAGCAGCGATTCCTTTGTGGGCAAAGCTGCAAGGACTGCTGGCAACTCCACGCGGAACACGGCGCCGCCTTCTTGCCGGTTGTAGCAGAGAATCCTGCCGCTGTGCTCCTGCACAATGCCAAAGCAAATGCTGAGACCCAGGCCGGTACCTTTGCCGACTGGCTTCGTAGTATAAAAAGGATCAAAAACGCGGTGAGGCTCCTTAACGCCCGGCCCGGTATCGAGAAAGAGCACAACGACATAAGCGCGATCGCGAATGGTTTTGATGGTGAGGACGCCGCCATCACCCGCTTCCATGGCGTCGACCGCATTACTGATCATATTAAAGAAGACCTGTATCAGCTGGTTTCCATCGCCGCGAACGCCCGGGAGAACGGATTCGAGCTGGAGCTCGATGCGGACGTTCCCCGTACGCAAATCGAGAGTGCGAAGCTGCACGGCGTTGGTGACCACGGTGTTGATGTCCAGAAGCGTGCGTTCCGTGGGGACCTGCCTGGCAAAGCTGAGAAGATTCCCGACGAGCGTCTTCGTGCGACGAGCCTGGTCGCGAATCTTCGATGCGGTGAGGCGGGCTTTTTCAGAAAGTGTCAAGTCGTCCGCCAAGAGGTCAGAGAAACCGAGGATAGCCGTCAGCGGATTATTGATTTCGTGAGCCGCCCCGGCAGCCAATTGTCCCAGCGAGACGAGTTTCTCCGATTGTACGATTTGCGCCTGGAGTCTTTGCAGATTCTCGATGGAACGCTCGGATTGGGCGAGCAGGCGCGTGCGGTCGGCATCGGCGAGATAGGTCCTCAGGAAGACAAGCAGAGCCAAGGGAATGGAGGCCAGGAGAACGGTCAGCAACCGGAAATCGCGGACCGCGGGATTTTCATGCGCGAAGCGCAGCGTGAAGATGGCAAACAATGGCAAAGACATCACTGCGGCCATTGCTAGACGCGCCGGCACAACACTCTCTCCGCGGGAGCCTTCTGACTCCGCGTCGAAATCGTTCTCCGACGGCACGTCGAGGGCGGCACGTTTTTGGTAAGCGATGACGCCTGCGAGAGCAAACCAAAGAAAAGAGGAAATCAGCGGAAGATCGTACAGGCTGCCTGTGTAGTAGCGGTTGACCTCGAGAGCGATGTTGATGGTGAGAGAGGAGAGCATGTACATCGCAGAGGCGCCGAAAAGGTTGGCATAGACCACTCGCCATGCTCCCGACGAGCGCAGCCAGAGGTAGCCGAAGCCGCCGACTATAATCATGTTCTCAATATTGTGAAGCAGGACGTAGTTGTAGTTGTACTCCGCGAGCGAGGGTGCGGCGTACATCCACGGCAGAACGATGAAAACATAAAGAAAGATCCACCATGTCAGCAGCAGTGCAAAGTCCAAATAGCCGAATCGCAGCCGCAGTTCGCCGCGCTTGAGATGCGGGCGCAGCGTCAGCGCCGCCATCATGGGAATGCCGCGGAGGAAGAACACGATGTCAATCGGATCGGTATCGGGCATGGCGCGGCGCAGATACAGTTCGTAATACGTCCAATCGAATTGCCCGATCATCCAGAGCGTGCAACCCATGGCCAGCAACATCCAGAAGAGATTTCTGCGCCAGTGCGGAGTTCCAGCGTTCATCAGAAGACCGGCATTAGCGAGGAGCGGGACAATACACTGCGTCAAATCTCCGAAAGCGGTAAGTGCATGGCTTCCCCGAGGGAGAAGTAGCGAGACACTCGCATAAACGACGAGGAAGAACAGCCAGATACCCGCCATGCGGACAATGGTTTTAGAAGAAGACATAAATCCAGAGAACCTATTTTAGAGGGCAGACGCTGCGAGGGCAGTGGCGCATTCTGCGCGCACTACGTAAGTATAAACGAACCCGTATGCCGTCTTCGCTGGCTGGCTTGCCGAACACGGATGAGCGGCCTGAGACATAGGTAACACATTGTACCGGACACATAGGTGACACTTTTCCCCGTAAAGGGGAGGGAGTGATGCCTTGGAAGGAGTGTTCGGCAATGGATGAAAGACTGCAGTTTGTGGCTCGCCGGCTAGCCGGCGAGGCGATGGCGGAACTTTGCAGGGAGTTTGGCATTTCCCGTAAGACGGGCTATAAGATCTTCGATCGTTACCAGGAATGCGGCATTCAGGGGCTCACCGACCGAAGCCGGCGTCCCTATCGCTACGCCAACCAACTTCCGTTTCAAGTAGAGAACTACATTCTGAATGTGAAGCGCGAGCACCCCAGCTGGGGTGCTCGTAAGATTCGCGAGCGCTTGACTCGCAGGTTCTCGGGTATTCCTCTCCCCGCGAAGAGCACCATCCATGCGGTGCTGGATCGCTACGGCCTGGTGGAGCGCCGCGGTCGGGTGCGTCGTCGCGCCCAAGGGACGCCGCTGTCGTTAGGCCAGCGCCCCAACGAGCTGTGGTGCACCGATTACAAAGGCGAGTTCCTGCTGGGGAATCATCAATACTGCTACCCACTTACCGTCACCGACCACGCCAGCCGATATCTCCTCACCTGTGAGGCGCTTTCTTCCACCCGCGAAGACTACGCTTTCACTGTGTTTGAGCGGCTTTTTAAAGAGCGCGGCCTGCCCGCCAACATCCGCAGCGATAACGGCGTGCCCTTCGCTTCTGCGCATGCCTTATTCAACCTTAGCAAGCTCGCGGTCTGGTGGCTCCGCCTGGGCGTTGGGATCGAGCGCATCAAGCCTGGTCACCCGCAGCAAAACGGCCGTCATGAACGCATGCACCTCACTTTGAAAAAAGAAGCCACCAAGCCGGCGGCCGCCAATTTTCTTCAGCAGCAGGCGCGCTTCGACAAATTTATCGAGGTCTTCAACAACGAACGTCCCCACGAAGCGCTGGATATGAAATGTCCGGCGGAGGTCTACCAACCTTCCTCGCGCCCCTACACCGGCTTGCCGGACATCGACTATCCCCTCCACGATAAAACCATCGTGGTCACCCGGTGCGGGCGCATCTGTCTGGGCAAGAAGAAAATCAATTTCAGTCAGGTCTTTGCCGGTCAGGCAGTCGGCATCAAAGAAGTACACGACGACATTTGGCTGGTGAGCTTTATGGATTATGATTTGGGATACTTTGATCTGGAGACTCGGGTGCTCGAACCGCTCGAAAATCCGTTCGGCCCAAAAGTGTTACCTATGTCTTAGGTACGTTGTGTCACCCATGTCTCCGGGCCGGACCCGATTTGAATGGTGGGCCTGGGTGGACTTGAACCACCGACCTCGCCCTTATCAGGGGCGCGCTCTAGCCACCTGAGCTACAGGCCCTTCTTACAACGCAGGGAAGTAGTTTAACACGCCTCAGCGCCTGCACAAGATGCGGCCCATTATCGTTACTTATCGCCGTTTCCGAATATCCAAGGTCAGGCTTTCCGTCATTCTCACACTGCCCTTACTGCACGAAACCCACATTTGGCGTCGGCCCGCTTCCCTCCGGAGCTTCCTTAATCGGCCCGAACTGTGCCTCATAGCGCGAGATATTTTCCGCCAGCGCCCGCAGAATCCGCTTCGCGTGCCCCGGACTTACGATCACGCTGCTCAGCAGCTTGCCCTGCGGCCCATTCGGGAAAATGTAAATAAAATTTAGCGTGAACTCTTCCAAATTGTGATGCAGCATGACCAAATTGCTGTACTGCCCTTGCAATTCCTTTTCGTCCGCTTTGATCTGCACTTGCCCTGGCACCGGCCGCTGCTCTTCCATCGTCTTCTCCCTTAATTGTCTTTCCGTTTCGTGGCTTGTTTGAAGGTATCACAGCGCTTCGCCTTGCGCTCGCCCGCGGAGGCCGTGCTGGGTTTGCTCAGCCCCAAGGAAGGAACAATCTGGCTCAGTCCTATTGACAAATTTCTTTGTTAAGTCTAGTTTAGTATGGACATTTACCGTAGTTAACAAAAATTCAGTTACTGAGTATCAGTAAAAAGCATCATGTCACCCATGTTCCCGCCCCAACTCGAAGCAGAAACCGCAACCAGCGCCGACTCCTCCGCCGCTGCTTCGTCCTCTTCCTCCAATCCCCGCGCAACGAGCTTGCCCTCGCTGCCCGAGTCCCATCGGTCCATCCCCATCTCGCACACTGCTTCCTGGATTCGCAAAGTTCTCGCGTTTGCCGGGCCAGGTTACCTCGTCGCCGTCGGCTATATGGATCCCGGCAACTGGGCCACGGACATCGGCGGCGGCTCGAAATTTGGTTACACGCTTCTCAGCGTCATTCTCATCAGCAATCTGATGGCGATGTTTTTGCAGGCGCTTTCCGCCAAGCTTGGAATTGCCACCGGCCGCGATTTGGCACAGGCTTGCCGCGAGCATTACTCTCGCCGCACTTCGATCGCGCTTTGGATCGTCTGCGAAATTGCCATTGCGGCTTGCGACCTCGCGGAAGTTCTTGGCTCAGCTGTTGCCCTCAAGCTCCTTTTCGGTCTGCCGCTTCTTCCTGGTGTGATTATCACGGGACTCGACGTGTTAATTGTTCTCGCATTGCAGGGTCGAGGATTCCGCATCATCGAGGCCTTCGTCGTTACTCTGATCGCCACCATCGCTGGCTGCTTCGCCTACGAAATCTTCTTCGCTCATCCCATCTGGCGTGAAGCTGTCGTCGGCCTCATCCCACGCGCGGAAATTCTTCGCAATCGCGAAATGTTGTACATCGCCATCGGCATCCTCGGCGCCACGGTCATGCCACATAATCTCTATCTGCACTCCAGCATCGTGCAGACGCGAGCCTTCGGCGCCTCCATTCGCGACCGCCGCGAAGCCATGCGCTACGCCATTTTCGATTCGACGGTGGCTCTCGGGTTTGCACTCTTCATCAATGCCGCCATTCTCATCCTTGGCGCCGCCGCTTTTCACACGCGCGGACTGCATGACGTTGCCGAAATCGCCGACGCCTACAAACTACTCAGCCCTGTCCTTGGCGTGAGCCTCGCCAGCACTCTCTTTGCCTGCGCGCTTCTCGCTTCCGGCCAGAACTCCACGCTCACCGGCACGCTCGCCGGCCAGATTGTCATGGAAGGGTTTCTGCAGATTCGTCTCAAGCCGTGGCTGCGCCGACTCATCACACGCTCAATCGCCATTTTGCCCGCGGTTCTTGTCATCGGCATCGCCGGCGAAGGCAAAGTCACGTCGCTACTCATCCTTAGCCAGGTAGTTCTCAGCTTCCAGTTGCCCTTCGCTGTGATTCCGTTGATTCAATTTACCGGCGACCGCAACAAAATGGGCGAGTTCACCAACTCCCGCATCACCGTTGTCATCGCCTGGATCGTCGCGGCCGCCATCCTCTTCTTCAACGCCGAACTCCTCTGGCTCATCTTCCGCGGCCAGTAAGCCCAGCCGCATTCGCTACTCCTTTCGCCGATACGTCTCTGCGTAATGTTTCGTCTTTCTTTGTTTCCGTATTCAAATACGGTGTGCGAAAATTTTGCTATGCCAGCTAACTCAGGGAACGCGGCTCTTGTACGCAAACTCTTTCTGACTCTAATATTCGTTACGCTCTGCGTCGTCGCCGTCTTTGCTTACTTTGAAAACAAACCGTGGAAAGTCCCCGAAGAAGCCAAACTCCGGCCGAATCCCATCCAGCCTTCCGCATCAGCCTTGGCCGCTGGCCGAGCCATCTATATGGACAAATGCACTCAGTGCCACGGCCAAACCGGAAAAGGCGATGGACCCGACGCCGCCAGCTACTATCCCTCTCCCACGAGCCTGGTCGATGCCAATCACATGAACAGCGTTATGGACGGCGAGATCTTCTACCAGATCAGCGAAGGCAGAAAACCCATGCCTGCGTTCAAAAGGAAGCTCTCCGAAGAGCAACGCTGGCAGCTCGTCCTTTATGTTCGTTCCTTTGCTCCCGCCGCGCCCGCCAGCCACTAGCCACACTGAACTCCTCTTTGTTTTCGGGAGCAGACTCCCGCATTTCCAAAATCTCCCTCATCGATATATCCTCTCTTGTTCGAATTCGCCTTTCATGGAGAACTCATGCGCAAAACGCTGCTAGCCTTCATGGTTTCCCTCTTTTTTGTGTCGATCGGGAGCGCCGCGCCCGGCGCCGTGCGTTGCGGCAAACTTCTCGACGTTCGCGGAGGCCGCATGCTGAGCGATCAAGTCATCCTCTTCGACGATACCGGCACAATCGTTTCCGTCGGTGCC
>Ga0207136_1151_pt1 | contig 11949 bp, 11 predicted proteins | sample Alteio_BWMinHeat_8_FD_153552 | JGI IMG/M metagenome (GOLD analysis project Ga0207136, IMG submission 153552) | Enriched cells from forest soil in Barre Woods Harvard Forest LTER site, Petersham, Massachusetts, United States -... | ecosystem: Environmental > Terrestrial > Soil > Temperate forest >...
TATGCGAAATCCGCTTCTTCGCTTGGTGGCAGGTTCCAAAGCGAGCGAACCGCCCGAATCCGGTGCCTCGACGCGGTGAAGGGGATCGACCCGGAAACGACGGACTTCCTGGGCCTCGACGGCAACTTGTTTCACGAAAACGCGCTCCGTAATGAAAAAGTGGTGCCTCTCGACGAGAAACAGCGCAGCAATCTTCGTGAAAAACTCGATGCGCTGTGCAAGAGGGTCAACGCTCGCCCCTCGGTATTTTACGCCTTACTAATGATGGACGGCGACTCGATGGGCGAGCTGCTTTCGAGTGCCCGGAAAGACGGAACGAATGAAGAGCAAAGGGCAACTGAGGCATTGAGCAGTTTCGCTGCGAAGGCGCAGGAAGAGGTGCGAGAAAGCGACGGTGTGACGGTCTACGCTGGTGGCGACGATCTCTTGGCAATGCTGCCTGCGGCAAATGCGATCAGCTGCGCCGCGAAGGTTCGAGCGAAGTACTCCGAATGCTTCAAGACCACGTGCAGCCCCAGAATCGCGAACATGGCCACGATCTCGGCCGCCGCCGTCTTCGCTCACTACCATTCCCCGCTGCGAAATTTGCTTGAACACGCCCATTTCCTGCTCGACGAAGTCGCCAAGGACGCGACCGGCCGCGCCAGTTTAGCGATCTCGGCCTGCAAGATGAGCGGGGAGACGTGCCGCTGGTCGGCGCCGTGGCGGCACTTGACGACCGAGGACGCGAATAGGAATATGCTTGACGAAGTGGTCGCTGGCTTGATCGTCGAAAATGAAGGCGACACTGACCGGCGCGAATTCTCAGCAAGCTTCTTCTATAACATCCGCCAGCGCTTCGCAGCCTTGACAGGAGAAACGCTCCACGAGCCCGGGGCATTCGGCCGGCTTACGGAAGGGATTGAGCTAGAGGAGTTGCTGCTTGCCGAGTATCTGCGCGGCCGCGCCCGGCGCGTATCGGAAGTGCCCGACACAAGCTTCCGCGAGGATGCCCGTGCATCGGTGGCGAAGCTGCTGAATCTCTGCCGGCAAGCCACACGTTCGAAAGAGGTCGATCTGAGTATTGATGAACATACACTCGGCATCGATGGCCTGCTACTGGTACGGTTCCTGGCAAGCGAACGAATGAGGGACGACGCATGAGCAAGCGGAACGAACGTCAAGTCGTATTGCGGTCCATCGATGCCTGGTTCTTTCGCGACGGGCAACCATACAACGAAGGCGAGTCAAACCAGACCGGCGTCGAGAGCGTCTTTCCACCCAGCCCCCAGACAGTCGTTGGAGCGATTCGCGCCGCCCTGGCGCGATCGCAGGGTTGGAGCGGAAAGAGCCGCGAACGCTGGAATGAAAAGCTCCGAAAGACTCTCGGTGACGGTTTTGAAGACCTTGGCGAGCTGCGGTTCACGGCGCCGTTACTTGCGCGAGAAAACGGACTAGGGAATGGTGGGCTCACCGCTAACCCGCTCTACCCTATGCCGCTGCACGTTGTAGGCGCCTTCAATCGCAACCTCCAGGATACGAAACTGACTTGGACACCGAAGCAACTGCTCGCACCAGCGCAGACACCTCTCATGTGCGACCAAGGAAACGTATGTCTTCCAGCCACTTCTGTCCTGGGGCTGAAATCCAGCGAAGGCCGCTGGATCACAAAGGACGGCTTGGCAAGTATCCTCGCCGGCGATCCTCCCGATTACGAAGAGACGGTGCCCTCGGAATCGCTCTGGAAACACGAGCACCGCGTCGGCCTGGCGCGTGCGGATGACACGCGCACGGCCGAAGAGGGAAAGTTGTACAGTCCTGTTTTTGTCCGACCGCTGCGCGACACAGCGCTTTCCGTGAGTATTTCCGGACTCCCGACCGATTGGCACGTGCCTGAACTGATTGCCTTGGGAGGTGAAGGGCGGATGGCCGAGTGCCTTGAAGTTGAGCCTTTCGACCTGCCTGTTTGTCCGGGAGATTCGATTCGGAGCGTGGGCGGGCGATTCCTCGTCGTACTGCTGTCTCCATTTTGCCTGTCGGTGACTGCTGACGGCGTCGCAAAGGGGCCGAGCGTCGGCGATTGTCTGCCCGGATTCGACGGAACGCGCATCGCCAGCGGCTGCGTCGGCAGGCCGATCCGCATCGGCGGCTGGAACTCACTTGAGAACAAGCCCATTGCACTGCGGCCCTATCTGCCTGCCGGATCGGTCTTTTTTTGCGATTGCGACGACGGCGCCATCCACAGCGTCCTGACAAAACACGGCGAGCACATTGGCGAGATGAACGCTTACGGGTTCGGCCGCATCGCCATCGGTGCCTGGCCGAGACCGGGAGGTGGTTGATGAACACGATGATTCTGGGACTCCTGGCCGAAACCTCGATTCACCCGGGCGCGGGTCAATCGGCGGGTTTCGTCGATCTGCCTGTAGCGCGCGAGGCGGCGACCGATTATCCAGTAATTGTTGGCTCAAGTTTCAAGGGAGCACTGAAAGACGCAGCTGAACAACTTGTCCCAAACGGCGCGGAGGATGCGCGCATTAAGGCGACGTTTGGCAAGTCTGATGCTGCCGGCGACCTGCTCGTCTCCGACGCGCGGCTGTTGCTTTTGCCTGTCCGCTCGCTGACCTCGCAGTTCAAATGGGTGACGTGCCCCCACTTGATCGAGCGATATGAGCGGGATCAGGCTCGGCGGAAACGGAACGGGACCGCGCTAGTCGTTTCCTGCCCGAAGGGCAAGTACCTCGGCTCCGGTGCCGGCATGTTGTTTCTCGAAGAGCGACAATTCGACCGTCACGGGGACTTGGCCTCCAGCCTGGTCGATTTGATCGGCCCGCTCGTGCCTCACAAATCCACGCGAGAGAGACTCACCGGACAACTCGTCGTCATTAACGACGACGACTTCAGCTGGTTCGCCCGTTATGGGCTGGCGGTTACCGCTCGCAATCAACTCAACAATAATAAAACGAGCAATAATCTCTGGTACGAGGAGACTCTTCCCGCTGAAAGCCTCTTCTACGCCCTGCTCGCCGAGCGTCGCGACGGAGCGCTCGAACACGTCTGGTCGGTTTTCAAGGACCGCCCGTATCTTCAGGTCGGCGGCAACGAGACAATCGGCCAAGGCTGGTTCGCAGTGCAAAGAGTGGAAGGAGGGAAGTGATGCCCGACACGCAACTGACGCACGAGCAACAAAGGGCGATACACGCGCTCGACAAGGTCAAGAAGGTGGCTAGCGAAGACAAGTTTACCAAGGACTACAAGAGTTACGCCGAAAGCCTTCCCACGATGATCGTGGTCAACGGGCTTGGTCAGGCCTGCGCGACGCTGCTTTCTCAGGCAAAGGGCGACTCCGACGCGCACAGACAGTTGTATGACCATCTCGAAGATTGGCTTTGCGAACGTAACGCCGCCGTCTACGCGAAGAAACCGCTTATCGAGGCAATCATCAACGGCGATCAGAATCAGTACGTATGGGCGCAGTTCGAGGCCTTGGCGTACCTGATCTGGCTGAAGAAGTTCGCTCAGGCTCACCTGTCGAAGGGCAAGGGAGGGGCCAATGGCACGAAGTGACGAGCGCGAGCCGGAGATGCTCCCTCCGCCCATCTACCGTGGGGCGGTCGAACCAATTCGTGGTCTGGATCCCTTCTGCGGTAATGGCGGCTTGTGGTTCGACAAGTTTTGCAACACCTGGCAGGTATCCGAAAATCAACGAGGATACGGCGATCAACCGCCAGGAATCGTCAGCAATTGGTATAGTTGCCAGGTCGATAAAAAGAGTTGGCTCGAAAAGTTCATGGGCATGGTTGGAGACGAGCAGCAACTTGCCGCGTTTTCCGAGCGTCGATCCCGGTTCTTGAAAGTGCTCGGCGTGAAGCCAATCGAACTCGCCACTGAGAGCCGCTTCGTCACCGGACTCGGTCGCCAGCACCCCATTGAGAATGGATTCGCCTGGCATCATGTGCTAGGTGTGCCGTACCTACCGGGATCGAGCGTGAAAGGAATCGTGCGTGCCTGGACCGAATTGGAATTGGTGGACACGGCAGATTTGGAGGCAGATCGCATCCTCGGCATGCTCAAAAAAGATAAAGGGAACGTCGGTTCCGTGATCTTTTTCGACGCTCTTCCCGCCAGGCCAGTAATGCTTGAGAAGGACGTCATGACACCGCACTACGGCCCGTATTATCATAACGGCGAGGCTCCCGGCGACTGGCATTCGCCAACGCCGATTCCGTTTCTCGTCGTCGCTGAGGGGCAGCGCTTCATGTTCGCCGTCGCGCCATCATCGCGTGGGCTAGCGGATGATTGCCAGAAAGATTGTGATACCGCACTCGAATGGTTACATGCCGCCCTTGAGTGGCTCGGCGCGGGTGCCAAGACCGCTGTCGGTTACGGGCGCTTTACGAAAATTGAAGAAATCACTGCCTCTTCCACAATCGACGAGCACCGATTGCAGAATCCACCGCAAAAACTAGACGCTAGGAAAGTTGGCGGAAAGTCCGCCACTGCCTCACACACCTCAATTACTGGCGCAGTGCGCGTCCAGGTGATCGGTTTACATGAGAAGCTGGGAAAGAATTGCTTCTTCGTCAAGGAGGAGGGCAAGGCCAGGGGCATCTTGAAGTATGGCAAACCGCGAGAGAACTTGCCGGAAATCGGGGAATGGATCGAAGTGTATCGGACTAACGAGAGTTCGCAATCACCCGAGTACCGCTGGGATAAACCGGAATCGCCCCGAGACCAGTCGCGTGGCAGGCGGCCGCCGAAGAAGGGAGGCGGACGATGACCCAACGCAGCATCCTCATCGGTGCCAGCCTTTTCCGGCCCAAGCTGGAAGGACCAAAGAAGAGAGATCGCGCGCATGCCGAAGCGCCAGGGTGGGGAGCCTCCCAACCTGCTGCGCATCGACAGGCTTGAAGGTGACTGCGTGCGCCCATAAACTGCGAAGAATCCAGTTCATGCGTTCGCGCGGCAAACACAGCGACAATGGTACCGCCGTGCCTGGTGGGCCTTCCGCATCGTCTTCGATGAGCCTGTGCGCGGCCCAATTTATCTCGGCCATTCTTGCCATTTCGGAATGGACCTCTTCATGCAGCCGTCGGTACGACTGACGATTCCCCTGAAAAGTCCGGCCTCACACGACAGGAGGCTGTCGCTTGTTGACCCGCGAGAGAGGAGGTGGTAGTTTCGGCGGGATGCCGCTCTCTGAGCGCAAGTATCTTTGACAACTTGGACTTTATGCGAGTTTCGGGCTCCCATGCCCCTCGCATGACGGAAAGCTTAGCTGGATAGGATGAAACGTCATGAGGCTCACGTTCGAACAGGACCGAATTGCCCAGCAAAGACGACCCTCTCGCAAAGGGACAGCTAACCTGTTGGTCCTGGCATGCTTGCAGGTGCGGGCAGTAACCACGGCTCGCGAGCCGTGGACCCATTGAAGCCACACACCCAACAGAATCAACGCACCGCCCACAAAAGTAACCACGGCTCGCGAGCCGTGGACCCATTGAAGCCCGTCGAGTGAACGAACCACGTACCAAACGTAGTTGTAAGTAACCACGGCTCGCGAGCCGTGGACCCATTGAAGCACATCTATACGTGGACGTACAAACAAATAGGACTCACAGTAACCACGGCTCGCGAGCCGTGGACCCATTGAAGCTCTTGCATTGTGTTATTCCTCAAAGGGAAAAAAGTCAGTAACCACGGCTCGCGAGCCGTGGACCCATTGAAGCTCCAAATGGTTCAGGAGGGTTAATATAACCTACCAAAGTAACCACGGCTCGCGAGCCGTGGACCCATTGAAGCCGTCGCCATGATCGCCAGTATTTTTTGCTTGGTTAGAGTAACCACGGCTCGCGAGCCGTGGACCCATTGAAGCCTTGGTTGGCTTTATGGTGTGGCCGCCGACTGGTTCAGTAACCACGGCTCGCGAGCCGTGGACCCATTGAAGCGTGGAAGGCGTCGGCTATGCTGTTGACGTAAGCGGAGTAACCACGGCTCGCGAGCCGTGGACCCATTGAAGCTTGCCCAGGCCGTTCGCCACAAGGTCTCGATCCAGAGTAACCACGGCTCGCGAGCCGTGGACCCATTGAAGCGCCAACTTGCTGGACGCCAAACCGGAAAAGGACGCGAGTAACCACGGCTCGCGAGCCGTGGACCCATTGAAGCTACCGCTTCTGGAACACGGCGATCAAGCAGAAGGAAAGTAACCACGGCTCGCGAGCCGTGGACCCATTGAAGCGGCAGCCGGCGCGCCACGCTTCGGCCGATTGAAAACCAGTAACCACGGCTCGCGAGCCGTGGACCCATTGAAGCTCGGACTCGCCGCCTACTGTCTCAGTGATAGACCCCAGTAACCACGGCTCGCGAGCCGTGGACCCATTGAAGCTACGATTGATCCTCTGGGTAGGGCCGGTTCCGGCGTGAGTAACCACGGCTCGCGAGCCGTGGACCCATTGAAGCATGTACGAACGCCGTATTCAGAGCGCCCATCGCGTCAGTAACCACGGCTCGCGAGCCGTGGACCCATTGAAGCCAGCAAAATCGTGCCCAGGGTCGGCTCGACCGATTGAGTAACCACGGCTCGCGAGCCGTGGACCCATTGAAGCGCGGAACGTACAGCCTACGAATCTCGCGAACTTTAAGTAACCACGGCTCGCGAGCCGTGGACCCATTGAAGCAGCGTGCGCCGGTTCCAGCTGCCATCGGCCTTCTTGAAGTAACCACGGCTCGCGAGCCGTGGACCCATTGAAGCCTGCTGGGCAGCGTGGATACGGCCATTGCTCTGGCAGTAACCACGGCTCGCGAGCCGTGGACCCATTGAAGCGACCGTTATCACGGTGCTGGGCACGTGCCTGCTAGCAGTAACCACGGCTCGCGAGCCGTGGACCCATTGAAGCGGAAAAATGGGCATCGAGCCTGCCCGCGTCTATGCAGTAACCACGGCTCGCGAGCCGTGGACCCATTGAAGCAATCCTGCGTCCCTCTACGCGATCAATGCAGCAAGATAGTAACCACGGCTCGCGAGCCGTGGACCCATTGAAGCAGACCGGGCATTTTGGCGTCGGGATAGATCGGCGTGGCAGTAACCACGGCTCGCGAGCCGTGGACCCATTGAAGCCGGGCGGAATCGGACAGCTTGCGGGGGTTGTAGGGGAGTAACCACGGCTCGCGAGCCGTGGACCCATTGAAGCCACTTCATCGACAAAATCACCGGCTGCCTTCTCCAGAGTAACCACGGCTCGCGAGCCGTGGACCCATTGAAGCGTCGCGGTGCTCATGCCCTTCATGGCGTCGGCCATAGTAACCACGGCTCGCGAGCCGTGGACCCATTGAAGCGAGCAGTTCGGCGATTTCCTTGTCCACCTGCCCGACGAGTAACCACGGCTCGCGAGCCGTGGACCCATTGAAGCGTCTCCGTTCCCACGCTGAATTCCACGGTTCCGCCGTAGTAACCACGGCTCGCGAGCCGTGGACCCATTGAAGCTTGGGATTTTTGGGCAGGTCTACGTTGTGAGTCTTAGTAACCACGGCTCGCGAGCCGTGGACCCATTGAAGCATGTGTGACGACTGCTTTCGAAGCGCCCTGCGTTCCAGTAACCACGGCTCGCGAGCCGTGGACCCATTGAAGCGGTCAACCTGACGGCAGTCGGCCTTAGCATCCAGGTCAGTAACCACGGCTCGCGAGCCGTGGACCCATTGAAGCCGTTCGCAACCGCTCAATTTCTTCGTAGAACTCACCAGTAACCACGGCTCGCGAGCCGTGGACCCATTGAAGCTGTTGCAATGAGTTGTTATAAATGTTGCTATGACAGTAACCACGGCTCGCGAGCCGTGGACCCATTGAAGCGGTGCTCATATTGAGTCTGCCTTGCCTTTCTTCCCGCAGTAACCACGGCTCGCGAGCCGTGGACCCATTGAAGCAGGCTGATGGCCGCGTCAAGTGGGGCTTCACGCCGGAGTAACCACGGCTCGCGAGCCGTGGACCCATTGAAGCCAGCCAGCGGCTATCAGGGCGCTCGGGGTCCAGCCAAGTAACCACGGCTCGCGAGCCGTGGACCCATTGAAGCCAGGTTGGCGCGCAGTTTCTTCCGGGCGGAATCGGAAGTAACCACGGCTCGCGAGCCGTGGACCCATTGAAGCTTCCGGCTCCGGATCGTTCAGCTTGGCGAGTTCCAGAAGTAACCACGGCTCGCGAGCCGTGGACCCATTGAAGCTTGATCGTGCAACGTAAATCCCATCGGCTTCGCGGAAGTAACCACGGCTCGCGAGCCGTGGACCCATTGAAGCTGGTGTAATGACCACGGATTGGACGATCTGATCGAGAGTAACCACGGCTCGCGAGCCGTGGACCCATTGAAGCGCTGGCAGGGGAGTAAGCATCGGGACGGCGGCTGCAAGTAACCACGGCTCGCGAGCCGTGGACCCATTGAAGCATCACTTACCCGCTGGGAACGCGGCTACTACAGACAGTAACCACGGCTCGCGAGCCGTGGACCCATTGAAGCCCCTCGCAAAACTTTGCGGCGGCGCTCCTCCAGCAAGTAACCACGGCTCGCGAGCCGTGGACCCATTGAAGCGCGCCAACGGTGCCACAAATCCCGTCTTTTCAGTAGTAACCACGGCTCGCGAGCCGTGGACCCATTGAAGCCCCGAATGCGGGCGGAACCACGACCGAAACGATCAAAGTAACCACGGCTCGCGAGCCGTGGACCCATTGAAGCGGCCTTGAGCGCAGCTGCCTTGTCCGCTGGGCTGGAAAGTAACCACGGCTCGCGAGCCGTGGACCCATTGAAGCCAGCTGAGCCTTCTTCATTTCCTCGAAGTCCTGGCCAAGTAACCACGGCTCGCGAGCCGTGGACCCATTGAAGCGCGTTTCGCCATTCAGGGTCGCGTACGGACGGGTAAGTAACCACGGCTCGCGAGCCGTGGACCCATTGAAGCATGGTGACGGCGTTTGGCGGCTGTCGCGGCTCCAGCAAGTAACCACGGCTCGCGAGCCGTGGACCCATTGAAGCAAGTATCCTATCGCCATGACCGCTACCGCATTCGTGAGTAACCACGGCTCGCGAGCCGTGGACCCATTGAAGCCTGTCATGCCGCCGCCGTACACGATCCGCAAACGCGAAAGTAACCACGGCTCGCGAGCCGTGGACCCATTGAAGCGGCTCCTCATCCTCCAGGAGCGGCCCGCCAAGCTGGGAGTAACCACGGCTCGCGAGCCGTGGACCCATTGAAGCCAGACGCCGCTCATCAATTCGCTGGGCTTCACGCCGGGAGTAACCACGGCTCGCGAGCCGTGGACCCATTGAAGCCCGTTATGCCACTCCGCGAACTCATGGCACCGTCTGCAGTAACCACGGCTCGCGAGCCGTGGACCCATTGAAGCCAAAGATGGCCGGCTCCGGGTTGCGCCGTGAGTCCTAGTAACCACGGCTCGCGAGCCGTGGACCCATTGAAGCCTCGGCCATTGCGTCCTCGGAAGATTGAACGGCAGGCAGTAACCACGGCTCGCGAGCCGTGGACCCATTGAAGCAACTTCACCAACACCGGCGGCACAGTCTACTGCGGTCAGTAACCACGGCTCGCGAGCCGTGGACCCATTGAAGCGCTGAACGCGGGTGCGAGCAGCTCGGCGTCTTCGAAGTAACCACGGCTCGCGAGCCGTGGACCCATTGAAGCCGGTTACCAAGGAAGCGGAATGCGGGCGAGACTGCAAGTAACCACGGCTCGCGAGCCGTGGACCCATTGAAGCTGATGCAGACGCTCGCGGATTTCCATGTAGCGCTCCCAGTAACCACGGCTCGCGAGCCGTGGACCCATTGAAGCGTCGGCTTCCACGCCGCACGCATGCAGGAAGGAGGTGAGTAACCACGGCTCGCGAGCCGTGGACCCATTGAAGCAATCGTGACATCGGCAGTCTCGCCGGCGTGTGTGCTAGTAACCACGGCTCGCGAGCCGTGGACCCATTGAAGCCTGATGAATGGCCTTGAGTGTTTCCAGTTCTTCGGAGTAACCACGGCTCGCGAGCCGTGGACCCATTGAAGCCGCGCCGTCCGCTCGGCCGTGCGATCCATCGGGGAAAGTAACCACGGCTCGCGAGCCGTGGACCCATTGAAGCCATCATCAATATGCTCACTTTTCATTACAGCATCAAAAGTAACCACGGCTCGCGAGCCGTGGACCCATTGAAGCTATGGTATACTTGTTGGTGTTCAAGGTTTAAGTTTTAGTAACCACGGCTCGCGAGCCGTGGACCCATTGAAGCTGACGAGCGGTGTCGTTTCTGGCCGTGGCGGATGTAAGTAACCACGGCTCGCGAGCCGTGGACCCATTGAAGCGTCATAGAGCCCACGATGTCGCGCAGGGCCACGAAAGTAACCACGGCTCGCGAGCCGTGGACCCATTGAAGCTTCAGCACTTCGCCTTTCATCGACTGGATCGCCTGGAAAGTAACCACGGCTCGCGAGCCGTGGACCCATTGAAGCGCTGCCGGGCCGACCTGAATGAAATTGATCGCCGTGAGTAACCACGGCTCGCGAGCCGTGGACCCATTGAAGCGGCGGGGCGCTGGGGCCGGTCATCACCGACATCGGGAGTAACCACGGCTCGCGAGCCGTGGACCCATTGAAGCGCGCGGGATGCCCTCGGGGGGCTCGTCATAAATTTCGGAGTAACCACGGCTCGCGAGCCGTGGACCCATTGAAGCGACGACACGCGCCGACGAGACCATATCAGCCTTGAAAGTAACCACGGCTCGCGAGCCGTGGACCCATTGAAGCGTGTTGGAGCGCATGATCGTCTGCCGCTCGAACTCTTAGTAACCACGGCTCGCGAGCCGTGGACCCATTGAAGCGGCAAGGTCGTCGTCACCGCGCCGCCCGGTTACGGCAAGTAACCACGGCTCGCGAGCCGTGGACCCATTGAAGCGCCATATCCATCCTCGGGCGGCCCACGTGCGTGGGAGTAACCACGGCTCGCGAGCCGTGGACCCATTGAAGCCTTCACCATTTTGCGAAGTTTGGCTTGCGGGGCGGCCAGTAACCACGGCTCGCGAGCCGTGGACCCATTGAAGCCAGCACGAAATAAGCACCGGCTTGTCGTGCCACTCTCAGTAACCACGGCTCGCGAGCCGTGGACCCATTGAAGCGCCGACAACAGTCGCGGGCACGCAGAGCGCCAATCAGAGTAACCACGGCTCGCGAGCCGTGGACCCATTGAAGCCGCGCCGCTGGCCTGCTCCGGGAAAGGTTGGCCATTAGTAACCACGGCTCGCGAGCCGTGGACCCATTGAAGCTAATCCCAAAGGTACTGGTAGGTTTCTTCCAGAGGAGTAACCACGGCTCGCGAGCCGTGGACCCATTGAAGCTGGTAACACCCCAGTCAGGGGGCGCGCGGACATACTTAGTAACCACGGCTCGCGAGCCGTGGACCCATTGAAGCTCCGTGTTACCACTAACACACCCATTATCAATGCCCAGTAACCACGGCTCGCGAGCCGTGGACCCATTGAAGCGGTACCTCACAGTACACCTTAGCGAATCGTCGTAAAAGTAACCACGGCTCGCGAGCCGTGGACCCATTGAAGCCCGTCTACCTGTCGAGCATACGCGACAGCACACCGGCAGTAACCACGGCTCGCGAGCCGTGGACCCATTGAAGCCGAGATCAGCAAGACTATCGCAGCGGCGAAAAGGGCGAGTAACCACGGCTCGCGAGCCGTGGACCCATTGAAGCAGCGTGCTGCTCGGTGGTAATCTTCCCGTCGCTTGGAGTAACCACGGCTCGCGAGCCGTGGACCCATTGAAGCCAGTTCGGCGTAGGCCATCCACTCCGCGAACTGTCAGTAACCACGGCTCGCGAGCCGTGGACCCATTGAAGCCATGAGTGCTGCTTACAGACTGGTACACGGGTTTGGAGTAACCACGGCTCGCGAGCCGTGGACCCATTGAAGCCACGTCCACGCCGTAGCCC
>Ga0207136_1153_pt1 | contig 11842 bp, 13 predicted proteins | sample Alteio_BWMinHeat_8_FD_153552 | JGI IMG/M metagenome (GOLD analysis project Ga0207136, IMG submission 153552) | Enriched cells from forest soil in Barre Woods Harvard Forest LTER site, Petersham, Massachusetts, United States -... | ecosystem: Environmental > Terrestrial > Soil > Temperate forest >...
TCGTAGGAAAACGGAAGCAAATGTAGCAAAGTGGTATAAACTACAAAGTTCTTTCGCCTATTTCCCCGAGTGCTGGGCGTGCAGGTCGATAATTCGCATCGTGAGGAGGCCCAGACGATGACCCAGGAGCGTCAGCAGATTTCGTTGGTTCCGCAGGACATGGACGCCCAAAAAAACACTGGGATTCCGCTTCGGCAAACCGATGAAATTTTCCGCCTGCTGGTTGAGAGCGTCAAGGATTATGCCATTTTTCTCCTGGACCCTGAAGGGAGAGTCTCGACCTGGAACCAGGGCGCGGAAAGAATCAAGGGCTACAAGGCGCAGGAGATTATCGGTCACCATTTCTCCCGTTTCTACCCGCGCGAAGCCATCGAGAGCAAATGGCCCGACCGTGAGTTGGAAATTGCCGGTAAAGAAGGGCGATACACGGATGAAGGATTGCGCGTAAGAAAAGACGGTTCGACTTTCTGGGCGCACGTCGTCATTACCGCACTCCGCGACGACGCGGGCGTCTTGAAGGGCTTTTCAAAAGTCACTCGCGACTTGACCGAACGCCGGGATCTGGAAGAGCGCACACGTCAGCTGAACAAGGAACTTAGAACCCGTATCACCCAGCTCGTGGAGACCCAGCGTCAGGTCGAATCGCGGACTTTGGAATTGCAGAAACTCTCAGGCGAGCTGATGCGCGTACAAGATGAGGAGCGCCGCCGAATCGCCCGCGCACTCCATGACGAACTTGGTCAGGAACTGGCGGCGCTCAAGATAGACTTGGATATGCAAAACTCCGGGCCGGACCAAAAACTTTCTTCAGCCATCGAGATGACCGAGAGGGCGTTGTCCAAGGTTCGGAATATCTCATACTTGCTGCACCCGCCTCTGCTCGATGAATCCGGCTTAATGCCCGCTTTGCATTGGTACTTTGACGGGCTTAAAAAACGGAGCGAGTTGCGAATCACGTTTGACTGCAAGCCTGCCGTGTTCCCACGCTTGTCCCGTGAACTTGAAACTGCGATTTTCCGAATTATCCAAGAGGCTTTGACCAATGTCTATCGCCACTCTGGCAGCGAGGACACCCGAATCGACATAATCCAGGATCTTGACCGAGTTACCGTCCGAGTTCGGGATTTTGGAAAGGGCATCAGCCCAGCCGCCCTCAGCGCCGGCGTTGGCATTAGCGGAATGAAAGAACGCGTAAAGCAACTCAACGGCGAGCTCAGGGTTTCCAGGGCAGAACCGGGAACGCTCGTCGAGGCAACCATGCCCTTGTTTGATTCGGGCACCTTCGGCCTCGACATTCTGAGCGGTACAAGAATAGCGTAGAAGGGCCGCCGGCAGATTCCCAATTTGGAACTGCGTCCGCAGCCCACTCCGTTTTCTTGTTGACCCCCGCCTTCAGTTACGATAACATAAACACATATAAATTATCTTCAAGATAATTTTCGATCTTTGACAACCTTGACCAAAGGGCACCGCTTCGGGTGAAGCGATAACCCCGGCGAATCACCGTGAAGGCGAAAGCTCTCCGACGCCAGCCCGGTTTCTTTCGTAGTTCCCAAAACGGAACCGCGGAATGGTACGGGCGCGATAACTGCCATGTTTTCAATATTTTGCCTGTAACTACCTTAAGAACCATAGATCTACGAGGCAAGAAAAATTCCGATCCTTTACTTTCTAGATTTTAGGCGGAAATGAGAGTTCTTTTTGACCCAAATTCTGCACCAAAATGTGTGCAGTCTTGGCATTCAGGCGTTCTGTGCTAAATTGAGCCACGGGGCCCGTAGCTCAACGGTTAGAGCAGCAGACTCATAATCTGTTGGTTGTAGGTTCGAGTCCTACCGGGCCCACCAGTTCTCTGCTGTATGAAGCACTTGGCGACGAGCTGTTAGGCTGCATCGCCTGATTTAGTAACATTTAGTAACAACTCTCCAGACACGTGCGCCAGTGGCTGCCGAAAATCCTCCGCCTCCAAGTGATCGTAGGTGTTCATGGCCAGCGTTACGCCGCTGTGCCCAAGAATCCCAGAAATCACTTTCGGATGCACCCCGCTCCGTCGCATATTCGTCGTAAGCGTATGCCGGAAATCGTGCCATCCTCCGATTGCGATGCCAAGTTCCTTTGCAACCGGTCGGACATATCGCTTCAGAGAGTTTCCCGGATTGACAGGTGTGCCTTCCTTGGAGCGGAAGATCCACTCGCCTTCTCCGAGTTGTTTCATCCGAGATATGAGCTCCGGAGGAATTGGAAGTCTACGGTTTGAGCCTTCGCTCTTGACCGTATCCAAATCACCGTCACAGATTCTTCTGGTAATTGAGAGTACGTCACCCTCGAAATCTGACCACTTGACGGCGATGGCTTCCCCAATCCGAAGCCCCGTGACTGCGAGGAAAAGCACCAGCGTTGAATAAGGCTCCTCTAGCTTCTCAGCAATAGCAGTCACCTGTGCGAGCTTGAGAACTGTTCGTACAACTCTCCTACCCGCACAATTCGAATCGCGAGGCAGCTTAACTCCGGCGCAAGGATTCTTGCCGATCCATCCACAAGCGACAGCCCAAGACATGACCAGGCTGAGCGAAACCCGCATGCTGCGGAGAGTGCTCCGGCTGTATTTCTTGGAATGCTGTGACAGGAACGTCTCCACATCAAAACGTCCGATTGTCGAGATGCTGCGCTTGCCAAACGCTGGAATCACATGCGCACGCAGAGCGTTTCGATAGTGAGCGCCGGTGGTGAGTTTTAACGTTGGCAAGACTACTGCGTGCCAACGTTCCGATAGCTCACAGAAGTCCATCTCCACTGAAGGATCCGAATTCTGCAAGTGCTCGGCCAGTTTGCTTCGAGCTGCTGTCTTAGTTGGAAGTTCTATGACCGTGCCGAGACGAACGTTGCGCGACCGTCGAACGATCTGCCCATCTGCTTGCGGCACATCTTCGCGAAACCTTCCATACCACGTTTTCACTTTGCTTCCTGTCTGATACACGTAACCTCGTTGATACCGCGAAAGCATAAGCTTCCTTTCCGGTTTCAACGATTTCCCGTGCGAGATTGTGCCTTGGATCTTGGCGGAAAGCAATACAGAATCGATGCGGACGGTTCGTCCTAAGCGGACGACCGGCAGTTCCCCAATATGACGCCGCACCCAAGACTCAGAAACATTGAGCAGTTCCGCCGCTTGTGACACGTCCAGCAAGCGGTGGGGCTCCATTTCCGAGTTTTGCCTTAGGTGATCCATCTTCATTTATGACAACCAAATAAAACGCAAGTTGATCTAGCGTGTTTTCAGCAACCTGAATTCTTTGGACTCGCGCTGATCGCGCAATTAATTTGACCGTCATGACTTCGTCGATTCTTTCGACGCTTGCGCTTACGATATATGACAAAAAGCAAGAAAGCAGACGACAGGAGAAGAGAAATCATGACAAGCATTCCTAAAAGTTCGCCTTCTGTCATAACTGGCAGAAAACCCTCGCCTACACGATTGGTTCTCGCGGAGGCCGAGTCGCTGCGCCCGGCATAATCGGTCTGCGTAGCGGAAAGTGCCGGCGACGACTGCAACGCATTCAAGGCAATTCGCCTGAGGGCCGAACTGGAGGAGCAACGGAGGAGACCTGCCAAGTCGCGAACTGATTCATCTGACAAGTTGAGTGAGAGCCGGTATTCTCCAGCTCCGGGGTCAGCGGGCAGAGGATGAGGCCGGTGTAGAAATTCCGCGATCCAGGAACGCATCTGCCCGGAGCTCAACTGGCCTCCCAAAGCTGTGGTTGTACGAAGCGTGTATGTCATTGAGTGCCTCTTCCTTGCATTTGTTCGTAGCCTGCCGCATTTGTTAGCTCGTGCCCGGCAGGTTATAGACATCGTATGGAGAAGCCCTGAACCTTTCAGGTACGTGTAATTATTTTTCACGTCCCTGGACTGGTAATTCGGTTGTAAGCTCCGAAATATGAGCCGGACACCAGACTCGTGGAAGACGAAAGTGAGTCCAGCCTTTGTGAGATCGCGGGAATGCACCGCGCTTTGGAGGTTGCCCGAAAGCTACCCGACCGCGAGAAGCGGGCTGGAGAAGTGCGAAAAATCCTCAGTTCGTCCTTCGAAAAACGGCGCGAATTGCTTTCTCAGCATCCCGATAACCCTCCAGGAACGCCCTGGCAGCACGTAATGGTTACCGGCCACATGCCGCCATCGCCCCAAGAAAAGCACGAACAAGTATTGGACTGGTTCTTTTTCAAGCGGAATCGGACACCGCGTTGGGTGGCACAGGAGAAGGAAAAAGAAGGTGACTTGAAAGCCCATAAGCAACTGGTGCGGGCGAACGATGAGTTCTGGCGATTGAGTAAAGGTCACGGGTCTGTAACGCCTTTCAAGGTCGATCAGGCACACACTGATTTGCTTGAGATTGGTCTTCATCTGGGTTTAAAAGTGCTGAGTGCGGAAGAGTTGGCCGACTGTTTCGATGAAGTGTGCGCCTGCGGAAGAAGTCACGATGCGGATGCTTTAAAGAAACAGAGATCACGGGTGTTCAAAGATCTTGAAATGGCGCTTCAAGAGGGTTCGCGATATTGGTTGCGCAAACCTTCGTGGGAGCGATTTGAGGTCTACGGTGCTGATGGATTTATGGCTAAACGCTACAGTCCGCGAGATGGGCGGAAGTACGTCGAGATATCTCGTCGAGGAACAGGGTTCGAATGCATCGTTCAGGAGGATGGCAGTTTCGCCGGATCCAAGAAAGATACCGAAATAATAGATGTTCTGCGCCAAATTCCGTCGGCGTTCTTTATGCCGACAGCGGAACAATTGTTCGAGATGTTTTTCCCAAAGGGTAATAAGAATCGATAATCCGGCTGGTCAGAAGTTCCTTAAGATAGAACGAACGTTCGTGCTATTATGAGGTATGGGACCTTTGTTTCGAAGGAAATCTCACGGAACTACGAAGGCGGGCGGCACGTCGAAAGGCCCGGAGACGCGTAGGCGGATTCTTGCGCACTCGATGAGGGTCGCCGCCAGCCATGGACTGGCGGGTCTGACCATCGGTCGTTTAGCCCGAGATCTAAACATGAGCAAGAGCGGCCTGTTTGCTCATTTCCGTTCGAAACGGGTTCTTGAGCTGGCCACCATTAACGAAGCTAGGAAGGTTTTCACTAGTCAGGTATTGGTACCCGCCACCGCTGGTAACGAAGGGATCGAGCGTTTGTGGATTCTATGTGACTCATGGCTGGCGCACATCGAGCGCCGGGTCTTCCCTGGGGGATATTTCTTTACGGGAGCCTTTTTCGAATGCGCGGAGCGATCCGGGGCGGTCGAAGCAGAAATCAACGCCATGGCGCGAGATTGGTGGAACATTCTAAAGAGCGCAGTCCTCAAAGCGCAAGATCGCAAAGAAATTGATCCCACGGCAGACGCGAGGCGAGTCAGTTTCGATCTGAACGGAATATTAATGGCGGCTTTTTGGGCTTTCTTGGTAGAAAAAGATCCCGAAATCTTTGGCGAGGGCAGGATCGCAGTACGAGCAAAGCTGGAAAGCTTGGCGACGAAGCGAATACCAGTTAGCGTCTTTAAATCCGAGGACGCCTGGAAAGGATACTTAAACGGAAAGCGAGTGCGAGAAAAGGAGAAACCCCTAAGCGCTCTTCGGCGTCTGGGTGGAAAGAAAGCTCCGCCCGGCGCTCCTTCCTCACTTCAACCCAAGCTCCCCGAGAAGAGGAAAGGCGTTTTGGATGGTTTGAGAAGCCTTACGCAGAAGTGATTCGGAGTCTATTACGCGAACTTAAGGAAAGAATGAAGAGAAGAAGGAAAAAGAGAGCAAGCTTCTCGATTATCGAATGCCCGTCCCCCTACTTCGCGTTCCTTTGTTATCATGTACTTAAAGAACGAAGAAATGACTTCTTTTTGCGTTTCTTCTGCTCCCTTTGCTTCTTCTCCCTAATTTCTTCTTCTTCGACTCTAGCTTCCCCGGTTCGAACTGAATCTAAACGCGCCGCAATAGCGCGTTTTTATCTTTTGCAAATCCCAGCTTCGTCCCAAAACTGTGAAAAGTGGTCAATGAGTGCAATCGCGATTTTGCGCCAATTGTCCTGTGAGGCAACCAGCTAGCTGAGTCGCAACTACCTGCAGCAATTGACAAAGCAGTAGAAAGCGGACAAGATTGTCCGCACGTTTCAAGAGCGCTCTTCGAACTATGAACCGCTCTTCCCGACCCTAGAACGGCTGCCGATTTGTCGGGGTCAATCAGTCGGCGCTAAGGAGGCACTGTGTACAAGACGTTCTTGATCGTTTCATTCGCCGCGTTACTTTCAGGAATCCTGACGATGCAGGCTCCCCTCTTTGCCGCCGATAAGAACCCACCACCTATCGTCACTTCCGTCCGTCCGAGGACAGGTTCGACTGACGGGGCCACTAAGGTAGCTATTCTGGGGGATAACTTCCGCGCGGGTGACACGGTGCTGATCGGGGGTGTCATGGCCACGAACGTCCAAGTGACGAATAGCACAAGGATCACTGCGAAGACCCCGGCCCATGCTCCCGGTGCCGTGGATGTCCGAGTTACAGACCCAGACCACCAAAGCGGCACCCTCGCTGATGGTTACACCTACAAGCTCGGTTCAGGAATCGCTTTCGCTCAGGTGAACTTCGCAGCCGTGGCGAGGACCGTGCCTTCGGTTTCTGCGCCCTACACCTTGGCACAGTCTGCCCACAATCTGAACATCGTGGTCATCGGCTGGAACGACGCGACTACCACGATCAGTTCGGTCACGGACTCCTCTGGGAATTCATATGCCCCGGCCGATCCCGTGGTACGCGGCAAGGCTCTCTCGCAGGCGATGTACTACGCAAAGGACATCGTGGCAGCGGGGGCAGGCGCGAACACCGTCACGGTAGAGTTCAATCAGGGTGCTAGTTATCCCGACCTGCGCATTTTCGAGTACGCGGGTCTTGATACCGCAAGTCCCTTGGACGTCACCAAAGGATCCAGCGGAAACGGCTTCACCGCCAGAAGCGGTACCGTTAAGACCAACTTCGCCAAAGAACTGGTGTTTGCGTCTGATACCGCCGACACGCGGGCTCCTGGACCGGGCTATGTCCCTATCATTCTCACCCACTTCCTTGACATGGCAGAGCATCGAATAGCATCGGAGAAGGGAACCTTTAATCCCACTTTTGCGCTTTATGGGCCGACCAACTGGGTGATGCAGGCTGCGACCTTCAAAGCTGCTGGCCAGTGATGTTGAGGAAACAATGCCCGCGCTGTGCATACAGAGATCGCGGAAGTAAGCACTCGCTTGACTGATTCTGAGCACCGTGCTGCTCTCTAATGTGAACGCTCCCACCGGGAGCGAAGTCAAAACGACGGTGCCCACGGGCGCTACCACTGGCTCCGTGGAAGTTACGACACCCAAGAAGACGGTCAAGAGCAACGTTAGTTTTTCGGGTGACGAAGTGATGGTCCAACGGGTTCGGAAATGGAAGCCGCCCCATGTCTGGGCGGCTTTTCTTTTGCGTAAGCCGAAGGCGGTTCTGCCGTCAACTGTTGTTATCAGGTCAGCATGACCGGACTCCGGTCACAACGAAGCATGAAAAGAGGCTCTACGCCAACCCCCTGTTTGCAGTGAGTTACGGCTCTTTTCAAGGGAGGCCATAACGCTCAAAACCCCTCAATGAGCGTAATCGGGATTTTTCGCCAATTGACCCGCCGGTTCTCATAAACTGACTGCATTGTGACAGTGGAAGAGACCAACCTTTTCAAGATGATGGACGCTTACTCAAGAGACCACCATCATTGTTTCCTCGCTGAGATGGACCTCAATATGGGCGAAGCGCATTACTCGCTGTGTTTTCGCCCGACTGGCGTCAATGAGAACTCGGCGAACCGATACGCGTGTCTATATCTGCACATCGGAGCGGAGGAGGCTAGAGCTGCTGGGAAGAGCTCGGAGCTACCCATGTCAATAAGGCAGATGTTAGACGGAGAACTTCCTAAGCTGCCGGACTCGTAGTGGGGGAACTCCGATATGCAGCTTTTCCGTCAAAGGTTAATGAGTGAAATCGCGATTTTTCGACAGCCATCAGGAGGAAGTCGGCTAACTCGCAAAGCCGCAACCCTTTGCACAATTGACAAGCCAGCAGAACGCGAACAGAATTATGTGCTACCATTCGCAGCTTTCCGTCAGAGAGGTATCTTCTGGAGGTTGTGTCATGAAACCCATCCGTATCTCGGTTTTGATTTTATGCGCGGCCTTCGTGTCCGTGGCATGGGGCCAGCAGCCAGGGTGCAAGTTCTCCCCGTTATGGGCTGAGTTCCACAAGCACAACATGATGCGATGGAATCGGTGCGAGAACGTGCTTAGCGTCCACAATGTCAGCAACCTCGCCTTGAAGTGGAGCTACACCACGGGCGGCGAGATCGCGAATTTAATATCGCCTACGGTGGCGAATGGGGTGGTTTATGTCACCTCGTACGACGGCATGCTGTACGCGCTCGACGCACACACCGGCGCGATGCTTTGGAGTTACGACATAGGGTTCAGTGTGTCCTCACCCGCGATTGTGCACGGGGTCGTATATGTCGGCGCGGGCGATAACAACGTATACGCGCTGAACGCAATCACGGGTGCGAAGCTGTGGAGCTACCTCACTGGCGACTCTGTGTATTCCTCGCCTGCAGTCGTGAAAGGGATGGTTTTTGTCGGATCCGGCGACCTTAACGTTTACGCACTGGAAGCCAATACCGGGGCCGAGTTGTGGAGGTTTCGTACTAACGGTCTTGTTTACTCCTCTCCTGCAGTCGAAAACGGCGTAGTTTATGTCGGATCTTACGACGGAAACCTATATGCGCTGGACGCCAAAACAGGAGCTTACCGATGGAGCTACGATACTGGGAACTATGTGGATTCCTCTCCCGCAGTCGCAAAGGGTGTAGTTTATTTCGGTTCGGACAACTTTAACGTGTACGCGCTGAACGCAAGCACCGGTGCGAAGCTGTGGAGTTACAACGCGGGCGACTATGTGGATTCCTCGCCTGCGGTCATGAATGGGGTTGTTTATGTCGGCTGCCACAATGGCAACGTCTATGCGCTGGACGCGAGTACGGGGACCATGCTGTGGAGTTACCTGACAGGCGACGCTGTTTTGTCGTCGCCCGCTGTGGCGAACGGAGTAGTTTATGTCGGCTCGTGGGACAACAACGTGTACGCGCTGAACGCAAGCACCGGTGCGAAGCTGTGGAGTTACACGACTGGCTCACATGTCGGGTCGTCGCCCACCGTTTCGAATGGGGTCATATATGTCGGCTCCTTCGACAACAAGCTATACGCCTTCGGCCTGAATTGAAGGAAGGTTTATTTGGAAGCTGTCTCTGCGCTCCTAGCCCTTGGCCCTCGGAAGATGCATCTCCTCGACTGCAATTCTTGTTAGTCGAGTCAGTGCCAACGCCGTCAGGGGGCTGCTCAGGTTTGAAAGGGTAATTTCTGCAATCAGGCCGTAGCGCTCATTGAGGGGTTTTGAGCGTAATTGATTCCATGACAATGTCGGCTCCCCCGCTCGAGTAGAGTTGGTGGTGCTGAATCCAACCAACAGGCTCGGGAGAAAGGAGCCGAACATGATCATTATAGGAGTAGATTTTCACCCCGAGTTTCAGCAAACTGCGCCGACGGGGGCACTCCCGCAGCCGGCATGATTTTCGATGGCGCGGGAAATCTCTACGGCACGACGACCTACGGCGGCAACAGCGGCAGCGGTTACTGCGCCGGTTACTGTGGCGTCGTCTTCGAATTGGCGCCGAACGCGGACGGAGGCTGGGCGGAGAGCGTGCTGTACAATTTCTGCTCGCTCAGCAGGTGCGTTGACGGATCCGGTCCGGAGGGCGTGATCTTCGACCCAGCGGGAAATCTCTACGGAACGACGCTAAGCGGCGGCTCCAGCTCCGCTTGCTACATCTACGGATGCGGCACCGTATTCAAGCTGACTCCCGGCTCGGGTGGAAGCTGGACAGAGAGCGTGCTGCACAGCTTCTGCTCCTTCACAAACTGCGCCGACGGGAAACTCCCCTATGCCAGCGTGATTGTCGATGGCGCGGGAAATCTTTACGGCACCACGTTTCAGGGTGGCAATCTCAGTCAATGCCAGGGTTTCGGCTGCGGGGTGGTTTTCGAGCTGACACCGAACGCAGACGGAAGCTGGAAGGAGGAAATCCTACATCGTTTCACTGGCGGCAGGGACGGAGCTGTGCCTGAGGACAGTCTGCTCTTCGATGGAAGTGGAAATCTCTATGGAACGGCGCACCTTGGCGGTCATCTCACGCAATGCGGCGGATTCAACTGCGGCGTGGTCTTCGAATTGACGCCCGATTCGCACGGAAGCTGGAAAGAGAAGGTGCTCCACAGCTTCGCTGGCGGGGATGGACACGGTCCTTTTGCAAGTCTGGCCTTCGACAAGGCAGGCAACCTCTACGGAACCACATTATTAGGCGGCGATCTCAAACTGTGTGGCGCCACCGGCTGTGGAGTGGTCTTCGAGCTGACGCCAAACTCGAAGGGCGGATGGACGGAGACCGTACTGCACCGCTTCTTGGATCATCCCGGGGCAGAGCCGTATGTTGGCGTGATCCTTGACGCGTCAGGGAATGTCTATGGGACAACGTCTGGTGACGGCAGCACGACGTTCGGGTCGGTGTTTGAGATCACTCCGTAGTTGTTGTCGCAAAATCGCGTCTCTGACAATGTCGGCGGTGTCAAGCACTTTTGAGCGCACGAATGCATGCACTCAAAGAAGAGCGCCATTTCGCTCTCGTAGATGGTGTTGCCTTTTCCAACCGTAGGCTCGCTCGTAATCGTTTTCAGGCCAGGACTCAGTCCGACCCATGCATCTCTTCGGTCGCAACCGCGATCATGATTACTACTTCGAACTCCTCGTTATCGAGGAGCGGGATACCCAATCAATTACTCGGTGATCGTCTGCACACCATCGCGATTTCCGGGTTGTCCCGCGTGCGAACCGAACTTGACCCACTGCTGATAATCCCATCCCTTGCGCATCATCCAGTACAGCCGAACCGCCAGCTTGCGGGCCATGGCGACCTTGGCGGTTTTTCTCCCTCTCCTCATCATCAGGTGGAGATACTTGCTGCGCCACTCGGGCACACTGCGCACCGTCACCTGCGCCGCTTCCACCAGCAAGAAGCGCATCATCGAACTCCCCTGTTTGGTGATGTGCCCCAGCCGTCGTCGATTGCCACTGGAGTCCTCCAACGGCACCAGCCCCAGATAGCTGGCCACCTGCTTGCCCGAGCTAAAGCGCTCGGCTTTGCCGATGATCAGCACGAAGGCCAGTGCGGTTAAGGCACCGACTCCGGGATGGGTCCTCAGTCGCCGCGCCTCGGGCCATTTCTCCGCTTCTCGCTCGATCGCCTGGCTCAACTCCGCGATGGTCGGGTTCAGTCGATCCATCAGCTCCAGCAGATCGTGCCGTCGCCGGCTAGCCCACGGAGCCAGGCGAAACGACTCTAGCTGCTGCCGTCCGCGTTCCCGCCACAACCGCTTCTTGCAGCGCAGGCCTTCGTTGAGCGCCACCGCTTGCAGTTGGTTCATGATCCGCGTGCGTGCCTGCACCATACGGTGCCGGTGCCACAGCAATTGGCGCAGATCCCGATTCTCCCAGCTTGGCACCCAGATCTGCGGAAAATCATCCTTCAGCACGAGTTTCAGAATCAGCTGCGCGTCTTGCCGATCCGTCTTCTGCTTGCGCACTCGTCGGGCTCGGATCTCTGCCGCATCTCCGATCCATAGTTCAATCTGCAACTCGGCCAGCAGTCGTTCGAACCAGCGCCCGTGCCCACTGGCTTCCATCCCTACACGCA
>Ga0207136_1154_pt1 | contig 11814 bp, 10 predicted proteins | sample Alteio_BWMinHeat_8_FD_153552 | JGI IMG/M metagenome (GOLD analysis project Ga0207136, IMG submission 153552) | Enriched cells from forest soil in Barre Woods Harvard Forest LTER site, Petersham, Massachusetts, United States -... | ecosystem: Environmental > Terrestrial > Soil > Temperate forest >...
CAAAGATTGCCGATTATCCTTTTACGACTTTGCAGCCGAACCTCGGCGTTGTGGCCGTGGGAGAAGCGAAAGAAGAACGCAGCTTTGTGGTGGCGGATATTCCTGGGCTGATTGAAGGGGCTCATACGGGATCGGGGTTAGGCATACAGTTTTTGCGGCACATTGAACGCACGCTGCTGCTGGTGCACATGGTGGATGTGTCTGATGCGAGCGGCCGTCCCGACCCGGTGAAGGATATCGAAGTAATCGAAGGCGAATTGAAAAGCTTTGGCGCGGGGCTCGACCGGAAGCCGGTAATCATGGTGGCTTCGAAGATCGACGTCGCGAATAAAGACAAGCTGGCGAAGTTGAAGCGCTATTGCAAGAAGCTAGGACTCGAGTTGTTCCCCATCTCAGCGGTGACGGGAAAAGGCGTTGAAGAATTGAAGTACGCGATGGCGGACAAGGTGGACGAAGCCAGGCTTCAGGCTGCAGGCGACGGGCTTGCGGAGGAACCGTCAAGCGTGCTTGGCCAGCCCTCGGACCGGAAGCCCGACGCGGAGCTACAATCGCACCCGCAGAGAACTGCCGGACAACGGTCACGGACTAGAGCGTAATAAGCGGGTCGTGAGTTCGGCTGCAGAAACTATGTCCACAGCACGGACCGGTCGATGCTGGCGATGCTTGTTTTGCCCATGAGCGCCATCGCCATCTCGAATTCGCGCTGCAGAATCTTCAGGACACTGGTGACTCCCATCTCCCCTGCCGCGCCCAATCCATATAGATAAGGACGACCGATCAGAGTCGCATTTGCTCCCAGCGCGATTGCCTTGAGCACGTCGGTACCGCGGCGGATGCCACCGTCTAGCAGGACGGGCACTCGCCCGCCGACTTTGTCCGTCACCAGGGGGAGCGCATCAATCGTGGCTGGTACCGTGTCAAGATTGCGTCCGCCGTGGTTGGAAACAATGATTCCGGCACCACCGGCTTTCACCGCGCGATCAGCATCGTCGGGGTTGAGCACACCCTTCACCAGTACGGGAACCTTCGCGAATGAACACAGCCACTCGAGGTCCTTCCAGCTCAGCGCCGGATCGAGGATGCTGCTGTAAATCTCCCGCGCGTCGGTGCGATAACTGCCTCCACTCACGGTTGCTTTAAGGCCACTGAGGTTGGGTAATGACGGCAGCTGAACCTTCACCCGGGCCTCACGATTGCGGACACCCGATACCGGGGCGTCCACGGTAAGGCAGAGTGCTCGATAACCGCCAGCCTCCGCACGCCGCACTAACTCCTGGGTGAAGCCGCGGTCGGTTTGGGCGTAGAGTTGAAACCATAGGGGACTCTTGGTGACCGCGGCGATGTCTTCCAGGCTGGTGCTGGAGAAAGAGCTGACGACCATCGTGGCTCCAGCGGCTCCGGCCCCTCGGGCGGTCGCCAGTTCTCCATCGGGATGCACCAGCTTGTGTCCGGATGTGGGCGAAAGAAGGATTGGGAAGTCGTGCTCTTGCCCAAACAGTGTAATGTGCGGGTTCAACTTGGAAACGTCCACGAGGACGCGGGGTTTGAGACGAATTCTCTGGTAGGCTTCCTTGTTCCAACGCACTGTGAGTTCGTCGGCAGCGCCCGCATTGATGTACTCCCAGGCCACGTGCGACATCTTCTGTTGCGCGACCGGTTCGAAATCAGTGAGGCACACAATCTCCGGACCTATTTCGGAGGTTTGCGTGCCCGGGTTCGAAGCGGCTGCTTGCGATTCAGCAGGAACGGAGAACACAGTAGTGGCGGCAAGTGCTCCAGCGGAAAGCAAGGCGTCTCGTCGTGTGATGGGGGTGATGGGCATAGGCGCTCCTTCGGCAGTCGCGCCAGATTATAGCTGTTTGCTCCACGGGTTGCTGTGTTCGGTACCGGCTACGCCTCGGGCATGCGCGAGCCATGCCGGAAGGGCTGGGTTAATGGAGGAGGTCTCAGGTTCTACGGCGCCATCAGTACTTCCAGCACTTCTTACCTTCGCAACCTCCCGTGGATAGGCCGAAAGTCCCGGTTGACATCTTGGGCCGGAGGGGTAGGATGGGTGGCGTTCGCGAGGAGGAACCGGGTGACCAGCATACTCCAACAAAGCATCTCGAAGATGCGTTTAAGTTCGCCAGGCACCGCGCTGACGTTAGCAGTTGTGCTTGTGCTCGGGGTAGTTACAACTTACTCCGCGCAAGCGCAGACCTTCACCGTACTTTATAACTTCACGGGTGGGGCGGATGGGGGAAATCCCTATGCCGGGTTGCTTCGCGACACGGCGGGCAACCTCTACGGCACCACCACAGTCGGAGGCTCATCCAACAATGGCACAGTGTTCAAGTTGAATACCAGCGGCGCCGAGTCCATACTCCACAGCTTCCATGGAGCGGATGGGCAATATCCGTACGCCGGCGTGATCATGGACGCGAAGGGAAACCTTTACGGCACTACCGCGAACGGGGGCACCGGCTGCTCTGGCACCGGCTGCGGCACCGTCTTCAAGTTGACGCCCAGAGCGGGAGGGCGCTGGGCGGAGACCGTGCTGCACAAGTTCACTGCGGACCCGGACGGAGCCTATCCCTTCAGTTTGATCCAGGACGCGAAGGGCAATCTCTACGGCGCCACCGAGATCGGCGGCGCTAATGCCATCTTCGGAACAGTATTCAAGGTGAGTAAGGCCGGTAAGGAAACGGTGCTGCACAGCTTCGCTGGATCTCCATCGGACGGAGCGTTTCCCAACCTGGCAAGTTTGCTCATGGATACGAAGGGCAACCTTTACGGGAACACTTTCGAAGGCGGTGATACTCAATCCGCTGGTGGAGCGGTGTACAAGCTGGGGAAGAGTGGCGTGGTAACTGTGCTGCACAGCTTTGGCAACGGGACGGACGGGTTCGAGGCTGTCGGAACTCCGATTATGGACAAGCAGGGCAACCTCTACGGTACCACCTATACTGGCGGCTCCAACGCTAACGGAAGCGTGTGGAAGGTGAGCGCGAGGGGCAAGGAGACCGTGCTGCACAGTTTTGTAGGGGGGGCGTCGGACGGGAAATATCCCTACTCAGGTGTGATTCTGGATACGAAGGGCAGCCTCTACGGCGTTACCACCGAGGGCGGCGCTTCGACCAACGGAGTGGTCTACGAACTGAGTGCGAAAGGCGTGCTCACCGTACTGCACAGCTTCGCTGGGTCGGACGGGGCATTCCCCGCTGGAGGTTTGATTATGGACGCGAAAGGCAATCTTTATGGCACCACGGTGAATGGTGGGAGCAACGGCAGCGGGACGGTGTGGAAGCTTACGCCGTAGTCACAATTGGCAAGCGCGCAATAGCTCAGCGTCGAACCGGAGTCCAAGCAGCCGCAGCCTGACCCCCCTGCAGTCTATGCTCACGCTTCGGGTACATGCGAGCCATGCTGGAAGTGGTATTGCAGAATTTTCGCGGCCAGGGCTGGGTTCATGGAAGGGGCCTCGGGCTGCACGGTGCGGACCACTTCGCCGCGGCATACGACTTCCGCCGCTGACAGGCCTGCGATTTCCGCCGGCAACACCAGATTAATCTCAAGCTGCACGCTTTCCGGAAGCAACTCTTCCGCCCTGAATAACAGGCCCGAGCGGCTGATGTTCTCGGTGGTACCGACCCGCCAGTCCTCTTCTCCGATTGGCCGGTACTTCAGTGGCAATTGCAGTTTAAACCGTTGCGCGCGGAAGGGAGACAACTTCATGGGACGACCAGCTTCTACTTCCATGGCTAAACGGGCAGACATCGAAACCTCCTTGGGGAGCGGTGTGTCGAGAACCTCCCGCACCTTTGCTTTGAGGGTGAGGAGGGTAAAGGGCTTCTGGAGCAGCGTGATGCCGGAATCCAGCGTGCCGTTTCGGCCGATCGCGTTCTCGGTGTAACCCGACATGTAAAGCACCCGCATTTCGGGCCGACGCGGACAAAGCTCGTTGGCCAGTTCGCGGCCAGTCATTCCCGGCATGACCACGTCGGTGAGCAGCAGGTGAATGGGCCCGGAGTGGGCGTTCGAAATCAGGATTGCGGTTGCGGGATCCCCGGCATCGATCACGGTGTATCCCTGGCGTTCCAGGTACTCTCGCGCGAGACGCAGGACCGTGACCTCGTCTTCGACCAGCAGAACGGTTTCGCGGCCCTGCTGAACATCTTTGGCCCCCATCACAGCCTGAGCCACAGCTGTTTCTCCGGTCTCCGTTACCCGAGGCAGGTACACCTTGAAAGATGTTCCCTTGCCCGGTTCGCTGTAGGCCCAGATGTAGCCGCCGCTTTGCTTGACGATGCCGTAGACCATGGAAAGCCCGAGTCCGGTACCCTTCGCACCTTTGGTGCTGAAGAACGGTTCGAAGATGCGGCTCTGGGTTTCGGAGTCCATTCCCACCCCGGTGTCGCTCATGGCGAGCATCACGTACTCGCCCGGTTCGGCGGGAGGATGGAGCCTGGCGTAAGTCTCATCGAGCGTAACATTGGCAGTTTCAATGGTGAGCTTGCCACCGCGAGGCATGGCGTCGCGCGCATTGACCGCCAGGTTCATAATGACTTGCTCAATCTGCCCGGGATCAGCCTTGGTCGGGCCCAGTTCGCTTCCCGGCACCATCACCAGTTCGATATCCTCCCCAATCAGCCGGGTCAGCATTTTGAAGTTTTCCGTGACCACCGCATTCAGATCCAGGACTTTGGGGGTGAGCATCTGCTTGCGGCTGAAGGCCAGAAGCTGGCGTGTAAGCGCCGTGGCGCGGTTGGCCGCATTGGCGATCTCTTGAGCGGGGCCACGAACCGCCGGATCAGAGCCGATCCGCTCCAGCAGGAACTCGCAGTATCCTGAGATCACCATCAGCAGATTGTTAAAGTCATGCGCAATACCACCGGCCAGCCGGCCGACCGCTTCCATCTTCTGCGCCTGACGGAGTTGTTGCTCGAGCGCCCGATGCTCGGTCACGTCCTCGGCGAACAGTTCGAAGTAGGTGGTGCTGTGCTCGTCGCGAATGGTACGCCCGGAGAGTCGCACGGTGATGGGGATACCATCCTTGCGAATCCAATCGGCAATCAGCCCGTTGAAACGGTGCGAGGAACGGAAATGATCGGCAACCACGAACCATTGTTGGGTGTCGGCATAGAGGTTCGCTAAATTACCCTCCACCAGTTCGGAGGGCGAAGCGTAACCCAGCATGCTCACCAGCGCCGGATTCGCGCTCAGCAGGATGCCGTCGGAGTCGCACCGGCAAATTCCGTAGGGAGCATTGGTCACGAGGGATCGGAAGTTGATTTCCGAGCGCCGCAAACCCTCCTGGGCCGAACGCAGCGCCGCGTTAAACGAACAAATCAACAGCGCCACAAACACGAACAGGGTCAGATGTATGATAGCTTTGCGATATTCGGCGGGAGAGTGCTCTCCGGTCAGCGAAAAATAGGCGCTGACGGTCAGCGCGAAGGACGTAGCCACCAGGCCCGGCTTCCAGCCGCCATACCAGGCGCTGACCATAATGGCGACGGCAAACACGACCAGGCGGCTCTCGACGACATCGGCCAGCATCAATGCCGGGATCAGGGCGAGCGTAATGCTGAGGACGGCGACACCGTATCGGAGGATCGGCGCCCGAGCCGGGGGAATGTAGCGTGCGCGAAGAAGGGGGAGCTTCAATCGCATACCTAACCAACTTTAGTTCCAAAACGGGAACTCCGCGAGTTACGGGAGTTCAAGGTGGTTGCTGACGGGTGGGCGCTGACCATGCGTACAACCACTGCCACAACGGTTAACTGAATGTACAACGAGTTTGGCCTGTGAATGTCACCTATGTCCCAAAATTCCGGATTTCGTGAATCAAGAGATACACGGGGACAAAACACGAGGACAAAACATTGAGCCATCCCGTCTAGCTATTGGACACCTATGAACATTGGCCTTTTTGGCGGCACCTTTGATCCTATTCACAACGGGCACCTCGCCTTGGCGCGGGGAGCGCAGGAGGCCTTCCAGTTGGGCTGCATTCACTTCGCCCCAGCCAATATTCCTCCCCACAAACAGCGGCAGCCCATTGCCTCCTACCTCCATCGCTACGCCATGGTCGTGCTGGCGACCATGAACGAGAAGGCATTCGTCCCATCCGTGCTGGAGGCTCCGGGAGAGGCTCCCATGGCCGCGATCACCGGCAAGAAGGGGCAGGCTCCACATGCTCAAGCCGGTGCGAATTACACCATCGATACGGTGCGCCGGCTGAAGCAGGCGCTCAGGAAGAGCGACCGCCTTTTCTTCCTGATCGGGATCGATGCCTTTAACGAGATCGCGACTTGGCACGAGGCCGAGGCGCTTTTTCGGGAATGCGAGTTCATCGTTGCCAGTCGGCCGGGATTTTCTCTGGCAGATGTAGCCAATGCTCTGCCCGAAAAGCTGCGCCCGAAATCGGCCGTGACCAAGCCGTTTGCCAAACAACCAGCTAAAGGCGATTTGGTTCTACCTGGCGCGACCCTTCACCTGCTCGAAAATGTGCATCAAAACGTTTCGGCGACCGCGATTCGCGACGCGGTCGCGGCCAAGAAAGCGCTGACCCGGTTTGTAGATTCGGCGGTTGCCGACTACATCAAGAAGATGGGATTGTATCGGGGCAGATAGTCGTTGGTCATTCGTCGTAGGTCGTTAGCCACTGCTTGCTTACGAACTATGCGTGGCCTGAAAACGGCGATCCGCCGTGCTGGGGACGCTAGTCAGTTAGAATGAAGAGACCGACGACCAACGACGACCGACCAACGACCAGAACACTCCATGAAAAAGAATGATTTGAAGCGACAAGTATCGGAAGCCATAGCCGCTTGCCAGGAAAAACAGGCGGAAGAAATCACGATTTTAGAACTGGATCAAGGATCGGGGGCTTTTACCGACTACTTTGTGGTTTGCAGCGGAACCAACCCTCGACAGATCCAGGCCATCTCAGACGAGGTCGAGGATCGGCTGGAAAAAGCCGGGCAGCGTCCGACTCACGTCGAGGGCTACAAGCAAGCGGAATGGGTCCTGCTCGACTATGTCAACTTCGTGGTCCATGTGTTCTCCGAGAAGGCGCGGAAGTTCTACGATCTGGAGCGGCTGTGGAAGTCCGCCAAGCGATTGGAACCGGGTGAACTGGCCAAGACAAAACGCACCGCAGCCCGAGGCGTCGTTAAAAAGCGCGCTTAGGAAAACCGGCCACGGATTTCCACTGATGTCACGGATCTAAGAAATCAAATCCGTGTCGATCCGCGCAACTCCGTAGCCCGCTGTGGTTAAATCCTGAAGTGAAACTGATCATTGCTTGGATTGGCAAAACGAAAGAGCCGGCCATCCAGTCGTTGACCGACGAGTATTTAAAGCGACTGTCCCATTACGTCGATGCGCAGGGCATGTCAATAAAAGATGAGTCGGTGTTGCTAAAGCTGTGTGGCCGTGAGGCGCGTCCGGTAAGACACAACCTGGTGCTGCTCGACAGTCGCGGGAAGCAGCTTTCTTCGGAGGAGTTCGCCGGGTTTCTGCGGAATCACCAAGATCGCAGCCCGTTGCCGTTGTTGTTTGCCGTGGGCCCGGCCAATGGATTTAACGCTGAAACCCGGCAGGAAGCGAATTTGTTACTCTCCCTAGGAAAAATGACAGTTGCCCACGAGCTCGCGCGAGTGGTATTGCTGGAACAACTCTACCGCGCGTTCACTATTTTGAAGGGGCACCCGTACCACCTGGGACACTGAGACCGGTCGCGAAAGCAGGCAGGTACCTTCGTGATGTTTCTCTCCCGCAGGTTGGGGTCTAGAGTCGGTGCCTGATCGATCGCTGATGTTGATTTTGATTTAAGGAGCCCTCCCCATGAAGAATCCCCTCGAAGTGCTTCGGACGAAGGAACAGGAAATCGTGAGAGTCAAGCAGGAAATAGAAGCGCTGCGGATCACTGCCAAGTTGCTTGGCGAAGAACCTCCTTCTGGCGACGGGAAAGTAGAGTACCGGCAAGTCGTCAATATGCCTTAGGCAGCCCCTACTTCAGTTGCCAGTGCAGGCCTGCGTCGCCGTGTGCAGTTTCCCTGACTTTACCCATCTGGAATCCCACACTGGACGCAATCCTCATTTCTTCACCGGCTCGAATTGGATCACGGCGTCTCCCCGTGGAATTGAATTTACCCACGGCAGCGATATGTGCTTGCCAAGTTCGTACTCCGAACCCGGTCCGAGGTAGGTGAATCCCTCAAATACAAAAGGAACTCCCTGCGATTGCAAAACCGAGTTGCGATCGGTCACCTGCAGATGCAAATGCGCGCCGGTCGTGTTTCCGCTGTTCCCGAGCAGCGCGATCACATCTCCTCGATGCACCCGATCGTGCGGCCGCACCTTGATGCTTCCATTTTGCAGGTGCGCGTAGGTGACATACCGGTTCGGGGCAATCTGCAGAATGACGTGGTTTCCCGCAATGTTATCGAGCGTGACTGGAGGCAAAACCCGGGGAGAATTGTCCGGTATCCCATCCACCACTTCCGCGATCTCTCCATCCGCCGCGGCGAGAATCGGTTCGCCCCAGCCCCACCAGTTCTCATTGCGGGTTGGACCGTCGTGCCGCGAATCGCCGTTCGGGCCAACTTTCACCCAGTCGATCGCAAAGCGTTCCGGCGAACAAATGTGGCCATCAATCGCCATAATCGTGCGGCGATGGTCAGAGCGGTTCGCGGGGCCGTTCCCCGCCAGCCAGGTTCCTCCTTTGAAGGGCGGCGCCAGTGTCGGAACCGAATCCTGACTCACCGGAACTTGAAAATCTTCGAGCGTGGAGTCCTTTGCGCTGTCTGCCGCTGCCGAAAAACCCATCCGGTGCTTCAGGGTAGTCGGTACCGGACGGTCGGGCTGCAGTTCGATCCATACAAATATGATGGAACGCCCGCCCGGTTCAATCACGCGCGCGTCCTTGGCGGCGCCACCGGACATCATCATCGCCTCGCCCACTCGCGTCATCGCTGCCGATAACGTTGCGTCGGCCAGAGTGATGAGTGCCCCGCTGCTTTCCTCATTCGCGAAAACTTCGAAACGCTTCAGGGTCAAAGGCGCCGTATCAAAGTTCGTGACATGGAGCTCGTAAACCAATACCTGCCGTTTATCGATTCTGACAGGGATCGGTGGCGAAGGGCACACAACCTCGACCCGCGGTCCCCGTTCTCGAGAAAATCCCGCAGTGACAAATCCCAGCACAACTACGAAAAGCAAGCCCACTCGGACAGCCGCAGCCAATGGACAATTCCGCTTCTTGCTCAGCATGGGAATCTGGAACCAACATCTTCGATCAAAATTCCCAGCAACTGTACACCCCAGCCTGCACCGGCGTCATGCTGTGTCCAAGAATGGAAATCCTTTCGAGTTCTGCCATCTTGACCCTGGACTCTTAAGCATCTCATTAACGACAATCACCCCCGTAATAACCCGCCGTAGCCCAGTGCTACAATCGATCTGACTTGGATGCAACGAAAACGCGCGCATTTCGCGATCGTTTTGTGCCTGCTGCTGGCGACGCAACTCCACAGCGCCCCGCGTGATCCCGTCGCTAAACACCTTGACGCGATCCTATCCGCGCCTGATCTGGCCCGCGGATTCTGGGGCATCGAGGTGGTCTCGCTCGACACCGGAAAAATCATTTATACCCAGAACGCGGACAAACTGTTCACTCCCGCTTCCAACACCAAGCTGTTCACCACCGCCGCTGCGCTGGCGCTCATCGGCCCGGATTACACTTCGCGCACCACCGTAGAAACCAGCGGCGTCCTCGACAAACATGGCCGCCTCACCGCCGATCTGGTGCTGGTCGGCCGCGGCGATCCCAATCTCTCCGGCCGCGAATTGCCATACAACCTGCGCACCGCGCGCAACGATCATCCCATTCAGGTGCTTGAACAACTCGCCGACGCGCTGGTCCAGAAGGGTGTGAAGTACGTCGACGGCAACATCATCGCCGACGACTCCTACTTCGCCTTCGAGCGCTACGGAGAAGGCTGGAGTCAGGACGACCTGGTTCTTGCCGATGGCGCCCCGGTCTCCGCGCTCACCATCAACGACAACGTTGTCTTCGTCAACATTCTCCCCGCGGATCGTGCCGGGGAGCATGCCTTCGTAACCATCGTGCCTTTCGCCGACTACTATCGCATCGACAATCGCATCATCACCACACCCGCGGGCACAGGCCGGAAAATTTTCATCAGCCGCGAACCTGGATCCACGTCGCTCACGCTCTGGGGCAATGTCCCCCTCGACGATGCCGGCGCCAATGAAGCTCTCGCCATCGAAGACCCCGCCGAATTTGCCGCTGCACTCTTTCATCAATTGCTGGAGAACCGCGGCATCGTCGTCTACGGCAAACAACGCACGCGCCACACGGAATTGGCGAGTCTTTCCACTTTGACCGTGACCGCCACCGCGCCTGCCCGGGGCGGGGATGAACCGTCGCGAGCCCTGCCCAATCAACCTCTCGTGCTCGCCAGCTACCAGTCCAAGCCTCTGATCGAGGATGTTCGCGTGATCAACAAGGTCAGCCAGAACCTGCACGCGGAAATTTTGCTGCGCCTGCTGGGGCGGGAGAAGGGCGCCGCCGGCACCGTCGAAGGCGGACTCGAAGTACTGCGCGGCTTCCTCAACCAGGCCGCCGTGCCCGCCGATCAATACCTTTTCTACGACGGCTCTGGACTCTCCCGTCAAAACCTGGTCACACCCCACGCGCTGGTCCAGCTCTTGCGCTATGCCGCCAACCAGCCTTGGGGAGCAACCTTCCGTGATACGCTGCCGGTCGCCGGCGTCGACGGATCGCTGGCGGATCGCTTCCCCAATCTTGATCCCCGGACTCACATCTTCGCCAAGACCGGCTCACTCGGCGGCGTCAAGGCGCTCTCCGGCTACGCCACAACCGCTCGCGGCCAGCACCTCGCGTTTTCCATCCTCTCCAACAATTTCAACCTGCCAGGCAAACGCGTTCTCGATGCCATCGACACCGTCGTTGAAGCGATCGTGAATGATGGGAAGAAATAGCAATCAGCCTATGACCCGAGGGCTGAATGCTGAGTGCTGACGGCTTCTTTTCACCTCGGCATTCTCTTCACCTGCCGGTCGCGGACGGCCCGCACTCCTCCCGGCCCCGTGCCAGTCGGGGGCTTCCGCATGCCTTCCAGCAAGTCCTTCAACACCACTGCGTTGTTTCGCTCTTCGTTCCTGGAAGCAAAGAGCAACGTCAGCTTCTTTCGCTGGTTCGCCAAGCGGTAGAGCTCATCGAGAGCTTGGGCAGACTCCGGTCGCGCCAGTTCTTTGAGATAACGCTTGCGAAACATCGCCCAGGCTTCGGGGTGGGCGTGGAACCACTTGCGCAGCACGTCGGACGGGGCCAGGTCGCGCAGCCACCGGTCCACCGCCGCGCGCGCTTTACTCAGGCCGCGTGGCCAGAGCCGGTCCACCAGCACGCGCGTCCCGTCGGAGCGCGCGGGCTCTTCGTAGACTCGCTTCACCACCACTCGTTTCGCAGTCACTCGGGTCACCGCGCCAGGATTGGCTTTGCTTTATTATTGTAACGGTTTGTTTTGGCCGTGAACGACAAATGGAACCATATCGCTTTCCTACCAATCGACGGTTCAGAATTGAAAGTCCTAAATTGTCTGTTCTGTGTCTCTGTGTCTCTGTGGTGAGTCTCTCTCTCTCCGGCTGTGACGTGCAACGCCGCAAGAGCGACGCCGAACTCGGACTCAATCCGCAGCAGATCGCCGGCCGCAAGATTTATGACAACTATTGCGACCGCTGCCATGCCCCTTACTCTTCGCGCGGACGCCAGGGCCCCAGCAT
>Ga0207136_1155_pt1 | contig 11681 bp, 10 predicted proteins | sample Alteio_BWMinHeat_8_FD_153552 | JGI IMG/M metagenome (GOLD analysis project Ga0207136, IMG submission 153552) | Enriched cells from forest soil in Barre Woods Harvard Forest LTER site, Petersham, Massachusetts, United States -... | ecosystem: Environmental > Terrestrial > Soil > Temperate forest >...
GCGACCGCCGCCATCCAAGTTGGAGGCGGAGCCATTCCTTGGCTCACTACCGGTGTACCGGTACGTTCAGTAAAGATCTGGAGACAAAAAAAACGCAAGCCACGCGAGATTAACTGGAAGCTGCGACAAAGAACTAGGTATCAGGCTCGGTTGGATGCCTCATATCCTCAGCTCGCCCTGGCGCCAGCCAACTCTGCCGTGATAGCTTACTGCGGCCAAGGAGGCTAAACCACGGATGGCATCTCCAGATTTTTGGGAACGCATACCGGAACTGTCCGCGATAGCTGTCAGCGTCGCGGACCTCGGCTCACCTGTCCGTATGCGCGGGTCCGTGGCAAGGGCGTTACGTCAGCTCGCAAAAAATGGAAAACCGATCCATAGCCTATTCGAATCAGTTCCCGCGCTTGCGGACATTGATTTAGTGGCTCAAACCGCGGCGTCCGCCCGCGATTTGCACGAGCGGATTTTTCGGGAGCTCGGAGAATCTCGGTTTTTCCACTGGGAAATCAAAACAGAGGAGGACGTTGCGCGCTACGTGGGTCTCGCCAATGTACAAATCTTGGGCGAACCAGAAATCCTCTTCAGCAGTGGAAGACAGATCGAGAACCTCGGCGATCGCGCCTTCCTGCACGTCTACTATGACTCCGCAGAGCGAAGAGTTAGATATCACGGTTATAGCCCCGGGCCGACCGAACGCATTCGCCTCATATCTGACGGTCAATTGAAATTCCCTCAGTTTGCCCTTGCCGACCTTCTTTACCTCGTTCGTCGATATCCCAGCAACCCAGCCGACCCAGTCATTCAAACTCTGGCCGACTATCTGAAGAAATCCGGTGGGGCTTCGGTAGCGAAGTCAATTGGGGGGAGCCTCCAATCGTCGCACCGTATTCCGCTATCTCAAGTATCTCGTGAGTCACTTCGTTTATGGAACCAAAGCGCCTACCGGATTAGTTCCTCTTTTAGGTGCTGACTTCTTAGAGGCCTTTGCGGGAGCCCGCACAGATGGAGATCCACTTCGGGCGATGGTCAATATTGACCTCGAGAGATCCAATGAGCGCCAAGGTCTCCTCTGCACGGTCGTGCCACGACTCGAAACAGCAGGCCGTACGAGAAAGTGGATTCGGCGTGTCGAGCGTGTGTCTGCCTACGATGTAGAGTCCTCCGCCATCAGACGACAAATTGAATTCCAGCCCGTGATTGCAGAGGCTGAATCTCAACTCGAGGGCGTATCGGTGATTGGGCCGCCGGCACAGCTCGAGGTTGACGACCCGCCGGATCCGGGATGCTGCCGATTTAAGGACTTTGATCGCGGCGTGGCGGAGTTTGTGTGGGTCGATCCGAGTGGCCATGGCATTCACCCGAGGCTCGGCTTGGTCGCGGTGGGCGATAGCGACCGCGAGCGAGCTCAATTCTTCACCTACAGCCTCGTCAGTGGCTCGAGAGTCTCCTCGTTTCGCTGCGACTACAACTTCTTATGCATCGGTGCAGGTTCGCAGCGTTCCCTAAACGTTTATCGAATTGAACATTTAAATGCCAACTAACTCGCCCAACACACTCGTTTTCATTCGACATGGAATCTTCTCCAGTCACACGAACATGTCGGCGCTCGAGGCTACCGTTAAAGGAATCCTTCTCGGCTGCTCCATAGACAACTCCAGCTACAGTTGGAACGATCCCGTTCTGCAATCGGGCATCCGACTGGCGCGACTCGTGCTCCAGGCGGTGCAAAAGAAGGGGGCCATTCAAAAGATCCTCTTCATTGGGCATAGTCAGGGAGGTCTCGTTTGCCGTGTGGCCGTCACGGCACTGTGCGATCCCAAACGTCTTCTCGACGTCCTTCGCGCTCGAAACGCGGCGAACGAACCTTACTACAATATTCCCATACAGGAATTGGCATACCTACAGAGTGACATCGTCACCCTGGGTATCAAGACACGCATGAAGGGCATTGCGACACTGGCAACCCCGAATGCGGGCGCCTTTACCTTTGGACAATTGGCGATCCAGGCGCAGCTGGCTTTCTTTGCCGCGAAAAAAATCGCCGCCCTTGCTGGTTGGTCCAATTTTGATGAGCTAACGACCGACAAGTTATTTCGGATTCTGCAGGAAACGAAAGTCGACACCATTAAATATTTGTCGATTTCGGGCTCAGGTGTGAACCGCTACTCGCCCATATCCAGTCGATCACTTTCGCAGGTTCCCATCATCAAGCACTTAGGCTTATACATGGAGCTTCCAAACGATCTCGTCGTTGAGGACTCGTCCGTTGATTTGAGTAAGGCGCCCATGCCGAGCGAGGTAGCCGATTTAGCTCAGCAGTACACCCACATCCGCTCGTACACGAACTGCACGGATGTGAGTCACAGCGCAATTCACCACCATCCGAGCGTGAATGCTCTCTTAGACGAGCACTTGTCGAGATGGTGAGCGAAAGGCACTCACTGAGTTTCCGCGAGGCTCGCTAACGGGAACTCCTCTTCGGTTCTGAGATCGCCTTTCGGCGCTTCGGGCGGGAGGCAAACGAACGCTGCGGGATCAGTTTCAAGGCCAAATCGATGTGGTCCCGAACACTATCTAGGACTTCTAATTTTTCATTGTTACGGGCGACGTTTTGCATCAGCGATACAAATCGACTCAATCCCCGCTGACCTTTAAGCCACAACATCCGGATTCGTAAGGCCGGAATCTCCAGTATTCGAACCTCGATTACTAGAGCGCTCGCCTTAAATTGGGCATCTGCGACGTCGGCCGCAGCAAAGAATCTCTGCGCTGCTAAACCTTCAGTGACGCCCGCGAATCGAAGGGCGCCTTTTCTTACTGCAATATGACCGAGTCCGGGTCCCTCGCCGCCGATGATGGGAAACAACCAAGCGGCTTTTCTTACGCAACGAAAAGGGAACGATCTACGACAGGCAGCGAGGCTCAGTCTGAAAACGGGAACGGCGGCGCAGGTATGCGGTGCACCGCGTAATGCAGCTAGGTGTCGAGCACGTTGAGTACATGACGAATGTAATAACGCGCGGGAGCCGCGGGGAGGCTTTTCACAGTAGAGCGTAATGGCACTTACTCATGAGTCAAATAGGTTTGGTCCCACCTTCCGCCGTGATAATTGCTCTTAAACGATTCGTATGGAAAAACGCCATCACTCAAGGTGCCAGATGGGTCGCGCACCACGACATCGTTGCGTGCGGCGTCATAGCCGGCAATGACGTTGAAATGCCCGAGTAGGGGCGAGCCCGGATCCCAACTGATGTGGCAACAGACTGGTCGCCCGGCATCAATCTCCGCCACGATCGCGGGAAAGTCGATGGCTCGTTGAAGGACGGGCTCGGTGAAATGATTCACGACGCCCAGTGCGACATTCAAAGTAAACGTCCTGTTGCCCGCCCAAGTAGGCGGAGGTGGATCCGGAAGGGGATTGATACAGCAATTCATGCTGAGACAAGCTGTTGCTATCTGGCACTGAGTCATCGCGGCAGGGTCTTTGTAATAGGCCGCCACACTAGCGGCCGTGGCTGCCCAACACCATTCGGTTTGTTGCTGCAATTGCATGTTGAAGGCAAGAGGATTGGGCGTCGCCGCTGGCGCAGCGGCAATGGCCAGCGTCTTCGCCGCCGGGCTCACCTTTAGCGGTTTCGTTACGCCTAGAAATGAAGGGAGCGGCATGAATCCACCCTACTGACACTGCGTCGGCTGCGATTGACAGCGTATCAGCCGCTGTTGCTGCGCGATGAGATCAGCTTGGCCTTTTATTTCTGCTGCCTTATCGGCTGCGGACTTAGGCGCAAGAGCACCCGCAGCCGCCGCTCCCACATTAAAGGCACTCGCCGACCCAGAAAGCTTGCCGTACTCGATGGTGGTGATTGTTCCGGCTTCCGATAGCGCCAGCGCGAATGATTGTTTGCCGAAGAGCGCAGCCTTCGGCATAGGCAGCTGATAAGTGCCTGCCTGGGGAACAGTGAGGTAGGTTGTGAATATCGCTTGCCCATTCTGGAGAACTTCCAATTTCACATTCTGCGCCTCTTGAAGCGTGAGAGGCACGACGCCAGAGTCCTGATTAACCGAATCCGCGACGACACGTGCACCACTCTGTGGTTGGCCCGTTGCCGTCACCTTAACATTCATGGTGGGAAGCTTTGATTGCAATAATCCAAAGATGGTCGCGCTCGCAGGGTCGATAATAAATTCAACGGGAATATTGGAATCTACCGGAGGATCGAGCACGAGACCGTAAGTGAGCGTGACCGGTTTTCCGCCACCCCAATTGCTCACTTTCCTACATTCATCCAATACTGGCGGTAGGCCTTTTACCGGCGGAGGGGCGCCACCGCCCAGCGCTGCCACGGCGGTGACGAGACTCACCGCGGATTTTGCGATGGTTTCGCCCTCCCCGGTGCTCGAGGAATTGACACTCTTGAGCCGACCATCATCGTAAAATGAGAAGGATACGTCCGTATCGGATACGGCACCATCGAGCGATTTGATGGCGAGCGTATAGGGCTTCTGTGTGTAATCTGCGGAATAGACCGTTGTCACCGCAGGCGTGTTTAACACGAATAACGCGGTTTTATCAGCAGTGCAGTCAACTGATTGCGTGACGGAAACGGTTGTTCGTGCGCGCGACGGGTAGTATCTGTAAACGACGCCCGGTATCGCGCATCCCCCCAATACCAAGAGCGCCCCTGACAATGCTAGCAGTGATCGCATGATCGTTTCTCCCTTTCCTCTGTATTTGCGAATTGGTCCACGAGAATCCCTATTGGCGCCCCCATGCAAACGCATGCAATGGCGATAGCTACAGTCCTTGATCCTTGCTCAGACCGGCCTCCACCATGGGGCCTACAAAACATCACTGCTGCACGCTGCGATTAATACGGTCCGCTGCGAAACCTCTCCCTGCCGACCGGCCCATGGAAAATCGGGCATTTCGCCGCCGGACAAGGGGCGCATCTCGACGCAAGAGGGGTTGGCGACAGCCGTGTCTATGAGGCAAACAGACATCCCCGCCCCATGGATCGCGCTTCCCAAAAGTCTAGCCACGAAGTCGGCGCGCGCTCTCGCGACGCGATCGTTGTGCGAGGCGGTATTTGTGCCACTGGCAAATCCAATGACATTAATGGAGCGGCGATTCGAGCCGTCGTTCTTGGCAATCGCTGAATGCGCGATAATGTGCGCCAGTTTCTTGGCAGCGGTGTCTGCCGGATGGGCGCGGGCCTGAGGCCACGTACCTGCTTCCGCTGGCCATTTCCAGGGCCACGTTTCATAGTACGAAGAGTCAACGAGCTCCGTTTGATCATCCTCGAATCGAGGAAACAGGAACGGAAGCTCCTCGACTCCGCGAGCAAACGATCGATCCACGTTGCATCTCGCCACACGCTGTACGAAAGCCTGCCAATTCTGGTCCAGCTCTTGGGGCTTAACGGACACGGTAACGTTTGCGACGGCCTTGGACTCTGGTTTTGGCGCACAGGTCGGCTCTGAAGCGCCGCCGGGTAGGCTGGAAGCATAGGCGAGGCATTTGATCGCTTCCGCGGGAATGGCGATTGCCTCCTTGTTGGCGCTCATTCCCACCACATACCTACCCAGGCCGCCGACAATATTCAAGGTGGGCTGCCCGTTCATGCCCTCGGCGACAATCGTGGCCCGAGCGAAGAAGGTGCCGGGATAAAGGCCGACTGCCGTGCCGTACGCCACCGAAACGGCAAAGGCCAATAGGAAGGCGCACTGTGCCAACGGCATCCAATAGCTCGCATCTTGGATTTTCTCGCCAATATCTAAGGCGGCAAAGATCGACTGAGTGCCTGAAAGTTCCGATCTCGCCGCGTGCTTGGCTTTGAGCGCGGTGTTGATAGTCCGGTAGGCAAAGAAGAGGAATAAGCCGATCGGAACGATTCCAGCACCGATTCCCACGAGGGAGATCTCCGCGATGCTGCGCAGCAGAGGAAGTGCGGACACGCCCAACATGCTGTAGTACCCGCACGCCCACGTCATGCCCACCAGCGTCAGCACTACCGCCGCGACGCTCGGCACGGCAATCGGTGATTCTTTGAGTATGGTCGCCACATCCGGAACAAACGTTTCAATGTACTGGTCCACGCCAACGAGCGCCGACAAGCGCGCTTCGTGCAGTTCGTCCAATGCATTCTTCAATCCGACCTGACCCGCCCGCACGAGTGCTCGACCCTCCGCAATCAAGCGGACACTGGCATCGATGGAGTCGGCATGCGACTCCACAAATGAACGAGCGGACGCCCAGGAAGCCGGATTCGCATCGGGAGACAACTTGGCTCTCTTTAACTCCGCGACACAGAGTGCCTGTGCATCCAACCAAGCTCTGGGCACAAGTGTCGTCGCGGGACCTGAGACCAGGACGAGGTTGCAGACGAATAGACCCAATGCAAAGCCAACGAGTATCGAGGCCCAATAGGTGTGGGTGCCGACCGTAACGTTAAGGAGACTCTCAAACCAATTCATGGCATTCATCTAGTCGGCGTGCTTTCCATAGCCTTGCAGTCCGATGCAATCTGATGAGCCCGCGCAAACAGGGCGCGGCCGAAGGCTCGAATGAGCTGTGATCGTTTGGCATCGTCCACTTCAGCCAGGTCTCGGACGGTAATGACCCCATACATTGCTGCGACTCGTGCGCGATCGCGATCTATCTCAGGCAAATTCTCGAGTGAATCATTGAGTGAAAGGGGTGCAGGTGGAGTTAACTCGATGCCGGCACGTCTACGCGAAGAAGCTGCTGACTCTTTCGATGCCTTGACCTGCGCCTTTGTTTGCCGTGCCAATAGCGTAGCGACGGCCACGCCGGAGGCGCTGCCCCCGACGAGCGCGAATATGAAGCCCAATATCAGCTGTGGAAATTCGATCGACGCATTGCCTCTCCTTCCAATAGCGATGATGACCGATAGGCAAATGATCAATACCGGAGCTGCATACAGAATCGCCGTACGGAGGTTTATCGGAGAGCGTTTTTTTGTGTCTGTGTCATTCACGACAGGATCCGTCCTGTGTTTTGTTTTCGGACTAAAGCACCGATCTTGCGCGCAGTTCAGGTTCCGGCAACGGCTGATTCGGATATCCCCCAGTAACGCGCTCAAATGCGTCAGCCGCATCCCGCAGCGCCGCGATCATCTTCCTGAGCGCTTCTTTTTGCTCAGCCGATAACTTCTCTTCATGCCCGGGTGGCACTATTTTTTCCGCTGCGTCAATCAATACATTGTAGGGTGTCGCATAGGGTACATTGCCTCCCATCGCTCGCAGTAGTCCGGGCAATTTCTGACTGAGCGCGTACAGAAACACGTCCAGCCTCGCCCAGCGCTGCTGCGACCAACCGTCCCAGCCGCTGGACCTCGGCGGGCCTAAGAATGCATCGATGAGCTTTGCCGCAGCCTCCCCTCCTTTCTTTGCAACGGATTCAATCACGCACTGTGGCATGTTCAAATTCATGCCCCCCTCGTTGTCTTTGAGTCGCACTCGAACGACCCGATCGCGCACCCCGGCGGATCTTGCCTGCGTGTTGTCGTTCCAATTCTGCATCGTTTCCACGATGCTCATTAAAAAGCCGCCCATGCGCGATGCCGACTTCCCTGCCGCATCGAAGCGAGTCCATCGATCGGCAATGCCTTGCAAGTAATCCTCCGGCAGAAACGTATCCCCTGGAAGATCTTTGATGGCAGGCTCGAGATCAATGCCAAACGTCGGCCACAGCGGTACCAAGCCATCAAATAAATGCATCGGAAAGTTAGACGATATGCCACCGTCCGAAAACAGGCAGCGTTGAAACTTCCGCAGCGCTTTAGGATGCTGATAGTCGATCGCCCACAGCGGCACCGCGGCGAATAGCAAGGGAAAGCTCAGGCTCATTCGTGCCGCCAGGAGCACCGGAAAGTCCTCGGGCGACGGAATTTGTTTTAATCCCAATGCCGCGGCAGACTCTACTGTCGGATCGCTGGTCGGTTTTGACGTGGAGGGAGCATAAGGCACCGCATGATCATCGAACCATTTCATCACCTCATCCGGTAGATAGGGAGCGAGCTCTTCGCGCTTGTAAAAGAGCCGCGCTGTCGGCTCAACATGCGGAAACATATACGGACGCCCATGCGATAAGTTCGTCGTGAACATCTCCAAATCGATCGACCGGGGCGAGGGTGCACCGCTCGAGGACACGGGGCCGCCCGACACTTTCCACAGATGACCAAAAGTCAGGGGTTCATTCATCGGCAAGGCCGCGGCCCGCTGAATCATGTCATGCAGCCAAGGCGTCAGCGCAGGCCCCCACTGCTTACGCGTCGTGAGCCCCTTGCACATCCCATAGTTGTTACCCACCAAACCGCGCGTGACATCCAGATAGATGAGTAATCCTACGAACGCCGGCAGAGTTACCAATAGCAGCAGGATGCCCGCGTGCCAGGAATTCGTTTCAAGTCCCACGACAGCGCTGACAATCGAGCTCGCCAGCGACGCGGACCAGTACGCGCGCACGCAGCCCGCCAGCACCTTCGCAATCCGATGGTAAGTTCCGCTCGCATTTAAAGAGCCGGTGAGAATGTTGAACAGTCGCCGACACGGCCGATCCGGCTGAAACAGGCGAAACAATTGCGTCCGCCCCGAGTCCTTGGTTCCCAACGCGTCGGGCAACTTTGCCAAAAGATCAAATCCCGCGCTCAAACCCGTCTTGCGCCGCTGATACTCCGCGGCCGCCGTCAACGCGGCGGCGATCGCGCCTGCCGACGTGCCGCCAATGTTTTTGAAACGATACTCATTCGCCAATTTGCAAATGGCCGGAGGATAGACCACGCCACTGGTGATGCCACCCTTCATGACAATGTCGCAATAGCGATCGGCTGGTGGGGTCCAAGACATAAAATGCCCGTCCCTTTTTTTAAATTAGGGCTACGCCTACCCTGGCTGCAGCGTTGAATAGCTGGGTAGCGCTGCTATCGCATCAACGCAAGGAGACAAAGCGCCGATCACCGCGCGTAGAGAAGTAGTTCGTGGGGTTTGATAGTCCATTATCAGCTTCCTTCCGTGATAACCCATTTATTTGAATGTACTCGATGGGTTGAGTGAGGTTTTACTCTTGTACTTATCAGGAATCAAGCGGAGGTCTGAAGCTCGGGGCTCGCGTGCCTCGGTGCCATCAATCCAGTGCTACTTGGCTCCGATGATTTGGATATGAGCGGCCGTTGCAATGGCGTGAACCTGACTCCGCATGGGCTCGACACGATAAGGTTGCTCAGACGACACCCGAACCGCCGGATGTGCGTGGTTCATCGGACTATTTTTGGCAGCTGCTTTGGTAACACATGAATTGGATCATTTCGATTCCGCTTTGTCAGATAGTGGTTTGCGGCGCACCATGTCCTCGTCGCTAACCCCAGCTCCACTTGACGCCATCCATAAACAGGCGTTAGCTACACTCGAGTCATCAAAACAGCATTCGACTCAGGGACGAAATAAAAATTATCCAAGGAGGAACAAATGGATTTCAGTTCTTTCACGTCAGGCTCCACAGTCGCCGCGATCGGTGCACTCGGCACAGCATCATTTGGAATCGTCGACGGCCTCAAAACCTTGCCGGTTGTCGGCATTTCCAACTCCGGATACGCCTTCATTCAGCGCGGTATCCAGGAATTCTTCCCCGAAGCAAAGCGCAGAACCGCTCAGGGCGATCTCAAAATACTCTTCGACACCTTGCAAGGGAATTGGATCAACGGCCGTGAGCTCAATGATCAGAAGGCCATCGCCAAATCGTTGATTAAGCTGCGCCTCGATTCCACGACCGCCCCTCAGTTCTCGACTGCCACTGGAGTGGACAAGCAGATCCTTTCTCAGATCGGCGCCAAAATGTCGAACAACACGCCGCTCGATCCGGCCGAGACAAATGTTCTCGGCCGTTTTGATCTGGCCTTGAGCGCCATCCTGGACGATGCCTATCAACACGCCGACCAGCGCTACCGAAATTGGTCGAAATTGACCGCGAGCTTTGTTGCCGTGCTTCTTGCATTGGCGGGAGGAGCCACCCTAGCTGAAGGATCGAAGCCCTACCTCGGCACAGCGCAAATGTGGCTCGCTCTGCTTGCCGGCGTACTCGCCGCGCCTCTTGCGCCCATGACCAAGGATATTGCCAGTGCATTGCAGGCCGGGGTTAAAGCGGCTCAGGCGTTCAGGAGTTAAAACCAATGGCCTTGTTCATAGACCTGCGCGCTTCTGGCAAAGGCGGGATCGTGGCGGATGCCGCGCAGGCCTGGGACGATGGAACAACCCTGGTTTCCGCCCAAGCCTTTACGCAAAGGATAGCCGGCAAGGATGTATTGCTGGCCACGCACGGCTTTAATGTGGATCGCCAAGCCGGAATCGATTCGCTGTCGCTGTGGAGCCGGCGCTGCAGCATGCCTCCCAATGGTCTGTTCGTGGGAGTGTTGTGGCCCGGAGATTCTCGATTTCTACCCTTCGTCGATTATGTCTATGAAGGATCGGAAGCGATTTCGAGCGGCAAGCTCTTGGCGAGTTATCTCAATAGCAATGCCGCGCTGGCGCAAAGTCTGTCGTTCTTCTCGCATAGCCTCGGCGCCCGTACGGTATTGGAGACTATCCGCGGTCTGAACAGCAAACCGCGGCGCGCAATCCTCATGGCAGGAGCCATCGAAGACACCTGTCTGACCAAGGAATATGCGGACGCCGCCGCTAAGGTCGCCAAGATTTGCGTGGTCGCCTCCGTGTGCGACGATGTCCTGAAATGGGCGTTTCCCCCGGGCAATCTGATCGGTGAGATAGTCATGCACGGACACCCTTACGATCGGACGGCGTTGGGTCGTTCGGGCCCGTTTCGGCCTTTACCACACAACTTGAATGTCGTCGCACAACAAATACCTGAAGGCTGGGATTTCGGTCATCTCGATTACTTGGCGCAGGAAGCCATGGGCCCGCCGTTCGCGGTGCCCTTGCCCATTCCCAATTCCAACGACCCCATACCTGTCGATGTGAACGATCCCAACAACGCGGGTTGGAAACCGGCTTGGTCTGCGGCAGGCGCCGTGACTCAATTTCAATAGATCTTTACGGAGGATGAGGCGCCGGCCGCGTCACGGAAGCCCCTGGAGGACACTTCACCGCCGCTTCCCCCGGATCATCCCCAATTTTGGCGATATAATGTTCACCCGCTCCTCATCTTTGCATCGAGATACGCATGGATGCCTCATCGACCTCCATTGAGGGCACTGTCACTCCCATTTTCCCAGTCTTCCCGGCTTCTTCCGTTTACGATTCCGAACTGGAAGCCATCTGCCGACTAGCCGCGTGGATTGGGGCAGCGCCCAAACGCAATGCACCGCTGTCATTTACTGCCGTACTGATCGCGCTTTTGGTCAGCAACGATCCGGTGTCGACGTGGTTTCAACACTACGTCAACATTTCTAAGATCAACCGCCACGCCCTCTTTGACGAGCGGCGCGTATCCGAATCCCTAATACCTGCAGCCATAGAGCGAGCGCAAACCCAGACGCTACCCGCTGGGTCGCCATTGTTCTCCCAGTCGATGCGCAACATCCTCACCGCCGCCGCGGCAATCGCGGCAGCCGTTGCCAACAATTCCCCGCCGAGCTCTCAATCCGAACTGGGCGTTCGCCATGTACTGGCCGCCTACGCATTCCGCGTTCCCTCGGATCACGTATCAC
>Ga0207136_1156_pt1 | contig 11569 bp, 20 predicted proteins | sample Alteio_BWMinHeat_8_FD_153552 | JGI IMG/M metagenome (GOLD analysis project Ga0207136, IMG submission 153552) | Enriched cells from forest soil in Barre Woods Harvard Forest LTER site, Petersham, Massachusetts, United States -... | ecosystem: Environmental > Terrestrial > Soil > Temperate forest >...
GCAGCCTGCGGCCAACTCCTCGTCTTCGGCGGTCTTGAGAGCAACACTCTGCTCAGAGACACGTGGAAGTTGGTCGGGCGCTAACCCAACGTCGTTCGGTGGCAAGGCGGAAGCAATTGGCTCCCGCGCCTCGCAATGGCCACGTAGCCCCGGACGCCTCGTCCGGGTGCCGAGTAGCCTGGAGAGCGACTGATTTCTCCCTAGTGGCCGCCCTGTGATACGCTCGCCCTTCCATGCCTGACGGAAAGTCTGACCGCCGCTCGCAGAAGCGCATACCCGTGCGCCTGGGCGTCTCCATCCGCTCGCCGGAGAGCCAACCGGCCACAGGGTATTCCCGCGACTTAAGCACCAGCGGGATCTTCCTCTACGCGGATTCCGAAATACTCGTGGGCAGCGATCTGGAGATGGTTCTAATGCTCCCCAGTCAACTCACCAACGGCGAAAAGCGTTGGGTATGCTGTCAGGCGTCGGTCATTCGGGTCGAGCCCGGGGGAGAAGGCGGCCGTTTCGGCGTCGCTGCGAGTATCCGGAGCATCGCGACGTTGCCGGAGATTCCCGGTTGATGCCAGCTTCTCAGGTGTCAGAGAGTGGATGCTGCACAGTCAGGCGCGGAGATTTGATCGCGTGTCGAGGAAGCCTGTGAAAATTTGCTTAAAACTTAGAATTCTGCTTCCCTTTGCATAATGTTTGGTGCAATAATGCTGGCCCTTGGATTGCTCTGGTCCAGGGCATCGGTATTAGAAATCGCAAATGTCAGGTGATCCGGTCATGTGGATGGAAAAGCTGTCCTACGGTGTGCTGCGTGTGCTCACGCCTCTGGGACCACGGTACCTCAACCCTTCGCTCCCCCAACGGATTTACTTGTTGTGGATTTTTCGCAACTTCGAGACTTTGCCGGTGAAGGTACTCACGCCGCGACAGCAAAGACGCATCGACTCCATGTGCGCCCGGCACGGGTTTGTCTCCGTGCTGGAACCTAATGGGCTGGTCGATACGCCGCTGCTCGGGACCCTGGAACAACGTCCGCCGGTTGCGCCGCCACGTCGGCCCAATCGAAGCGTCTCCGACGCCGTCGGATCGTTCGCCGCGGATCTTACGCAGCGTTCCTGAAACACGTTCTTTACGAACGTTTATCCCGAGCGCAGAGGATCAGGGCGTTCTGCCCTGCGTCAGTCCCGTTCCGACGGTTACTGCGGCTGAGGCTTCTGCCCTGCCGGCTGCGGTTTGTTGCCCGATGCCATCTCGCCGCAAGGCCCTCCGCCACCGTGCATACCACCCATGTGCGGCGTTTCGCCCCGGCCGGCACGGCACGACTTGAGCTCCTGCTCCTGCTGCGGTGTGATCAAACCGCCAATCTGTTTTTGCGCTTCTTCGTGGAGTTCATGGATTTTCTGTTGCTTCTGCTGCGGCGTAAGCGAAGAATCGCTGCACACCGATTCCACCTGGCTGTGCGTGCTCTCTTCGATCTGCTTACGCTGCTGCATCGCCGACTGCGAGATGCCTGCCTGCTGCCAGCAAGGTGACTTGCGGGTCGCCGTTCCCGGAACGCCCGCCTTGGGCGAAGCTGAAGGTGCCGCGGTTTGCGCCGCCAGCGGATACGTCGAAAGTAACATCAGCACGAACGCTGCAAATCCCAGCCGCATCATTCTTGTCCTTGTCATGGAGACCTCCCCGATTGCCAAACCCGATCCCGGCAAGAAAGTTGCTGGGAAAACGGTAAACTCAGCTCCGGCGACAAACACGTTGCCTCTCACAAGGGTAGCCGCCGGCACGGTCGTCGGGCGCAAAAGGAATTGGTCAAACCGCAGGACGGATCCCCGCTCCACAGGTATAATAGTTTGGTCGTTCACGATCTGCGGCAAATCCCCAGAGTGAACGTCGGCGTGCCCGAACCAGTCGCAATGAAGAATTCAGGCCATAAGACGAGATCGGTTTTGATCGCCACCACCCAGCCCGCAGTAGCCGTAACTCCTTGAAGGGCGCGTAGCTCAATTGGCAGAGCAACTGACTCTTAATCAGTAGGTTGAAGGTTCGATTCCTTCCGCGCTCACCAACTCCTTCCAAGCCAATGTTTTGCCGGAGTCGGTCATTGCATAGATCTCGAGTTGCTACCAATTGGTAGCAACTCCCTGCCTACGACAGCGAGTGCCTGGCGTTTTTCATCCATGGTCGCTCGGTCGTAAACTTCAGGCGCAAGCTCGACACGCTTGTGCCCGACTACCGCGCTGACAACGACTGGATGTACTCCGCCTCGCCGCATTTTTCGAATCAAGGTGTGACGAAAGTCATGCCAGCCACCGATCTTAATCCCGAGAGCCGCAGCAGTGGGATGTAGATACCGCCGTCGAGCGTTACCAGGGTTGATGGGAGTTCCCTTACGCGAACGGAATACCCATTCATGACCCTCACCGAGCGCACGGAGGCGACGAACAAGCTCCGCGTGCTCTGGTTGATCCAGCGGCAAAACCTGCTGCTCCTCTTCTGCCAGTTCCTCCACATGACCGTTGTAAATGACCCTTCGAATATGGAGCACGTCATTTGCATCTAGATCGGCTGGCTTGATGCCGATTGCCTCCTCAGTCCGACGACCACACAGGCCGAAGAACATCACGAGCGTTGAGTACGGTTCTTTCAAACGCTGGATGAATCCAAGGGTGTGCGATGGTTCCAATTCCTTGCGGATGACCTTGCGACCGCCAGTTTTCCGGGGCAATCTGATCCCGTCCAACCAGCCTGTCGGACGCGTGATGTAGCCGTTTCTCTCGGCCCAGGTAAGCGTCATGATGAGCACTAAGCGCATGCTCTTCAGTGACGATCGACTGTACTTCGCAGCCTGCGAGTTCAGAAAATTCGTGATGTCCTCTCGCTGGATGCTGTCGATCGCGTAGTCCTTCCAAGTCGGCAGGACGTAGGCACTAAGAGCGTCACTATAATGCTTTAGTGTGTTGTCGCTCATTGCTGGCCCTTCGCTGCGCTTCCACTTCTCCACCAAGTCTGAAAAGCGAATCGACTTGATCTTCGGTGTGACAGCGCCGGCGTTGGTCATTTCAAGAATCATGTCCTGCAGTTTTTGGCGAGCGGCCGCCTTGGTTACAAGCTCCCGCTTTGTGCCAAGGCGAAGATTAAGCGGTTGGCGCCGTTCAGACGTGTCGATTCTGTAGGTGCCATACCACGTGTCCTTGTGCTTTCCTCGAAGATAGACTCCTCCTCGCTGGTACCGATTGTTAGGCATAAGCCTCCTGGTCGGTTCCAGCGACTTCCGGTCAAATACTTTACTCCTGAGTTCGTCAGGATGAAAGCGGATCAAACGACCTTGGCGGCTGTGAGGCAACTCGGGCAAGTGCCGCCGAACCCAGGATTCGGAGACCTGTAAGTACTGGGCAGTTTCCCTTACGTCCCAAAGCGGCGTATCTGTCGATACTGGCGAGCCGAAATCCGGCCCAGAGTTCAAGTGTTGCAGAAAGACACTCCTCGGCCTGCACCAGATTTTCTGGCGTCAAGCCGAGGGGAACAGGAACAGCACACCGCCTCAAGATTTGAAATTAGTTATCGAGCATCCGAGTCGTTTAGCGCTCAGAAAACTCGGGCCAACATCAGATTAATACTGCCGCAGTTGCTAGTTCTCCAACTAAGATCGTTCGCTTTCTTTCGCAAATGTTAGTGGCCTTGTCCAACGTTTTCTATACCGCTTTTGATAACGCGAGATGAGCGAACGTGGCAGACATCTACGTGCGGGCGCGGGGTGGGCGTAATTGCAGATTGATCGAAGTCAAACTAGACGCGCATGACAAAATTTGTCAGCAAGTCGTGGAACGGAGGATCGAAACTCCTCAAGTTGCGCGAACGCTGATTTGGCTGGGCTGTGCCAGCGCAAGTCGTACGGAAGCCTCGCGTCAAATCCGTCGAACCCGGCATCCAATTAGCAATCGGGAAGCTGCCTGCTGAATGAAAAAGGCGATTCTCCCGAGAGTACATCAGTAGTACACCTTCAGCACCAAGCCCCTAAGACGGGCACAGCTAAGACGCGGGATACAGCCGCAGGCTGAGAACCTTGAAGGAGCCGGAGCCTGATGACCCGAAAAAGGGGTCATCAGGCTTTTTTATTTTCGACTGAGCAAAAGGAGATGAATGAAATGCGAAGCGCTAAAGATCGGAAGAATGCGAAGGTGGCGGTTCAGCAGTACACAACCACCGCCGCGCACGTAGACCAACTCGGAGAGCAGGCGCGGAAGCTGCGCCAAGAGATGGCGGATACCACCGACGCCGTTGCCGATACTCGCGAGGAACTCAAAGGATACAACGAGCGACGCCGCGAGCAGACGGCGGAACTGAAAGAAATCCTGACACCAATCGTCCGGCACCTTCAAGCTGGCGGAACCGCCAACGGGGTGACTGGTCTGCACAACTGGGCTGCGTGGTACAACCCGACCGCCAAGGACGGCAAGAACGCCGCCCGCCAGATCATGCGGATCGTCAACTCGCTGGAGCCGGGAGAAGAGCAGGGTGACATCAAGTCACCCATTCACCTGAACTTCGACAAGATCAAAAAGGCGATGGATGAAGGTCACAAATTGTTTGTCACCATCGGCGACCACAAGTACTCGGCACCGAAGTTCGCGCTGGGTGAGAAAGGCACCGTCATTCACATCTCCGTCGCGGACATTATTAAGGAAGCGAAGAAGTCCGCCAAGAAACCAGTCCGGCTGCGCCATGTTCCCAACGCACGGTTCACAGGGAACTCTCTCTGCACAAACGCTGACGGTGACCCCACTTCACTACGGGACAGCAACCGGGCTACCAAACGTTACCCGGCGACTTGTGAGAAGTGCATCGAGCTTGCCGCTCAACTTCTGCCGCCGAAGCCCAAGGTAAAGAAGATCAGCGCCACCGACACACAACGCGCCCTCAATGCTTTCAAGTTGCGGCTCATGTCCAGACGCGCCGAAGAGATGACCGAAGAGGAACGCACGAGACCCGCGTGGTTGCTCGAAGCCCTCGACGCGGAAATCGCTCAACACCCGGAGTGGACGGTCGCCCGAGTCAACAAGGCACGGAGGGAAATGAAGGCTCACGTTCAGGTGCTAGAAGAGCAGAGCGATCCGAAGGTCAAGATCAAATTGTCCAGCGCACAGGCGCGTGAGGTTCGTGTAGTCGGCACGCCGGACGGTGCGTATCTTGGCAGTCAAATGCTCCTGATCCGATCCTCAATCTTCGACGAGACCGCGAAGGCTCTGGTGCTTTCATTGGAGCAGCGCATCGAGAGCCTCACGGAACAGAAGCATTCTTGGATCGAAGAGAACCACGACCTCTACTACGAATCCGACATGGGTGCCAGTCAGGCAGCCCGTGACGTAAAGAACGAGGTCAAGAAACTCGAAGGGGCTATCACGGCGTGCTACGGTGCGATCCGTACCGTCGCGTTCGGCTCACTCGACGACGAGTACAACATTCTTGAATGGCAAGAGGCACGAGAGCAAGAACGTGAAGAGAAGGAGCGTGCCACTTGGGAAGCCGAGAGCGAGAAGCATGCGGCAGAGTTCGATGCCCGTAGAGAGAAAGCCATCGTCGGCTGGGAACAGGATTCGAACTCGACGTGGAAGAACGTGGACGGTCGCTCCATCAAGAAGCACCGGGCGAGTTTTAAGATCGGTGCTGAACTCGACGCCCGGTACGTCGTGTCCGATGTGGAGGGCGTGATTGGGGTCGTCGCTGTCGGCGACGGAGCTTGGGACGCTCTGATGACGGCACTGGAGACCAAGCGCGAGCCAATGCACCAGGCAGCCGAAGCGCTGGCGGCGGTCGTCGGCAGCCCCGACTGCACGCCCGAGACTGAGGAGGTTGTATGAGCCGCACGTACAACTTCCGCCGCAACATCACCCTGTACCACGGGACGCTCAAGGCGCTCTTGCCCGGAATAATGGAGAAGGGTCTGCGTCCCCGTGGTAAGGCGAAAAAGGCACTGACCGACGAAGTGTTGGAGGCTCTGTGACCCGACACTACTGCCCGAGCATGATCGGCAAAAGGGTCTGCGCCAAGCCAGCCGTCATTCTTCCTGCCAGCCGGCTGGTGCTGGTTTCCAGCCGAGAAGTTTTCCAACCCAGTAACCGTTTTTCCAGCGATCCCTGTGAGAGTCGCACGAAAGCCACCAGCGACGCGAGCCTTGAAGGCAGATCACGTGCGTCGCTGGGCGGGCGCAGCCGCCGACTCCGCCGTACTCGCAGAGCGGTCGTTCGAGTGTTGCCATACATCACCTCTGAATACGGTTTGCAACGTTCGGCAATGTGGAAGCGAAAACGGAATTTCGGTTCCATGGATATGGACACATCGACGCACTACCTGACGCTGCAAAAGGAGTTCAGGCGACTGCACACCGCTGGGCAGACATTCCGCCGAATGGCTGCGGTGCTCGGGATCAGCGAGCGGACGGTGACGGCATGGCGCAAGGAATTGGATTTGCCACGGCGACCGAGGGGAAGACGCCCGCGCAAAGTGTGACTGGCGAGCGCGTGATTATGAATAGCAAGCAATTCAACTTTGAATTTGACGTCCGCATCCCCGAGTGCTTGATCCAGCAGATGATGGACGGAGAGATCACCCCAGCGACATCATGTGCGGTGTTTGCGAGGCCAAATTCAATCGCTGGTGCGACCGCAAGGAAATCGAAGTCGCCAACACACCGGACTCGGAGTTATTCCTATGAACGACGCCATTACGCCGGAAGAGATTCAGGCCGGTCTGCTGATCAAGATCGTGGGCCGTGGCAAGCACGTCAACGGCAAGTTCAACGAGGCGGATTACATCGCTGTGAGAGTAACACCAACGGCGCATCGCCTCAAGAACTTGATTTGCTCGACCAGCCCCTCCGGCACGCTGCGCAAAGGGCACTACGATGTGGCCGTGGAACTGATGAGCAAGATCGACACGCTCAGGGCCACGGTGCTCGGGTAATTTCCATCGAACCCGGCATCTAAAAGGTATCGGGGTCGCTCAACGGCCCCGTTTTTCAAAAGGAGCAACACAATGAACGAAACGCAGATCACCTTGAACTTCACCGAAACAACCGTGGTCGCCGTGAACTTCTTGGTCACGCATGACGACCTGAAGATTCTGGCCATCGGATACTTCAGGGAGCGCCTCTCCTACGAATACGAATCATGGGCCATGGGAGCGTCGGGCTTCGCACCCACCACGCAGGAATGGTTCGACTACCACTTCGCCGGTGAACGGCTCGATGCGATCCGGCAAATCATCTCACCGAAGCAGATGCAGAAGGCGAAGGAACTGGCCGAGAGCCTCTGGCTCCACGACAACAAGATCGACAGCAATGTGTGGAAGGAATTTCTGGGCGTTGCTACACCGGCTACGCCCAGCCACGCAACGATCATGAAAAACCTGAACGAATCCGAGCGCCTGCGGCACCTGCCAAAGACCGAGGAAGAACGGAAGCGGGACTTTGAGAGGTTGTAATTTTGTGGGCCGTAATTTCAAAAGGAGAACGAGCATGAACGAGGAAGAAAAGAAACAATACGAACTGGAAAAGAAGCACCCGATCCTGCGCCACATCGCCGAGGCCAACCTGCGGAATGAGCTTGAACCTTGCTGCACCAAGTGCGGCGAGGTTCTCGACCCGGTGGAGGATTTGGACTGGGGTAATAAAGATCGGCCAGACACCATCGGGTTCTTCGTCTTCTGCGATACCTGCGGCAAGCCCCAGCGGCTCTGCGCCTACTGCTGGAACGACACCGACGATTGCAATGAGTGCGAAGAGAGCCGGGAAAAAGAACAGTGGTGCCCACTGTGCGACCTGGTCTGCGTGAACATGACGCCGGTGGAAAAGCAGCAGCACATGGCCGCACACAAATCGGAAAACTGCGACTGCGTGGTTGATCTGGAAGGTGGATCGACCATCAAGCCGTGCGCCCTGCATCCCCAGGGTGGATCGCCGAAGGGTATGGCGATTTACAGGGCCATGAAAGCCGGGAAAGCAGGCCGTCTCTAATGCCCAAACGCCCTGACATTTTCAAAATGTTGGACGTGGAGCGTAAGACATTCCTTGCGCTCCCCGGCAACGCCCTGAAGGTGTGGTTGTTCTACTGGATGAAGGAAGGCAAGGAACGTCTCGGCTGGTCTACGGAGAAAGGTGCGCTGGAGGTTCTCCACATGAACCGCAAGACTTTCTACGCCGCACGCAAATGGTTGGTAGCCCATGGCTGGTTGAAAGAGGTGATCAAGCGGGGTCGGTATCACGGCGAGTACAGCACCGCAGTGTTTCGGGTCAAGGAAGGGACGATCCCAGAGAGTAATGACAAACGTAAAGGTAATGATCCATCAAAAGCCCGGAAAACGAAAAAGATGAGAGCGGAAAAGAGACGCCTCGGGTTGGAGGCCGTGGCCGAGTTTGCAGTCCCGGCTGAGGAGAGCGAGTCCCAAAACTTGGGACTGGACGTCCCAAAAAACGGTACTGGCAGCCAGTCCCAAAACTTGGGACGGGACGCATCCCAAAATTCGGTACGGGAGCCGTCCCAAAATTTAAGAGAGGAAGTATATACCGGGGAGGTAGATACCGTAGAAGTAGAACCCGATGTCAGTCAGTCTGTCAGTCAGTCGTATGCAACTTCGTTGCTGCCGCAAGGCAAGGCAACAACTGATGTGGTGTTGGACCGGGAAGACCCGAACTGGCAGGAAGCCTACGCCACGCTGACGGACTCGGACAACTACACCATCCCATTCCCCAAGCTGTTCGCCATCGGTATCACCCCGGTATACCTCACCACGGCTGAGCGCATAGCTTCGTCTCTGGCGAAACGGAACCGCAACTCCTATTGGCTTGAGGAACTGATCCGCTGGGTCAGGACAGGCAAGGGACGGGAGCCTAACTTCTGGAAGTCCCGGCTCCACTCCGGGGAACGGGGCTGGAAACAACTCGCCAAGTTTCTTGAGACCGGGGAACTGCCCACGCAGTTCGAGGCGCAGCACGCTGTGTCGAGCCACAACCCCACATGGGAAGCATGGCTCCTGCACCCGGAGGAACAAGGCGAAGTCGAAGTGTTCGATGAGGAGGAAGCATGAAGTTCAAAGTGAGAGACCAGAAACAACCGTATTGGCATCGGGGCACCGCAGAGGAATGGGCTGCGCTCACGCCGGAAATGCAGGCCGCAATCTGGGCTGCGAAACCGGAACCTACACCAACGCTTGAAGAGCGCATCGCCGATCTGGAACGCCGGGTTGGAATCTTGGAGCGGGATGACCAGGGTTAATGAGTTTGGGATCGGTCGGACACGATCCCAATGAGGCCCACGCCGGAGTGACTAAGTGGCGCTTCGGCGTGGGCCGTAAATTTCAAAAGGAGAAACATGAGTCACGAATGCCACTGGGAGATGGAGGGCGATCACCACGTGATGTACGGCTGTGACGCCCCGGTTGCTGGGAAATGGCGAGGCCATTGGTATTGCTCGGAGCACCTGGACGATCAGATGAAATTGGCCAACGCCGTTACGCCCACCGACATACCGGACTCGAAGACATTCCTATGATCACCAAGGAACTGCTTTGCGACAAATGCTTGGCCCACTTCGATCACATGATCGCTATCGGGCGACCAGCCGACATGGAGTTTTGTACGAAGTGCGTGGCCAAGATCAGCCGCATGACAAAGGAACCCTGCGGCAACCCAGACTGTGCCTGCCATGGCGTCGAGGTAAGGGACAAGGATCGCAGGCCATGATCTACAGACTGACCTGGCATGGGCCGGTGGAAGATGCCGAGTATGACGTCGAAGCGGAAACCTGGGATGACGCCGAGGCCGTGCTGATGGCCTACCTCAACGGCGATGACATGGAAGCTGGTGAAGTCACGCCGGTGACGGTATTAGGAGAAGAGATGACCAAAAGCTATTTCAACGATGATCTAAGCAGCTTCGTGTGCGCCTGCTGCAAGAAGGAAGGCAAGACAGGAGACGACACGCTCGTGGTCTACGGCGACGTGCCGTACCCCCTCTGCTCGGCGAAGTGCCAGGAAGAATGGTGTGACAAGCACGGCTGCGAGTAATACCAAGTTTGGGGCCGGGTGTTGTTCGCAGGCAAATCCTGCACTGCCAACGAAAGTGGAGAGGCCATGAATCACCGGCTCCAATTTACGTTTGAAAGGACAAAGATGAATCACGAATGTGAAGTGAACGTAGGACGGATGGCAACGTCACCTGAAGACCCACGCTACAGGCTATGCGGCAAGCCTGCATCCATCCGCCAAGGCGGCACCTGGATGTGCGTCGATCATTACGACGAATGGGAAGCACATCTTCAGCGGGTAGATGTGGAAGAGCCTCTGTGACAAAAAGTTTGGCCACGGATAGTGGCTATGTTCGACAAGGATGAACACTATGAGTGAACTTACGGATGACCAACTGTTTGTGATGACAACCTCGGTGAAGTGTGATGACTGCGGCACATTCTGCGACAACACGCCGATCAAAGTTGACGGCAAGTTGTTGTGCAAAGGCTGCGCCGGGAAGGCCATCGAAGCTGGGGGCAAGTGGGAGAAACGCTAATGACACCGGCTGAACAACAGGCATTCAACCTGAAGAAGCGTGGCATCTGGAGAGCCATCGAGGCCAATCCAGATGTTGTCGCTACCAAACTGGCGGTGGAGCACAAGGTCAGCAGCAAGCCGTGCTCCGCTTGCTCATGACGTACTGCAAACGTAGGGCCTTGACCGCTGAGTCCCTCAAGGAGACGAACAATGGTTGACAGAGAGAAGGCACGGCGGTTCCTCGACATGATGAACGAGGCCAATGTGAAGCTGGAGATTGAACACAGCAGCTACCCGGATTCCGAGGAGCTTGGCGAATCCATCGACGACGACTACGACGCCGCCGAAGAGGGAGCCCGGGTGGAGTGCGGCCTGACCATCGACGAAATGCAGTTCATCTTTGACAACCTGAGAGATTACCAATGAGCATCGACAGCTTTTTCTACGTACCAGCAGGGACACGCAACGTGGCGGAACCCACCGAGCGTGGCTACAAGAAGTACAAGAGCGTTGCCGACTTCAAGGTCGCCTACGACAACCGCCACTTCCCGCATCAGGTGAAGTGGGTGGCCGGGGGCATGATCGACGAACAATACTTCTTCGAGCAGGCCGAGGACGCGATCTGGTTCTTCGTCTCGGGTTGGCGTAGCCGTGACTTCTTTGCGAACGGCGAAGACGGCGACATGGTCGGCTACCCCCCCACGGCCATTTGGATCGACGACCAGCAGCGGTGCGAACACTGCGCCGATCCCCTCGTTCCCGGCAAGACCGAGCATGTCCACTGCGACACATGCGGGAGGCCGATGGAAGTCTGCGGCGACTGCTTCGACAACTCGGACGACTGCCCGGAGTGCGAGCGCGACTGCGTGACACAGAAAGAACACATGGAGGCGAAGGGATGAACTTCAGAGAAGTGATGGAGCCATCGCTGAGAAGCTGCTGTGCGACCAATGTCTGGCTTTGTATAGGCGTGAGCCTGAGACCAAGATCGGCGAGTTTTGCCCACGCTGCATCGACAAGATGGGCTACCCGTTCACCTCTC
>Ga0207136_1157_pt1 | contig 11485 bp, 12 predicted proteins | sample Alteio_BWMinHeat_8_FD_153552 | JGI IMG/M metagenome (GOLD analysis project Ga0207136, IMG submission 153552) | Enriched cells from forest soil in Barre Woods Harvard Forest LTER site, Petersham, Massachusetts, United States -... | ecosystem: Environmental > Terrestrial > Soil > Temperate forest >...
TGAACTGGCACGCGATGGAATTTATGTGAATTGCGTTGCTCCGGGGTGGGTGGACACGGACATGTCCGCGCCCGCGCTCGGCGAAACAGACATTGGGGCGAAGATCCTGTCGGTCATTCCTCTGGGGCGCGTGGGCAAGCCGGAGGAGATCGCTGCCCCGATATTATTCCTGTGTACTCCTCACGCCGGGTTCATCACTGGGGAAGTATTCAACGTGAACGGTGGCGCGGTGCTGGCGGGGTAAATGTCACGCGGGCTTTATTCCACCATCACTGTAAACAAGATCAACGGAGGTGTTAATTGGGGTGGGAAACGGGAATCGAACCCGCAACCGCCGGAGCCACAGTCCGGTGCTCTGCCAGTTGAGCTATTCCCAGCGCGTGTAGCGATTATAGCAATTGGCGCAGAACGCTGTCACAGAGAGGCAGGCCGATATCCCGCTAAAGATAATGCATTCTTTTGCCGACCTGTGGTGAAATGGAAGCAGAAAGTGGCTGCAAGGCTGCCGACGTGCGCGAAGAATGGTCGCGGCGTGGAAGGATAGTATCCAAGGCAACCATGACTGACTCTGAGACTCAAGACAAGCCCGCACGGTATCCCGGCGGCGGTCGGGTTGATGCGCGGCATCATCCCCGGTTTCAACTGGATGTTGAGATTTCGGTACTCGTTCGCGGGCAGCCCCGGCTTCGCGGCCGCACCGTGGACATCAGCCAATCGGGCATAGCGGCCATGCTCAGGCTTGAAGTTGAGATGGGCACGGTAGCGGAATTGGAATTCGAGCTTCCGCAGGAAAAAATAAGCGCTCTGGCCGTAGTGCGGCAGCGGAGCGCATTCCGCTACGGATTTCAGTTCGTGGATCCGGATTCGATTCGGAATTCAGTCCGTGGTTCCTGCGCGCAGCTCCCACCCTGCAGCTGAACGACCTTCGATCGATATGAATTGACTTGGGAAATGCACGGGCGAGAGCCTACCCTGAGCCTGTCGAAGGGACGTCCGCGCCCGCATTGGCTACCTAGCCACGGCCTACGCCGACGTATTCAAATCCCATGGCTCGCAAGCGAACTGAGTCGAGCAGGTTCTTAGTGTCCACGATGAGTGGACGGCGCAAGCTCTGCTTAATGCGGTTGAAATCGAGACCGCGAAATTCGGGCCAGCCAGTGCCGACCACCAGGGCATCCACGCCCTCGGCAGCAGCATAGGGAGACTCACAATAGTGGACACTCCCATTCAGTTCGATGCGTGCATCCGGCAGCGCCACGGGGTCGTAAGCCCGTACGCGTGCGCCCTGGGCGATCAAGGTTTTGGCCAGACGCATCGATGAGGATCCGGCGACGGAATTGGTGTTGGGCTTAAAGGCCAAACCGAGAATTCCGACATCTTTATTTTGGATCGACTGGACGCATTTAGAAATTTTTTCGATGATCTGATCGGCCAGGCCGTGATTGACTTCACGCGCTGCGCTCAGCACTTTGAGAGAGACTCCATTGCGTTGCGCCAGATCAGCAAGAGAATCCATGTCCGATTCGGCAAACAGGCCGCCCATCCCAGCCCCCGGCTGCAAACAGCGGGGAGCGATTTTCTTATCCAGACCGAGCGCTAACGACAAGCTAACGGCGTCGGCGTTTACGTGTTCGCACAAGCTAGCCAGTTCGTTGATGAAAGAAATCTTCGTGGCCACAAAGGCGGTGGCGGACTCGCGCACCAGTTCCGCGGTCTCGTGATTGGTAACGATGACGGGAACGCCGCGCATGACTAGCGAATGAAAAATTTGCTTTATGGCGAGGACAGCGTCATTTGAATCCGTGCCCAGAATGATGCGATCCGGCCAGTTGAAATCCTCGATGGCGCATCCCGAAGTAAAGAACATGGGCTGTGAAACAATGTCAGCCCGCAAACCAGCTTCGGTAAGGCGGCGTCCGATCGCCGAAGCCGTGCCCACAGGGACCGGCGTGACGATCGACAGGACGGGAGGCTTCGAGGCGGCGCGGGCAATGCGCATTGCCAGATCCGCGAGATGCTGGGGGCTGTCCTCGGCCAGGAAAATTACCTGGGCCTTGCGGGCAAAGGATTCGATGTCGGTGGAATAAGCCAGGCGTCCTGAGCGTACGTTGCGCTTGATTACCTCGGTGAGGTTCTTTTCATGGAAAGGGACGTTGCCCTGGGCCATGGCGACCATTTGCGAGCTGTCGGGATGGCAGCAACCGACCGGGGTGCCAAAGTCGGCTAGGCAAGCCGAAACGACCGTACCTAAGTAACCTGCACCGTAAACCCCAATCTGCATGCAACCTCCGAAAGCTACCAACAAGATCGCTGGGGGAGAGGCGCCTGCGAGGGCGAATGCCGAGCGAGTCCAACATCATTGTTTATGTTCGATAGGGGGCTTGGCAACGCACGGGAGGGATTTGTACTTGAGGACATGCACCAATGGCGGAAACAGGAATTTGGCCACCAGAAGGTCATTGGGCAGGCTGTACTTAGCGCTTGACAATGCTGCGCCCCAGGGGGAGCGCAGCCAGATCCAGCCAGCAATTGTGTTCTTCCTCGCGGACGAAGGTTAGTTCGCTGATGGGAACCTGGCGGTGGCCAGAGAATTGGGCCCAGCGTTCGCGGGCGAACAGATACGCCTCCTGCGCCTGTTCCTCATCGCCGACTTTCACAATGGTAAGGTGCGGCATGAACGGCCATTCTTCCGTGGCGAACAGAGTTTGCTTGTTCAGGCGATCGTGCAGTTCGCGGATGCGATACGCGGCATGGGCCACCCGGATGTACACCGTTGGAGTCACAGGAACAAAGGTCTCGACATCACCCAGAGTCACGTCAAAAGGCTCAGCACCGCTACAGATTTCTTCAAGGGACTCCAAGGCTGAGAGTTCGCTGCCCTGCAAGTGGCGAGGAGGAAGGATCGTGACATGAGCCGGCAGATGGGGCAGGTGAGGATGCAGTTCCTGGCGGAGGTGTTCGACAAATTCTCCGACAGCATTCCTTACGTAGGCCACCAGAGCATAACGGGGAGTGGGCATGTCCGACGGGAATTATACCTCTGGAGGAGTGGGGAAGTTGTGACAGGGATGTAACGAATGGCGGAATTGGTCAGCTATAATCGAAAAGGAAGTTGCAGCAATGTCGGGGCGTAGCGCAGCCTGGTAGCGCACCTGCCTTGGGCGCAGGGGGTCCGCGGTTCAAATCCGCGCGCCCCGACCAAACTTCATTTTCGCCCGCTGAAAGATCCGATCAAGGGCTTTCTATACGCGGGCGAAAGACCTACGCCGTCAGTCCTGCACCACCGAAATCATTTTGCCCAATGCAGGTTGCGTTTCAAAGTGTCAAGCCCCAGAGACAGGCTGAACACCGTGCCTTTTTTGTGGGTGCCGCCGAGTTGGGTGGTCCCGTAAAAGTTTCCGTCTGCGCCTTGAACCAGGGCGCCAGTCGGGTCGGCACCATCAGCCCTGTCGAAGCTGTGCAGCGTCGTTAGCACGCCCGCCGACGTGATTGAGAAGATTGTGCCAAGGCCATTCGCCCCACCCTCGGAAGTAGTTCCGTAGAAATTCCCGTCAGAGCCTTGAACCAGTTCCGCAAAAGGAGTCTTTCCGTCTGTTCCGTCGAAGCTGCACAGGGTAGTCAGCGTACCCCCCGAGGTGATTGTGAAGACTGTGCCGTCGCCATTGGCTCCACCGCCAGCGGTAGTTCCGTAGAAGTTTCCGTCAGACGCTAGAACCAGGGCGACCAGAGGGTAAGCGCCGTCACTACAGTTCGTTTGGGCGCAAAAACTGTAAAGCGTGGTAAGCGTGCCCGCTGTAGTGATTGCAAAGATCGTGCCATAGCCGTTGGCCCCACCTGAGCTTGTTATCCCGTATAGTTTTCCATCAGTGCCTTGGATTAGGCCATAGGGACGCCAGCCGTCGCTGCCTTCGAAGGTGTGAAACGTGGTCAGTCTGCCGCCCAGGGTGATTTTGAAGATTACTCCACATCCGTCGCTGCAGCCCCCGGATCCTCCGTTGACAGTTGTTCCGTAGAGGTTTCCGTCAGTGGCTTGAACCAGCCCTGCATTGGAGTTGCCGCCATCACGCCATTGTGGAACTTGTGCAGCGTCCTGACCGTGCCTCTCGAAGTCATTGCGAAGACCGTGCCATAGCCAACCCCTCCGCAGCAGGTTGTCCCGTAAAAGTTTCCATTAGTGGCTTGAACCAGCGTGCCGCTTGGATTCGTGCCGTCTGTCCCGTTAAAACTGTGCAGCCTGGTGAGCGTGCCCCCCGAGGTGATCGCGAAGACTGTGCCGTCGCGGTGCGCGCCGCCATATACCGTGGTTCCGTATAATTTCCCGTTGGGGCCTTGAATCAGCGCCGTGCGATAGGGTTGAGCACCGTCCTTCCCGTTGAAATTCAATAGAGTAGTGAATGTCTGCGCCGGGGTGATAATTGCTGTCGCGGCACAAAACACAAAGATGATGCCAGTTATTTTCGATAAGCTAAGTTTCCGCATACTGCCTCCTTCCCGGCTGTGCGCCGATGAATGTTTTTCCAGGGAACTCTGGTCATTCGCCTCAGGGGAGCTGGGTCCAATAGTGTGAACCACTCGTCAAGGAGGCGGACATGTGAAAGTAAGCCTACGAGGGCATCATGTCAGTGAGCTTGGTCACACCTTAATGTGCGGTGATCACCAAGAGCCGCAGCGGGCGGAAAAACATAGCTGTTGAAACATCGCCATTACACTCATTGACTGCAACAGAACCGGGATTCAGGCCGTAAACCGCCCAAAGATTGGCTCAGAACCATCGAGTATCAACAGAAAAGTTCGAAAATCGTCTGCTAGGGCCGACCATATCCCATGCAGCATCAGCGAATCTGGAAGCGCTCGTTGAAACCCCAACTGACGTCCGATGTTGGGAGAACGCTGCGTGTGTTCGCTTGCCAGGTCGATCTGTCAAATTCTGCCAAAACCCAACGATCTGATGCGGAGAGTGCTATTTGGAGACGCTAGCTGTTTAGGCCGAAGACCGCCGTGTCGCTGGCCTCCGGCTCTCGGTGACAGCCGCGTCCAATTGTGCCGCGAGAGCCGCGAACGCAGGGGTGGGAGCGATCCAGCGTAACTGCTCGACATCGTCGAAGAGGGCAATGTCGGTGCGGAGCGTGGCGAGCTTACGAAACAGCAATGCCTGCTCGCGCTCGCGGGAGAGAGTGTCTGCAAGGGTACTCGCATTGGCAACGTTCACATGCCACTCCCGGCTGTCCGCAGGAATGGATTCGAGATGGATAAACTTTGCAAGGACGGCAGCCGACGACTTTGCACCCCAGCCCGGCAGTCCAGGATAGCCATCTGCCGAGTCACCCACTAGCGCCAGATAGTCCGGGATTGACGCGGGCGTGACTCCAAACTTCTGGGTTACGCCAGCTTCGTCCAACGTGACGCGAGTCCTGCGATTCAACTGGACAATGCGTGTACCTTGGACGCACTGGGCCAGGTCCTTGTCCGGCGTGAGTCACGAGCGGCCGTCACCGCGGCAGCGGCGAGAGCGTCGTCCGCCTCGAACTCTACCATCGGCCAGACGACGATGCCTGCGGCCGACAAGACGTCTTCGAGCATTGGGAATTGTGCGAACAGGTCAGGTTCGATGCCTTCGCCGGTCTTGTACCCCGACCACAGTTCGTTGCGAAAAGATTCGATGACGTGATCGGTCGCCACCGCAATGTGCGTGGCACCGCCCTTGATCATGCCCAGCACTGACGCGAGGACGCCCCGGACTGCAGCTACCTCCCGCCCGTCTGCATCCCGCGCAGATGGCAGCGCGAAGTAGTGCCTGAACAGCTCGTATGTGCCATCAACCAGATGAATCTGCAAGGCCAAACTCCGACACAACCCTATAGGACGGGAGCTATTCAATCAACCGTGGCGGATGAACTCGGGCGGGTGGGCTAAAGGCGCAGTTGTGGCTGATCATACCCGGAGCACATTTCATTTTTCCCTTGACATGCACAGGTAGGCCATCTAGCCGGGGTTCTGCGCCGCGCCTGCCGAAGACCCATCCATCCCGCAGCGCTTCAAAAATCGCCGCTTGCGCCTCCGCCTCCCGAATGTCCCCCACCGAAGCGGTGGTCCGGACTGCTTGGTTGCGGGCTTGGCGTTATTGGGTGGGGCGATAGCAGGCCGAATACGGTGGATCCGACGCTCATCCAGTGTTTATCCTTCCCCGATAGGCGTTCGGAGGTGAAGCCATGACGAATTCCGCCCGGGCCACGGGCAAGCCAGCGTCGGATGAAGATGGCGACACCGGTTAACAATATGCCCAGAAGCATCGGGTCCCAGGTATGCCGCACCCAGCCAAGATAGGGCTTATTGGAGACGAAAGTCAGGATGGCGACGATCGCACCCACCGCGATGACGAAACGGTCCTTCAGGCGAATGCCGCGCGCGAGTACGATTGGCGGCAGGCACCAGATCAGCACCCACGTTCCCCAGTAGAACCACCCTGAGAATTCAGAGTCGGCTCGAGTGCCGATCCACCCCCGCGTAGGCAGGTCCAACGACGAAAGCTTGAGATTGATCGCCAGGTAGATACCCAGCCAGAGGAACGCCTCGACGAGCGAATAAACCTCATCGAGGTAGTCGAAGCGGTGGCGCGAGCGCAGGACGGCTACAACTACAAGCCCGGTTGCATAGAACATGGCAACGATCAGATGCTGCGCCGAGTGGGACGAGGTCCAGTAGCCTGGCAAAAAGATGACGAAGATCATCGCGGCGATGAATGCATAGGAGCGCCCGAATCGTCGCCATATCCAGAGCGAAAAGATGGCGCCGGCGGCGGGAACCAGAAACTCGGCTGCATGTGGCTTCGGTGAATAAGGGCCGCCCCTGAAAAGAGCGGTCTGCAGTCCCGCACAGATAAAGCCAACCGAGCAAACGGCGAGCGCTTCCTCAATACCGTAGCGATACAGTCGGGCTTGGGAAACGGCGGCTTCGGCAGCCGCATAGCAGACGGCAGCAAAGATCAGGAAGAAAACGCCGGTAGTTTGATCCGATGGCCGCGAAAGGAAAACCACGAAAAATAGCCCGACGGCTGCGCCCACGCTGATCAGGGTGAAGAAGAACAAAACCAGTCGCAGGAAAAAGTTGGTAGTGCGGAGATCAGAGACCGTTTCCTGTTCCAGTAGTTGGTACTGCTCCTTGGTGAGGAAACCTTCGCCGGCCCAGTCCGTCAGGAGTTTGCGGGCGCGCAGCGTTTCTTCGCTGGATGCACTGTAGATTCTCACTCCAGCCTCCCGAAGCGGCGCCCGATCTGAACCAGCACCACGAGCATAGCGACTCCGGTAACGACGAAATAGCTCAGGATAGCGGCGTTTTCAGAAACGCCGCGGAGGAACAGCGAACTGACGCCCACATAGCCGTACACAGCGGCATAAGCAACGAAGGCAAACTGCCGGCGCGTCAGACCCCAGGCGAGAGACGCGCCACACGCGATCAGCAGAGCGAAAAACCAAGGGCCGTAGTCCTGCCGTGCGAACACGCCGGAGAGCACAGCCCAAAAGAGAACGTTGGCCACGAGGTTCAGATAAGTGCCGAAGAAATGCGGTTTCAGGCCGCGCCGCTCAAGAAGCGTCCCGCAGACGCCGACCAGCAAGCAGTAGAGAAGGGCATACTGGCGATACGCCTCGTCCTGATGGGCCGACCAGCGCGAGATGGTGAGCCCGAACCATCCGGCGAGTGAGGACAAACCGAGCGACAGCACGAAGCGATTGTCGAAACGATAAGCTAGAAAGAAGAAGAGCCCGGCAGTCACCAAGAGATAGGGATCCAATCGTCCGGAGAGCAGGTGGAAACGGTTCTCAATGTAAGCGAGTTCTATTAACCAGACGAGGCTGCCGAGGTAAAGCACGTAGTCGAAGATTGGACTCGGTGCGGGCGTTTCCGCGGGGGACCAAGCGGGCGCGCGGGAAAAGCAGTACCAAGAACAGGCGGCGAGGATGGTAGAGAGGGTGGTCAGAACGACGACGTCACCGATTTGCTGCGACCAGGTGCTGACAGTCCAGCCGAGTCCGGCAACAAACGCCAGTACACCGGCGTAGAGGAGAACGTTCAGCTCGATAAAAAGGGAGAAAGGTTCTCCACGGGAGAGGCCCGCCAAATGCGCGTACTGCTCAGGCGAAATTTTTCCCTGCTCTTTCCATTGCTCTAATCGGGTGAGGATGGTCATGAAGCCTTCGTTCTCAGGACCCGAGACACCATGTACATAGCCCGGCCTTGGACTCGGTGCCACCTGTTCGGCCCATGAGTTTACTCATCGTACATTCCGATAGGTTCGTCGTGCTGAAAAAAACGTTGGTAGGTGTGACGAAGAATGGGTGGTTACTTCAAGAACCTGAAAGAGTCGAGTGCCGTTATGAGCGCTCGATGTGCCTTCTCGAAATCGAAGGGCTTCAAAGGCATGTCAGAATATCCATCGCTTTTGGATGCCATTCTGATGTCGAGTTCGTAGCATTTCCCTTTGTGAAAAGTTGAATAAACGAGTCCAGCCATTCCCTGGCCAGCTCCCACCCCGTCCGTCTGGGTGACACTGAATTTCACTCCATTAATCGTCTCAGTTCTGATAGGCACCGTACGGAAATCTTCGGCGACGCTCCGACATTTATTCTGAGTATTTGCGCCTTTTGGTTCATTTACGGAAAAAGCCGCAGCCTCAAAGTTCGTCCCTTTCTTATCGTTAGTGGCGTACGCTGTACATGCAACGGTACTTTTGGAGTTGCAGGTGACATCGGAACAAACGGGCGTGTATGCTTCACAAGATTCTGCTGGCATCCACCAGTCAGGCTGATTGGGGTCTCTTTTGCACTGCACAACCGAGTCGGGATAGTCAAAACGAAATTTCTCGTCCGGGCTGATGTAGGTGCTTTTCGTTGATTGTGGGCGATGAGTTTGAGCCACAAGCCCGCACTGCGCACACACCAGCAATGCAGCAGGAATGATCCATCTCATAGGGAAAACTATCATACAGCGAGCGGTGCGATGGGTTACCAACGCATCAGGAGGTAAGGATTACTGTTGTAACATCGCCGTTGCACTTGTTGACTGCAACAGAATGGGATTCAGGGCGTAAATTGCCGAAAGATTGGCCCGAACCATCGAGCATCAACAGAAAATTTCGAAGATCGTCTGCTAGCGAATAACGTCCTGAGGTGGCTGGGGGCCTCTCCTAACGCAAGAACGCTTCTAGTTCATCTCTTCCCGAGATGCGGACGCAGGTGGTTTGCGTCGGCCACTGAGCATGAACTCGTGGTTGCGGGCTTCATACCAAAGTGCGAGTTCAACGCGGTTCCAAAGTCCGAGTTTGTCGTAGATGACACGTAAGTAGTTTTTCACCACGGACTCGGTGGTTCCGAGAACCCGAGCAACTTCACTATTCTTGAGACCCTGAGCCACAAGTTCGATCACCTGCTGCTGGCGTCCGCTGGGCAGACGAGTTCCGTAACGATCACTTCCCGGGAGAGCTGGAATGGATCTGGAAAGCTGCATGATTTATTCCTAACCTGACTACGTGCGATTGCACGTAAATTTTTCGTTAATTTCCTATACGACTGAACTTGTGTAAAACACAACGACTTACTGACGAACGCTTGAAGGGCAGGCCAGTGGCGGACTGTGGCGATCTCCTCTGGCCTTTCCCAACAACCCGAAACCGCACGCGAAGTTTCTCGGCTCCACGAATTTTTTTATGCTATGCAAAAATCTGCACATTGTCAGCGCGATTGGTCACATGTTTGCGTGATGGTTGTCACAATCGAAAAGTATGTCGTGAGTCCTGCGGATCGGAGGCAGTCGGGATTTACGGCTTCCCAGTCGGATGCTGGAGCTGGCCGCTGGAAGCAATGTCTATTTCGACGGTATCGCCCACATGCAGAAAAAGCGTGTTGGGACTCTTCAGGCCCCATGCTATGTAGGGGACGACTATGTGGGTCTTGCTACTAATAGAGTCTCCGCTCATTTGAACGGGTAAGGTTAAGGTCATAGGATGGTCAGCACCGTGCAACCGGAAGATGCCGTCCAGCTTCACTTCGGATGCCCCGCCTGACGAGATCTTCCCAGCAAACCCGCTGGGAATAAAAGTGATTTCGGGATAGCGTTGGCTTTCCAGGATGTCTTTGTGCATTTTGCGGTCGCGGCCGTCATTGCCGCTTTTCGCGCTGGTTGCATCCACTACCACCAGGCCTGATGCGGCCTTGGTTTCTGGGTTGAAGTGAATGGTTCCGCTCTTGAGAGCGAAGGTTCCGTGCACCGTGTGCAAGGTCGCGCTGATAGTGAACTCGATCATGGTTTTAGCAGGGTCGAGTTCGAGAGTCATCTCCTGCGCGCAAAGTGTCGTGGCCTTGATCGCGAGAACGAATATCACGATTGCGAGGCGTGCGGAGCGAGGCATTCGCGGATTATAGATGGAAATGCTGACCCGATTGTCAGCGCGGGAAGTGGTAGTACACGTCCTGCTTGGAAGGAATGGGAACGCCGTTCTTGGTTGCGGGAGTGAAATGCCATTTCTCCAGCGCAGCCATCACTCTCTGATCTACTTCAGGACCCAGGCTGTGCAACACAACTTTCTCGACGATTGTTCCCTGCTCATCAATGGTGACTTCGACGATTACGTCTCCTTGCAGGCTGGCGGCGTCGGAGCCGAATACGGGATCCGGAGAAAACACCGGCAGCGCGGGACGAATTTCGGGGCCGGTAAAGGTACCGTAGGAAAGCGAGCCGTATGGAGAGCCCGCTGCCGGGCCTTCGGGCCGGTTCGCCGCGAATTCGTTACCCGACTCTCGCCTGGGCGCAGGTGGCTCCAATTGATGGGCCTTCCCGTTCTTGGCTGGGCGTTGCCACGTGAGATGCAAGTTCGGTTTTTCCTGGGTTACGCCCGACTCTCCGCCGAAATAAATGCGGGTCAACACATCGCCAGCTTGGCCTCTTGTCACCGAAGCTGGCGCGACGAAGATGGGTGCGGGCGAATGCAGCAGCCAGCCCATAAACAGGAAATGCGCAACCAGGGAAAGTCCCAGCGACCAAGCCTGGCGCTTCGATACGGGATGGAGTTGCGTGAACATCGAACTACCGCTTTTGCCTATTCTAACTCTCCCAGTGGGACGCTGCTGGCGCGAATCCGGGAGCGGCCCTGCCTGTTCATACTTTAGTAACCCCTCTAACTGCACCTTTTTTGCTGCAATTTAACATGGTTGAAATATTCTCCAACTATGATTTAAGGGGAATGGAGGCGTAATCATCCAATCCGCTCCCTCAAACAGGAGCTTGTGACCATATCGTTTTCCGGCAGAAGAAAGCTGAATCATGAGACTGCTTCAATCGTCTCATAGCGGGGTGATTTGCAGAATAAGCGAGGACTATTTTGGGCCACCTTCGAATGGTGCGCACAGGCCAGGCCGAACGAAACACCCGGTCAGACTAGGCGAAGGTGTAGCCTTATAATCCACCTCATGCCTGAGCCAAAACGCATCCTCTA
>Ga0207136_1095_pt2 | contig 11399 bp, 8 predicted proteins | sample Alteio_BWMinHeat_8_FD_153552 | JGI IMG/M metagenome (GOLD analysis project Ga0207136, IMG submission 153552) | Enriched cells from forest soil in Barre Woods Harvard Forest LTER site, Petersham, Massachusetts, United States -... | ecosystem: Environmental > Terrestrial > Soil > Temperate forest >...
CCCACCGCGAACAGCCGCGTTCTCCGCAATGTTGATGGCGAACGCGGTCTTGCCCATCGAAGGACGCGCTGCGATGATCACCAAGTCAGCCTTCTGCAGACCGCCGGTCATCTCGTCGAGCTTCTCGTAATACGTCTCGAGTCCGGTGATGCGCTGCCCGCGTTCGTAGAGCGCGTCGATGGTGCCGAAGGATTTCTTCACGATCTCGGGAATACCGAGGAACCCCTGCCCGATGCGGTTCTCCGAGATGCGGAAGATCGCCGATTCTGCAGCGTCGATGACGTCTTCCGCCGAATCGGCTTGCTCTGCCGCTTGCGCCATAGCGGCGCTGCACGCGTGCATGAGGGAGCGAAGCAGCGCCTTGTCGCGAACGATGCGAACGTATTGCGCGATGCTCGGCCGGCGCGGCAGACCGTCGGTGAGCGAAGAGATGTACGCCACGCCACCGACCGATTCAGCTTCCTTTTTCCTGGAAAGCTCCTCAGTAAGGGTAATGATGTCCACCGGGCGGCCGGTTTCCATCAGGTCCATCATGCGGCCGAACAGGCGACGGTGGGAGTCGAGATAGAAATCCTCTGGCTTGAGTATCTCAGCAGCTTCGCTGTAAGCGAAGTTATCGAGAAGGATGGCGCCGAGCACCGACTTCTCGGCGTCGATGCTCGCCGGCATGCCGCGTTCGAGATTTAGATCAGCAGTGGCCAAGGTCCCAGCAGCGGATTGTAAGCGGAGATATTCGAGGTTCATCTCCGGTTCGCTCGCTGAGTTGTGAAGAAGAGGTCTTTCTTGTGGAGAGATGTTGAAAAGGCGTTAGTGAAATTCTGATCTTGCACAGCGACAGGTGAAACTCTAGCTGCTAGTAAAGCTGGCAGCTAGGCACAAGTAGCTTCTCAATACTTCCTGAGAACTCCGATCACTCGTCCCTGAATCTGCACTGCGTTCGCGGCGACCATGATCGGCGCCATGGTTGCGTTTGCAGGCTGCAATCGAATCTTGGGACCTTCGCGATAGAAACGTTTGAGCGTTGTCTCGGAGCCATCTACTAACGCAACGACGATCTCGCCGTCGCGCGCGTTCTTTACCTTCTCGACCATCACGTAGTCGCCGTTCACGATGTGCTCGTCTTGCATCGAGTCGCCTCGGACTTCGAGGACGAAAACTTCCTTCGAGCGAGTGATGTCCTCGAGAGCGATGGTCTCAGGATTCTCGAAGGTCTCGACCGGCCGGCCGGCGGCGATGCGCCCGAGCAGCGGCAGACGCAGAGTCTCTGCGGGCTTCGACCGCATGCGCGGAATTCCCTTCACCGGCAACAGGTCGATGGAGCGGCTGCGGTTGTAATCGCGCTTCAGCAGTCCTTTGCGTTCAAGGTTAGTGATGTGTTTGTGGACGGTTGCCAGGGACCGCAAGCCCATGCCCGTGCCAATCTCCTCGAACGAGGGCGAGTAGCCTTTGGACAGAACGAAAGAGGCAATGAAGTCGTAGATTTCGCGTTGCCGCTTGGTGAGTGCCATAACGGCCCTCATCTTCGCCGAAGAAAAGGCGAATTGTCAACGAAAATAGTGCAAAAGGTGTTTTGGAGGGAATCTTCGAGGTAACTGACAAGCTTCGGAGCTGCGCAGCCTCGAAGTTCCGAAGCTATTTCGCAACCGCCATCGAGCTGAGAATCTCCTCCACCGTCTGGATGGCGGTCTCAAGTTCCGCGTCGGTCGTATAGAAGTGCGGCGACATGCGCACGCCCGCCTTTGGCCGCCAGTCGACCAGCACATCGCGCTTCAGTAGTTCAGCGCATACTTCCTTCGAGTTCGGCATGTCGATCGAGACCGTACCTCCGCGCTTCTCGGGATCGCGCGGAGTGTTGACCTTCCAGCCGCGCGTATCCGCGAGCTCAATCAACTTCGCCACCTGATCCTTGGATTTCGCCCGGATGCTTGCAACGCCCGCATCCGCTACGATCTTCAATCCTGGCCGTGCAGCATAGAGCGCGGGCACATTCGGGGTGCCGTTCATGAATTTGTACGGCGGCTCGGCATAGCGGATTGGGCCAATTTCAAATTGAAACGGACGCTCGTGCGCCACCCAGCCGGTGAGAGTTGGCGAAAGTGTTCGTCCCAGATCGGGACGGATGTACAAGTATGCCGTGCCTGGGCCGCCACAGAGCCACTTCAGAACGCCGCCGCAGGCGAAGTCGACATTCAGGTCGCGCACATCAACCGGCACGGTGCCGAGCGACTGGAAGGTATCGAGCACCACGCGAGCTCCAACTTGGTGAGCGCGTTCGACGATCGCTTTCGCGTCATTGATGTAGGCGCTGCGAAAGATCACGTGCGATACCGGCACGAGCAGTGTCTCTTCGTCGATGGCAGCGAGCAGGCGCTCGGTCGGGACGTGGATGCCGTCATCGGTGGGCACCATATGGACGCGCGCGCCGCGCGATCGCTGCGCATGCCAGAAATACATCACCGACGGGAAGTTCATGTCGGTATAGACGACCTTGTTGCGCTTGCCGGAGAAATCGAAGCAAGAGGCCACCACCGCCTGGCACTGCGTCACGTTCTGGTGGAGCGACACGGTATCGCGCTCCGCGTTCATGAGGCCTTCGATCAACCCGCCGACTTCATGGGCGAGCATCCACCAGGTCTCTTCCCAGGCGCGAACGCCGCGCGTCCCCCAGGTCTCGGCATACTCGTTCAGCGCCTGCTGCGTAGCGCGTGGCATCGCCCCCAGCGAGTTGCTGATGAGATAGGTGGTGTTGGCGAGGATGGGAAACTCCCCGCGAAACCGTAGAAGGTCGTCGAGCATGGTGGTCATTTTACTTCTGGTTCACGACGGAGGCACGGAGAACACGGAGCACAGCCTGGGGGAAATCACAAAGGACGCGAAGGAGCACAAAGGAAGAAGTTCCTAACCAACCTTCGTAATCCTTCAATGTTTTTGTGGTTAGCTTTTCTTGCCTTTCTCCGTGACTCCATGCCTCCGTGGTGAAAGGCTTTTGGGCTTTTCCGAGCCTGCGCTTACAATCGAACCACACAGCTCTCATCCTGCGCTGCTCGCGATCCCGAATGGCGGATATTTCCAAGCGTATTGAAAAGGCCGAAAAGTATCTTCAGAAGGGCAAAGTCGAATCCGCCCTGGAGGAGTACCTGTCTGTCCTGGACGATGACCCCGGAAATGACGGCGCGCGCCATACCGCAGCCGATCTCTTTCTGCAGCTCGATCGCGGCACAGAAGCTTCCGCGTTGCTGAGCGAATTGTTCGACCGGCAGATTGCGGCGAGCGACAACGTCCGGGCAGTGTTGACTTACAAAAAGTTGGCGAGAATCGGGCCGCCGAAGCTCGGCCAGACGCTGCGCTTTGCCGAAGTCTCCGAGCGTAGTGGAAGCCGGCGCGAGGCGCTTGAGGGATACAACACGGCAATTGAGGGATTCCTGGAAGAGTCCCGGGAAAACGAGGCGCTTTCTGCCCTACGACGCGTCGCTGGTATTGAAGCCAGTCAGGAAAATCTAAAGCGGCTGGCAGAGCTCGCCGCCAAGCTGAACGACCGGAAAACCGCCGGCGACGCATTCCTGAAGATCGGGCTCTCGGAAGAGAAAGACGGACACATCGGGTTTCCCTGGTACGAGCGCGCCTTCCAGCAGGACCCGTCCAACTCTGAAATCGCGTTCCGCTACGGACGCGGGCTGCTGGACAAAGGGGACATCAATCACGCAATCGAAGTACTCGAGCCCACAGCAAACGCGCAGACGAGCTTGCCCGAGCATCGTGAAGCGTACGGCATGGCGCTAGTTGCGGCGCATCGTCCCCTGGAGGCGTATCCCATCTTGTGGGCTCTTCAGGAAAAAAGCCCGGGTAGATTGGAGGAAATTGGCGCCCTGATCGGGGAACTGTTAAGCGGAGAGCATTACCAGCAGGCCCTCGAATTGGCTCGAAAACTCGAAGCGCAACAACAGCGCCTCGGCGCGCGCCGCGAATTCATAACATTCCTGCGGGACGTCACCAAGGCGCATCCGCCCGATGCCGAGTTTCTCCAATACCTCATTGAGCTATTCAACTCGGCGAACCGGGAACACGATTACTGCGACGCCCTCATTCAATTGTTCCAGCTCCTGTACGCTTCAGGAGACTTTATTCGCGCAGCCGACGCGCTTGATCGGGCCGCGGAAGTTGATCCCTACCTCGAGGGTTTGGAGCGGCGGCTGGAACTGTTGCATGGGAAGATCGACGCGAACCGCTATCGGGCCATCGCAAACCGTCTGCGGCACGCGGGCGCGGAGACAACAGCCGGTGAGGAGGAGAAGGCCGTTGAGTCGGAGTCGGAGCCGACTATCCTGGAAGATCTCATGCTTCAGGCCGAGATCTTTCTTCAGTACTCGATGCGCTCGAAGGCCGTGGAACGTCTCGGACGAATCCAGAAGCTCTTTCCCCGCGAAGAAGATAGAAGCGAGAAGCTTCGCCAGCTTTATCTGAACGCGGGCATCGTCCCTGAGTACGAAGACGAGGCCACGGACGAGACTCCGTCCCCTGGTACCGCCACCGCGAAGTCCGAAGCAGCCGCTGTTCAATCTGCGAACGCCGCTCCTTCAATGCACGGAGAGGATGCGGTCGATAACTTCGCGCGCGTCACCGAAATTACCCGCAACATCTATCGCCAGTCCAACGTGAAGGGAGTCCTCTTCGCCGCGGTGAATGACATTGGGCGGCATTGGAAAGCAAGCCGATGTATTGCCGGACTATGCACCCCGGGCAAGCCTCCTTCGGCAGCGCTGGAATATTGCGCCCCCGGCGTAAAGCAGTCAGACGTCATGACGATCGTGCGCACGATTGCCGTTTTGCAGAACCTGGCGGTACAGCGCGGATCGGTGGCCATCGAAAATGTTAGTGCGGCGCCTGAACTGGCGGCGATTTATCAACACACGAAGTCATTCGACATGAAGTCGGTGCTGGCCTCGCCCTTGTGCGACGGCGATGAGCACGTCGGCATCCTGATCCTGGAACAGACCGACCGGCAGCGGCAGTGGCGAGCGACCGACATGGTGGTGCTAAAGACCATCGCCGACCAGATGGTGCTCGCGGCTAACAACGCAAAACTGCGGAGTCTGATGAAGACGCTGGCTGTGACCGACGAAAAGTCGGGGCTGCTCAAGCGTGCCTCGTACATTGACGTGATGATGGCTGAGGTAAAGCGTTCTGTGCAGACTTCAGCGGCGATGACGCTCATGCTGCTGAACTTTGGCAAAGCAAGTACGCTCGCGCGCGAAGTGGGCGAAGCGGCCGTCGAAGGCATGATGCAAAACATCGGCCAGAGCGTCTGCGCAAATATCCGCCAAACCGATACAGCGATCCGTTACGACAGAACCAGTATCGCGCTGGTGCTCGGCGATACAAAAGACACCAACGCCTTCTTCGTAGTCGACAAAATGCGCAAAGTACTCGCCAACGTAAAAGCTCCGGGAACCGAGCATCCCATCAACGTGACCGTCGGCATCGCAGGGGCGGTGATCCAGAAGGAGTACGACGCTGTCGACATCGTCACCGAAGTCATCAACCGCGCCGAACAGGCGCTCGACCTCGCGATCTCGCAAGGCCCGAACTCCGCGCATGCCTTGGCGCCGCTGGTCGAGGCAGCAGCCGTGGCGTAGTCGAAGATCAAAGGCTCACGCGGATGAACGGCGATCCAAACAGATTCGTGCGGATTCTCTTGATGCGACTTTTACTAGGAGTGTTACTAGGAGTGTTCGTACTAGGAGTACTAGGAGTGTTCGAGTACTAGGAGTGTTCGTGTTGAACCTCTTTAGAAATGTCCCCATTTCGCCTCGATAGAAATGTCCCCCTAAGCTAGAGCCTCCTTGGGAGGCTGGATTGGGGAGAACGGCGTTGAGTGCACGAGAGGTGGAACGAGCGGGAGTGCTACGTCGGGTGAAAGAAGGCAAGCTGAAGCTAGCCAGTGCAGCACGGCTGTTAGAGATCAGCTATCGACAAGCGAAGCGATTATGGAAGCGTTATCAAGCCGAAGGTGTAGCTGGAGTGAAGCACCGAGCTGCGGGCCGGAGAAGCAATCGCGCCAAAGGCGAGGGGTTCCGGCAGAAGGTATTGCAGCTGGTGAGGGACAAGTACAGCGGCGGGATCGAGGAGCGCTTCGGTCCAACGCTGGCGGCCGAACACCTGGCCAGTGAAGACGGGTTGGAGATCGATGGGGAGACTCTGCGGCGCTGGATGTTGCAGAGCGGTTTGTGGAGCCGAGACCGGAAACGACAACCATATCGCCAACGTCGTGCGCGCAAAGCTCATTTTGGCGAACTGTTGCAGCTAGATGGGAGCTTTCACCGTTGGTTGGAACAACGAGGTCCGGAGGGCTGCCTGATGAATCTGGTGGATGATGCCACCGGCAAGACGTTATGTCAGCTGGGAGAGCAAGAGACGATCTGGACAGCAGCCAGACTGTTGCGTAGTTGGATCGAGCAATACGGGATCCCGCGCGCTCTATATACCGATTGGAACAGGGTGTATGTACGTCCAGCCAGCGAACGGGACAAGCGGGAAGGCAGCGAGCCACTGACGCAGTTTGGACGCATGTGCGCCAAACTGGGAATCGAGATTATTCCCGCGCGATCGCCACAAGCCAAAGGCAGGGTGGAGCGCAACCATGGCACACATCAGGACCGGCTGATCAAGAAACTACGGCGGCAAAATATCTGCAGCCATGAAGCTGCGAATCTGTTTTTGGCAGAAGTGTATTTGCCCGAACACAATCGGCGTTACAGCCGAGCGGCAGCATCGGCCGAAGACTACCATCGCTCCAAACCCAGTGCTCGAGCGCTGCGGGCAGTGTTCTGTCTGGAACAGGAACGGATCGTGAGTAATGACTGGGTAGTCCGCTACTCTGGTCGCGCGCTGCAAATCGAACGTCAGGGCCAGCGCAATCCTCGGGCACGAGGAAAAGTAGTGGTGCAGGAATGGGAAGACGGCAAACTGGAGATCCGCTATCAGGGAGTGAAACTGGCCTGGAAAGAGTTCGCTCTGCCGCCCAACTGGGAGCCGCCAAGCAGAGCCGTACGTCTGGTGAACCGTCCGCCGGCATCGCACCCGTGGCGGCAGAGTTACTACCAATTGCCGACGCCCAGCGGAGGCACGCATCGGTGACAAATCGCGGCGCGAAAAGCTGTGGAAAAGCCGCAAAGCGGAAAAGTCAAAAACCGACTTTCCCGCTTTGCTTGGAAATCCCGCACACCGCGGGATTTCCACTTTGCCCACAGCTTCGGCTGCTGCTGTCTACACTACGAACACTTATCGAACAAAAGGGGACATTTCTAATGTGGTGAAATAGGGGACATTTCTAAAGAGCTACGACAAAGTACTAGGAGTGTTCGTCTACCCGGTTTTCTCCTGATACACTCAAAAGTTTGCTCCCGGCCATCTGAACTTCTCAGTGTGCTGCGGAAATCGAACCCTCTTCAGCAGGATTTGTCATGCTTCAGCCGAGAGATATCGCGATCGTGAACGGCGCACGCACGCCGATGGGACGTTACTGCGGGAAGCTGCGCGACTTTACTGCCATGGAACTCGCTGCCGTAGCCAGCAAGGAGGCGATGCGACGCGCGGAAGTGGAACCCGGCGAGATCGATCATGCCGTGTTCGGCAACGCGCAACAGACTTCCGGAGACGCGATTTATGGTGCCCGCCACGTAGCGCTGCGCGCCGGTTTGCCGATTGAGGTTCCGGCGCTCACGGTAAACCGTTTATGTGGATCGGGCATGCAGTCGATCGTTACGGCGGCGCAGATGATCCAACTTGGGGAGTCGAAGATCGCGCTGGCAGGCGGCATGGAATCGATGTCGCAGGCGCCGCATGTGATTCGCGGAGCACGCTGGGGCTTCGGCCTCGGCGAAGGCAAGATGGAAGACTCGCTCATGGTCGCGTTGCTCGATAGCTACTGCGGTCTCTACATGGCCCAGACCGCTGAAAAGTACGCGGGGCAGCAGGACATCACCCGCGAGATGCAGGATGAATTCGCGCTGCGCTCGCAGCAACTCGCCTCGGACGCGCAAAGATCCTGCCGCCTGGGCGAAGAGATCACTCCGGTACCGCTCAAGGACCGTCGCGGTAATCCTACCGGCGAGATGTTCGACAAAGACGACCACCTGCGCGCCGACAGCACCATCGAAGGCCTCGCGAAACTCAAGCCTTCTTTCGGAAAAGAGGGAACTGTGACGGCCGGAAACGCCAGCGGCATCGTCGACGGTGGCGCTGCGGTACTTCTCATGCCGGTGGAAGACGCGCAGAAGCGCGGGCTGAAACCAATGGGACGCCTGGTGAGCTGGGGCATAGCCGGAGTCGATCCCAGCATCATGGGCAGCGGTCCCGTTCCAGCTACACGTGCAGCGCTGAAAAAGGCCGGGCTCAAACTCGATGACATCGATTTGATCGAAGTGAACGAAGCCTTCGCTGCCCAATACCTGGGAGTGGAAAAGGAACTCGGACTCGATCGCGAAAAGACAAACGTAAACGGCGGCGCCATCGCCCTGGGACATCCGCTGGGCGCAACGGGTACGCGACTGGTGATCACACTGCTGTATGAGCTCCGCCTGCGCAAGAAAAAGTACGGTCTCGCGACGGCCTGTATCGGCGGCGGGCAGGGGATCGCGGTAATCGTCGAATCGATCGCATAAAACCCTTTTCACCACGGGGACACGGAGCTCACGGAGAAAAGCAGAGACAAGGAGCTAACCACAAAGGTCACGAAGGATCACAAAGTTTTGGGGCTTCTTTTCCTTCGTGTCTTCTGTGGTTGATTTTCATTTTGTAGTTTCCCTGTGTCTCCGTGGTGAAAAGGTTTTTTGGGGACTTTCGAATGCAGATCAACAAAGTAGGCGTACTAGGTTGTGGCCTGATGGGCTCTGGCATTGCGCAGGTCGCCGCGCAGGCCGGTTATGGCGTGACCGTGCTCGAGGCCGAACAAAAGGCGCTCGATAAGGGTTTTTCCGGCATCGATGCTTCGCTCGGGAAATTCGTAGAGCGCGGGCCGGAAAGGGGTGGCATTACTGCGCAGCAGAAAGACGAGATTCGCGCGCGTTTGAAAGGTACGCAGAAGAAGGAAGACCTGTCGCACTGCGACATCGTGATCGAGGCCATCATCGAGAATATCGACGAGAAGAAGAAGGTCTACGCAGCCCTCGATGCAATCGTAAAGCCCGACGCGATCTTCGCCACCAATACCTCATCCATTTCGGTTACCGAGTTGATGACCGCCACCAAGCGCGTCGATCGCTTCATCGGCTTGCATTTCTTCAATCCCGTACCGTTGATGAAGCTGGTCGAAGTCGTGCGCACTATCGCTACCTCCGACGACGTGATGGACACGGCCGTCGAGTTCGGAAAGAAGCTGGGCAAGGTGCCAGTTCGAACCTCGGACAAAACCGGCTTCATCGTGAACCGCCTGCTAGTTCCATATCTGCTCGACGCAATTCGTGCCTATGAAGAAGGCGTCGGCTCGATTCCCGATATCGACAATGCCATGAAGCTGGGTTGCGGATACCCGATGGGGCCGTTCACTTTGCTCGATTTCGTCGGTCTCGATACGACCTACTACATCACGCATGTGATGTACGACGAATTCAAGGAGCGCCGTTTCGCGTCGCCGCCGTTGCTGAAGAGGCTTGTGCTTGCGGGCTGGTATGGAAAGAAATCTGGCAAAGGCTTTTATGATTGGAGCGATCCAAAGAATCCGGCGCCGGTGAAGCTGTGAGAGCAAGCACTCAGCGTCAGCGCTCAATATTCAGCCGGGAAACGACATGGGAATTGACAGGTATCGACTGAATGCTAAGTGGCGCTATCTCTCTGTTAGAACGATTTAGACGAAGAACACCATAATTCCAAAGCCGCCGGCCTGTGAATTGACGCTCTGACCGGCTGAATGCTGAGTGCTGAATGCTGAGTGCTAATTTCGAAAACCTTCTCGTCGAACAAAAAGACTCCATCGCCTACGTCACAATCAACCGTCCCAACGTTCTCAACGCTCTGAACATGGCTACCATGAGCGAACTGCGCGCGGTATTCACGCAACTTAAAGACGACCGCGTCGTGCGCGTCGTGATCCTCACTGGCGCGGGCGAAAAATCGTTTGTAGCGGGCGCGGACATCGGCGAGCTGCAAAAGAACAATCCCGTCGAAGCAAAGGAATACACGCATCGCGGACAGGCGGTGCTCGACCTTATCGAAAACCTCGGCAAGCCGGTCATTGCGTGCATCAATGGTTTCGCTCTGGGTGGTGGATGCGAGCTCGCCATGGCGTGCACCATGCGTCTCGCGAGCGAAAATGCGAAGCTTGGTCAGCCCGAAGTGAAACTCGGCATCATTCCGGGATATGGCGGCTCGCAGCGCTTGCCGCGCCTCGTCGGCAAAGGCATTGCCATGCAGCTTCTGCTGACTGGCGAAATGATCACCGCCCACGAGGCACAGCGTATCGGTTTGGTGAATGAAGTCGTCCCTTCGGGCCAGCTCATCGCGCGGGCGGAAGCGGTGGCGCAAGCCATCATCAAGAACGCTCCTCTGGCGGTTCAATACTGCCTGGAAGCCGTGAATCACGGCATGGAGATGACGCTGCAGGAAGGGCTTTATCTCGAAGCGACGCTGTTCGCGGTCTCCTGTGCTACCGAAGATAAGAAGGAAGGAACGGCTGCGTTCCTCGAGAAGCGTCCCGCTAACTTTGCGGGCAAATAGGAGATTCTTTTCCATCGCGCGGCAGAAGTTTGCAAGTGTGCAATCTTCTGCACATCGAATTTGCACGCCTCTGAGTGCCACCTGGAAAAGTTTTCCCGGATTTCCACAGCTTCAACTCGCTGGCAGCGCGAAAAATCAGACACTTACGTTTGGCAGCTAAGGTGCACGTTCATGCAAAGCAGTCGAGGATATCCCGCATGTTGCAGCCCAGCCGGTTGGCGATGGAAATCAAACGCAGCACATTTGATCAGCAGCGGTCTTGCCTGCGTGTCCACCTCACGCTTCCTGCCGAGGTGACCGATCCCTCGGGTGAGCACCACGCCGCCCTCGTACGCGATATCAGCACCACAGGAGCTTTTCTCTACACGAATTTCTCTCCGCAACTCGATTCGGAGATCATCGTCGATTTCGTATTTCCCGTCGTCGAAAAACGGATGAAGATCACTTGCGAAGGTCGAGTCGTGCGCGTGGAGAATCCAGTTCCCGGCGGCGCTGCCGGCATCGCGTTGCAATTCCGGCATCACGACGTGGCCATGATCCACTAGAGACGAACACGCGAGAGGCGAATGCGAAGGTCACAAAAGGCACAGAAAAGGACGCGAAGATCTTTCTTAACTTTGTTTCTCCGTGACCGTTCTTTCAAACTTCGTGACCCTTCGTGTTCGCTCTTCCCGGGTTTGAGGCCCGTT
>Ga0207136_1159_pt1 | contig 11397 bp, 11 predicted proteins | sample Alteio_BWMinHeat_8_FD_153552 | JGI IMG/M metagenome (GOLD analysis project Ga0207136, IMG submission 153552) | Enriched cells from forest soil in Barre Woods Harvard Forest LTER site, Petersham, Massachusetts, United States -... | ecosystem: Environmental > Terrestrial > Soil > Temperate forest >...
TGCAGCGCCGAGCGCCGGCCTTGGCGATGCTGATCCGGGAGGCGTTTCTGCGCGGGCTGTCGACCCGGCAAGTGGGTCGGGTGGTGAGCACGCTGACCGGGGAAGTGGTGAGCGCGCAAACCGTGTCGCGGCTGATCCAGCACTTGGATGAAGCGGTGCGCGAGTTCCATCGCGCACCCTTGGCCGATGAATGGGCGTACCTATTCCTGGATGGAGTGAGCCTGCGGGTGCGGCGGCCGGCCGGACGCAAGCGGGTGCAGATGCTGGTGGCCTATGGGGTGCGGCGCGACGGGCAGCGCCAGTTGCTGGCGTTTCTGCGCAGCCAGGGAGAAAGTCAGAGCGCCTGGGAAGGACTGCTGGGCGATCTCTACCGGCGCGGGCTGCGGGGCGAGAAACTGGATTTGATTCTGACCGATGGCTGCGCGGGATTGGCGGCGGCGATTCAGACGGTCTATCCGCGAGTCCTGCATCAGCGTTGCTGGGTGCACAAAATGCGCAACATCCTGGAACACGTGCGCAAGCGCGACTACGACGAAGTGAAACGGGGAGCGCAGGCCATTTATCGCGCCGAGAACCGGCGTCAGGCCGAAGCTGCCTTCCGCGCCTTCCGTCGGCGCTGGCAGCGCGATTACGGTCCCATGGTGCGACGTCTGGAACGCGATCTGCCGGAACTGCTGTCGTTCTTCAGCTTTCCCCGGCACTTGTGGAAGAAGCTGCGCACCACCAACGTGATCGAACGATGCTTTGTGGAAGTGCGGCGCCGCACCCGACCCATGGTTTGCTTTGTGAACGTGAAAAGCGTGGACCGAATTATCTACTCCATCTTCCAGCGCTTTACCCTGGAATGGAAAACCCGCACCCTCAAGCTATTTACACAAGCCGCGTGACATCACCTGGGTCCGGGAGCGTTTGTCTTTTGCCTCGGAGCGGCGTATATTGGTGGTTGGAAACTGTTGTGTAGGTACCAGATTTTGGCGGAGCACACCAGTGGGCGCAAGCCCACTTTTTAGTTTACGCTCCTTTCGAAACTTCCCAACAGCCCGATAACTTATTGGTTTCATGGGATTTGAGATCGATCAGGTGCGCGAGATTGTGGAACGGGTGGCCACCGGCAGCGGGTTAGAGGTGGTTGAAGTGGAGTTGCGCGGCGGAGGCAAGGCGCGCATGCTCCGCATCGTGATTGACAAGCTTCCAGCACCTGGCGGGAGTGGTGGCGATCAGCCCATTGGCGTGACCCACGAGGATTGCGCGAACTTGAGCCGGGAAGTTGGCACCATCCTCGATGTGGAGGATGTGATTCCGGGGAACTCGTATTTGCTGGAGGTTTCGTCTCCAGGTTTGGATCGCAAGCTGTTGCGTCCAGCCGACTACGAACGCTTCACCGGCAGCATAGTCAAATTGAAGACGCGGACTCCAGTGAATGGAAGCCAGTACTTTGAAGGACGTTTGCAGAGTTTTCGCGAAGGGCGTTTGAGCATGGAAGTAAGTGCATCGCGAAAGAAGGCGCGTCCGGGGGACGCTCCGCCACAGACGTTGGAAATCGAGTTCGCTAACGTCGAGAAGGCGAACCTGGTGCCGGAAATTTAGGTTGCAGCGGCGAGGCCAAGATGCCTGCGCCGCCGGAATTTTATATCGGATTCATTTATGGCTAGCGAGCTTTACAACACGATTGACGCACTTAGCAGGGAAAAGGGCATTGATCCGCGGATTGTAGTCACGGCGGTGGAAGATGCCATTGTGGTCGCCACTCGCAAGTATTACAAGACGCAGGAGAATCTGCGCGCGGAACTCGACAAGGATACGGGCAAGATTCGTGCATTTGCAGTGAAGACGGTAGTAGAAGCTCCGGAGCAAGTGGAAGATCCGCTGCTGCAGGTCACGCTCGACGATGCGCGAAAAGTTGATCCCAACGTAGAAGTCGGCGGCGAGCTGCAGATTCCGAAAGTGACGGAAGGGATTCTCGGGCGTATCGCGGCGCAGCTGGCGAAACAGGTGATTTTCCAGAAGGTGCGCGAAGCCGAGCGCGATACGGTCTACAACGAATACATCGGGCGCGTGGGTGAGATTGTCAATGCGACGGTGAAGCGCATCGAAGGTCCGGATGTAATTTTCGATTTGGGCAAGGCGGAATCGCGCATGCCGCGCAAAGAACAGTCCCGCCTCGAATCCTTTGCCATCGGAGAGCGCGTGCGAGTGGTGATTGCGCGGGTCGAGCGGGCTTCGAAAGGGCCTGCCGTGGTGGTCTCTCGCGCGGCGCCGGAACTGGTGCAGCATTTGTTCCAGACAGAGGTACCGGAGATTTATGACGGAACCGTGGTCATCCGGGCGATTGCTCGCGAGGCGGGCGAACGCACCAAGATTGCCGTCATGTCGAAAGACAAAGATGTGGATGCGGTTGGTGCCTGTGTGGGCATGAAGGGTATGCGGGTGCAGTCGATCATTCGCGAGTTGCGGGGCGAGAAGATCGACATCATCGAGTATCACGAGGACGCGGTGACGTTTGCCGAAAAGGCGTTGCAGCCCGCGAAGGTGAGCCGGGTCAGTGTGCTTGAGGGAACCGAGAAGCATCTCGAAGTTGTGGTGGACGACAGCCAGCTTTCTCTTGCGATTGGCAAGAAGGGTCAGAACGTTCGCCTGGCAGCGAAGCTGCTGGGCTGGAAGATTGACATCAAGAGCGAAGAAGAGAAGCGCCAGGAAGTGGAACAGCAGATGTCGCAGCTGGTTGCGCCGGCTTCGACTCCGTTGGCAGACGTTCCCGGCTTGGGTGAAGGGTTGATCGAGAAGTTGAGCGCGGCTGGCGTGACCACGGTGGAAGCGCTGGCGGACATGACGCCCGAGCAGCTTGAGGCCATCGAGGGTATTGGACCGAAGACGGTGGAAAAAATCAGCCTGGCGGTCAATAATTATTTTTCCAGCCTCGAAGGTGGTGAAGTGGCTGCGCCAGAGGTCGAGGCGACCGCGGACGCTCCTGCAGGCGAAGACGCTTCGCCTGAGGGATCGGTTGCCGCGGAGGCCGCGACGGAAGATCAGGCTGGGGATGAGACGGCTGAGTTTCCCGCCGTGATCGAACCGGCAGAGACAACGCAAGAACCGGCGGAGGAGCCTGTTCCTTCCGAAGGTAAAGAGTAATGAGAAACGTTACGCACTCTCCGCGGACGGCGGAAGCGTGCAACCGACACCGTGAGGTTGATATGAAGACTTAGCGGGAGAGTCCGGAGGAAAGAAAGGGCGGATGAGCAAGATTCGAATTAACGATCTGGCCAGGGAGCTGGAAGTCAAAAGCAAAGCGATTCTCGACGCACTTCCGGAAGTAGGCGTTACTGAGAAGAAAACGCATTCCAGTTCCGTGGAAGAGCACGAAGCGGAGAAGGTGCGCGCTTACCTGCGCGCCGCTGGCGAAGCGCAGACTTCCACGAAACAATCGCGCCCCAGCCGCATCGATAGCGATGAGATTAGGACCAAGATCGATCTCTCCAACATTTCCAGACCGGGCGATGTGCTGAACGCCATCCGAAAGCAACAGGCTCCGGTGAGTGCAGCGGCTCCTTCTGTCCGTCCGGTGGCCGCGGCTTCGCCAGTAGCGCCCACCGTTCCGACCGTAAAAGCTCCAGCGCCGCCGCCCGCTTCTGCCGCCCCGCCGCCGAGGGTCGTGCTTCCGCAGCCTACCGTAAGGCCGACATTTTCCGTTCCGGCGCCCCCAGTTACTGCGCCACCAGCGTCTGCGGTCGCCCCGCCGGCGGTGCCAGTGCCGCCGCGTCCGGCCAGTCCGCCGGTGGCGACGGCTCCGGTGGCACAAGCTGCGGCTCCAACTTCGGTGACGGCTTCGCCCGCCGCGCCGCCGCAGCCGCCCGCCCCAATCGCGGCGAAACCTGCGGCTCCGGTTGCGCCGGCGCGTCCGCAGGCTCCGTCGCCGCGCATGATTGTCCCTCATACAGGGCCGCGTCCGGTGTATCAGGCGCCGCCCAGGCCTGCCGCGCCAAGCGCTCAGGCCGGAGCAACAACGCGACCAGTTCCGGGACGTCCGGTGCCGGGTCAGCCAATTTTCCAGCGCCCGCGTCCGGGCAGTGCGACGGCTCCGGGTGCGCGTCCTCCACTGCGTCCGGGCGAGCGTCGTCCGATGCATCCGACGCGCAGTTCGCCCACGGGCACGCGCCCCCTCGGAGTTGGACCGGGATTGCCGCCTCCGGGCTCGACTCGCCCGGGTGCCCGTCCGGGAGCGCCCGCGCGCCGGCCCGGTCAGCGCTATGTTCCGCGAGGTGTGAAAGAAGGCCCGATGAAGGGCTTTGTCCCGCCGCCGCGATTGTCGCTGTCGAACGAGCCGCAACCGATTACGCGCAGCATCACGATTACGGAAGGAATCAGCGTTAAGGATCTGGCGGAGAAGCTGGGAATCCGCGCTAAGGACTTGATCGCGCGGTTGCTGGCTCGCGGCGTGTTCGCCACGATCAACCAGACGCTCGACGCGGAGCTGGCGAGCGAGATGGCGCGGTTCTTCGGGGCGGACACAAATGTAATCACCTTCGAAGAGCAAGCCGCCAAAGAAGTTTCCGACGCGTCCGCCGGCGAGGAAGGCGCAGCCGTTGAAGGAGTACCGCGTCCGCCCGTGGTTACGATTATGGGCCACGTGGATCACGGCAAGACTACGCTGCTCGATTCGATTCGCTCTACCGACGTGGCGGGAGGCGAAGCGGGAGGCATCACTCAACACATCGGCGCATATAAGGTTACGGTTCAGGATAAGCAATCGCCTGCCTATGGCCGTCAGATTGTGTTTCTCGACACGCCCGGTCACGAAGCCTTCACGCGAATGCGTTCGCGGGGAGCCAAGGCTACAGATATCGTTGTGCTGGTTGTAGCTGCCGACGATGGTGTGATGCCGCAGACTCTGGAGGCAATCGATCACGCGCACGCTGCGGAAGTGCCGATCATTGTTGCGGTAAACAAGATTGACAAGCCGGGCGCGCTGCCTGAACGGGTGAAAAAGCAACTGGGCGATCGCGGCTTGATGCCGGAAGAGTGGGGCGGCACGACGGTGTTCGTCGACGTCTCGGCAAAGCAGAAGACGAATTTGAATTTGCTGATGGAAATGATTTGCCTGGTGGCGGATCTCCAGGAACTGAGAGCTACCCCAGAAAGGCCCGCGCAAGGCGTTGTGCTCGAAGCCAAACTGGATCGCGGACGCGGACCGGTCGCGACCGTGCTGGTACAGAACGGCACCCTGCGGGACGGCGACAATTTCGTGGTAGGCAATGTCTACGGCAAGGTTCGCGCCATGTTCGACGATCGCGGGAGTGCGCTTAAGGAAGCGCCGCCCTCGACTCCGGTCGAAATCCTTGGTATGGAAGGATTGCCGCAGGCCGGGGACCAGTTCGTTGTGGTTGCGGATCGCGACAAGGCGCGCGGCATTTCCGAGTATCGCGAGCAAAAGACTCGCGAAGCGACATTGGCCAAGAGCTCGCGGGTATCGCTCGAAGGCCTGGCGGAACAGCTCAAGACGGCTGGCACCAAGGAACTCAACATCATTCTGAAGGCTGACGTCGGCGGCTCGGTCGAGGTGCTTACCGATCTGCTCTCCAAGCTTTCGAACGACAAGGTTCGCCTGAAGGTTCTGCATTCCGGAGTGGGCGCCATCACGGAAACCGATGTGCTGCTGGCTTCGGCTTCGAACGCCATCATCATCGGATTCAGCGTGCGTCCGGAACGCAAGGCGCAGGAACTGGCGGACCAGGAGAAAGTCGACATCCGGCTGCACTCGATCATTTACGAACTGCAGGATGAGATCAAGCGCGCCATGACTGGGCTGCTTGAGCCGACGATCAAGGAAACCTACCAGGGCCGCGCCCAAGTGAAGGAAACTTTCCGCATTCCCAAAGTTGGGACCATCGCTGGATGCTCGGTCATCGATGGACTCATCAAGCGGGATTCCGAAGTTCGCCTGCTGCGCGACAACGTTGTCGTCTTCAAGGGCAAGGTCGGATCGCTTCGCCGATTCAAGGACGACGCCAGCCAGGTTACCAACGGCATGGAGTGCGGCATCTCGATCGCTAACTACGGAGATATCAAAGTCGGCGACGTGATCGAAGCCTTTGCGACCGAAAAGGTTGCGGCGGAAGCGATAGCCTAGAACGTCGTTGGTCGTTAGCCATTCGTCGTTGGCCCAGTCTTTGCCGACGACGACAGACCAACGACCAACGACCAGATGATTGCTTTTCTCACCCTCGAGCTGCGCATCGAAGCGGCGCAGTCGCTCAAGGACAAGCGGCAAGTCGTGCGCAGCCTGAAAGACCGGCTGCGGGCCCACTTCAATGTCGCAGTAGCTGAATTGGACGCGAGCGGATTGTGGAACCATGCAACCGTGGGAGTGGTAAGTATTTCTGACTCGCGCGATTACCTTGACGGCTTGATGAAGAATGTGGAACGCCAGGCGACGCGTATCGCCAATAACGGTGGCGCTGATATCGCGGACTCCTTTTTAGAATACCTGTGACCCGCAGCCGTCGTAATCCATTCCATTCATGGCACTTTCAGCTTGACACCAAAGTACCCGAAAAGGCTCGCCGATATTGCAGCCACGAGCATGATTTTCTGATATTCTCATTCGTTTTACTCTGAGGTAAAAGCAGTGGAAAAGCGTGGGGCTAAATATCATCGGGAAAGGCTGGGTGAGGCTCTTCGCGAAGAAATCGAAACCATCGTGGAGGGCGAACTAGGCGATCCTCGAATCGGGTTGGCCAGCGTCAGCAGTGTGATGCTGGGAAGCGATTCTCGCTCCGCCCGGATTTTTGTCGTCGTGCAAGGCGACGATGACGAAGCCGAACGCACCCTTGAGGGATTGACGGCGGCCGTTGGTTTCATCCGTCGTGAAGTAGCGGAGCGTTTACACCTGCGCCGTCCACCGGAGTTGTATTTCCAGTTGGACCGCTCGCAGACGTACGCGGCGAGAATTGATGAGCTGTTAAAGCGCAACCAGAGAAGGAGCCGGTAGTTCGACGATAGTTTCGGAGTTGGAGAACGGGCGCCGCGGCCCGTACCGCCGGGCGAGGACGCCCGGTCTCCATCATCGAATCGAGGAGTGCAGGGCAGACATGCTGAGAGACGTTCTCAAACATATCGAGCAGCGCGACCGCTTCCTGCTGACGTCGCACGCCCGTCCGGATGGGGATGCGGTCGGTTCCGCGCTCGCGTGCTGCCAGATCCTGCGCTCCATGGGCAAGGAAGCCGACGTGGTTCTGCACGACGGGGTCCCTCGCATCTATCAGCCTTTGCCTTTTGCCAACACGGTGGTGCGCGCCGAGCGCGTGAACGGGAACTACGACGCCGCTATAATTCTGGAATGCGACAGCATTCAGCGCACCCGGCTGGAAGGCCTGGAAAACCGTTTTCTGATCAGCATTGATCATCATGTGAGCGGCCGGCCTTTTGCCCACGTGAACTGGATCGATCCCAAAGCCGTTGCCACGGCGGAGATGGTGTATCGCCTGGCACACGAAGCCGGTGTCAGAATTTCTCCTGAGATCGCAACCTGCCTCTACACCGCCGTGCTCACCGATACCGGGTCGTTCATGTTTGAGGGCACCAACGCACATACTTTTGCTCTGGCACGCGAACTGGTGCTGGCCGGGGCCGATCCGGCCCATTGCGCCCGCAACGTGTATTTCGGACATTCCACCGCCAAGATGCGACTGCTGGGCGCGGCGCTCTCGAACCTGCACCGCGAAGGGCCGCTGGCCTGGATTTGGGTTACCCGCGACCAGATGGAACGCTTCGCAGCCAAGGAAGAAGACTGCGAAGGCCTGGTGAACTATGTGTTGTCCATTCAGGATGTCGAGGTCGCAGTATTTTTCCGCGAACTTCCCGACGGCCGATACCGCGTCAGCCTGCGCAGCAAAGGGCAACTGGATGTGGCTGCGGTCGCCGAGCAGTTTGGCGGCGGCGGCCATGCCTGCGCCAGCGGATGCTCTCTCGACGGTCCCCTGTCAATCGCGGTGACGAGCATCATGGCTCAACTTCGAACTAATCCCTCCGTACAATAGCTCTCTATGGATATTTCGCTGCCGCGGCAGATTGCTTCCTTTGTCGGTGCGCTCCTCATCCTGGTTGCCTATGCCGGCCACCAGATGGGTTGGATGGATTCCCGCAAGGCCGGGTATAACCTCCTGAATGCGGCCGGCTCGGCTATTCTTGCCTACATCGCTTTCCACCCTTTCCAGGTCGGCTTCGTTGTGCTGGAAGTGACTTGGGTTCTGATCAGCCTGTACGCCTTGGCCAGACCAAGAGGAAATGAGTGAGAAATTCCCGTACTGATTGGCTTGTGCTTGCCGGATTTTGCGGATTCCTGTTTTTCTTCGGCCTCGCGTTCTTTGGATTGATCGGCGCCGACGAACCTCGGTACGCCCAAGTCGCGCGCGAGATGCTCGCTCGTCACGACTGGATTACGCCGACCCTCGGAGGCAAGCCATGGCTTGAAAAGCCGCCCCTCTACTACTGGCAAGCGATGCTGGCTTACAGCATCTTCGGAGTGAGCGATTGGGCTGCGCGATTGCCTTCGGCGGTAGACGCGACAATCATGGTGGTCGCGATCTATCTTTTTCTGAATCGATTTCGCCCCGGCTTCCAACTCGATGGTGCGTTGATGACCGCCTCCGCGGCGGGAGTGATCGGCTTCGCCCGCGCAGCTTCAACAGATATGCCGCTGGCGGCCATGTTCACCATCGCGCTGCTCGCTTGGTATGCGTGGTACGAGAGCGAATCGCATTCTTACCTGTCAGTTTTTTATTGTTTCCTTGCTTTGGGCATGCTGGCCAAGGGACCCGTTGCGCTGTTGCTGGCGGCCCTGATCATCGGGATTTTCGCCGCCGCAAAGAGTGATTACGGCTTGCTTTGGAGAACGCTTTGGGTTCCCGGAATTTTGTTGTTCTGCGCCCTGACGCTGCCCTGGCACTTCGCCGTACAGATGAAGAATCCGGAATTCTTCCACGTCTTCATTCTCCAGCACAACTTCGCGCGCTTCGGCACGAACCTTTATCATCACAAGGCACCGTTCTGGTATTACGTGCCGGTTGTGCTGCTGGGCTTGATTCCATGGACCGCGGTCGTCGCAGCGTCGCTGGCAGAAAGCATTCGCGTATGGTGGGCGGAACGACAACAGGTGCGGAAGTCGGAAGACGCTCTGAATGTATTCCTGGTGATCTGGCTGATTGTCCCAGTCATATTCTTTTCTCTCTCCCAATCGAAGCTTCCCGGTTATATTGTGCCGGCATTGCCCGCGGGAACGCTGTTGCTGGCGGAGTACGTGCGGCGTCGCGTAACCGACAGCGCGAGTCCCAGCATTCTGCTGATCGTCCTGCACTCGATCGTTGCGGCGGCGCTCATTGTTCCGGCGCTGATGATTCAATACATCGTTCTACAGCACCGCCTTCCATGGGGGAAGGCAAGCGTGATCTCGTTTACGTTTGCCGCGGTGTTAGCGATTGGCATCGCGATCACACTGCGCACCAAGCTCGGCTTCGGTGCATTGCGTTTTACCACGCTGGTTCCGGTAGTGCTGGGCATTGCTGCGATCTTGCGGCTGGGGGCCCCTGCGCTCGATAGCACGCTCTCAGTTCGTCCGCTGGCAAGCGAGATTAGCCATTTGGAGAACAAGCCCCTCCCGCTCGCGGTGTCCGGCGTGTCCCGGGAAACCGAGTATGGCCTGGCGTTCTATCGAAATGAAATTATTGATCGATACGACCTGGGACAAGTTCCTGCTGGCGAACATTTGGTGGTCGCTTCCGAGGGATCCCAGACTGCGCTTGCAAAACAAGTTGCAGGCCGCCGCGTCTCCTACCTGGGAAGTTTCGCACCGCAGGGTTTGGATTACTACTGGGTCTCGGCCGCGGGGATGTTAGAGATGAGCCACTAAAAGCGAGCGATAAGTACTCAGCGCTCAGCGTTCAACCAAGTCCTCAGTCTCCACACCGAAGTGGCTCCGCGAATCCCCCCAGATACTCCCGTTTGCCTCGCGGCGTGCGAAGCTAATAGACTCAGTTTTCGCGGCCGCAATTTGGACGCTTCGCTGAGGCGCAACCCTCCAGGAGCCCGAGTGGAGATTCTCGATCTCAGGCATTTTTCCTCCGTCGATCTGCGTCCTTTATTAGAGGACGAGATCAGCGTGTGGTCCCGCCTGCTCTCCTGGGACTACGGCGGCTCCGCCGATATGATTCTCCGCTACGTAGACGCCAAAATCCTGCCGGGCTATGCGGCCATTGATCGCGGCCGAGTCTTCGGCTACGCATTCTTTGTTTACGAAGGCAGCAAGGGCGTAATCGGAGATCTCTTTGTGGCCAACGGTGGCCGCTTGCCGGACCCTCACCAGGTAGAGTCCCGATTGCTTACCCACGTGATCGAAACCCTGCAGCAGTCTCCGGGCATCCACCGCGTCGAAGCGCAATTGCTGATGCATGAAACCGGAGTCGTCTCCCAGCCATTTGTCGCGCAAGGTTTCAGTCGGCACTCGCGACTCTTCATGGTCTTGCCATTGGAAAACGCCGCCAAGCCGGCGCCATCGTTGCATGGTGATATGGAAATCCGGCGATGGACGGAACAGGATTACCAACCCGCCGCAGCGGTGATCACTACGGCTTATCGCGGGCACGTGGATTCCGAGATCAACGATCAGTACCGCACCTTAAGCGGCTCGTTACGCTTTCTCAACAACATCGTACGCTTTCCCGGATGCGGCACGTTCGATCCGGAATCCTCATTCGCGGCGGTGCACAAGCGAACGCGTACGTTAATCGGGCTCATCTTGTGTTCTCGCGTCCGCAATGACGTGGGCCACGTGACGCAGGTATGCGTGCTGCCGGAGTACCGTTCACACGGGATTGGGGAAGCTTTGCTGGCATCCACTACGGCGAACCTGCGCCAGCGGAAGTTCTCTTTGCTGTCATTGACAGTCACGGAAGCGAACGCGCGCGCCGTGGAACTTTATCTGCGGCTGGGATTCGATACCAAACGCGTGTTCGACGCTTTTGTGTGGGAAGGATAGCGTCCGGACGCGGGCTCTTGGCCTGAACGGCGCACAGCTCTCTGGAATTGGAAGAGAAGCCAGGAGCAGGAGCTTTCAGTGCCGCAAGATCGCCATCACCCAGCCGGCCGCGAAGACCCCGCCGACGAACATGGCAAAACAATACAAACCATAGCGAATCTGCTCACGCGAGGTGCTACGCTGGGTAATCCCGAAAACCACCGAGGCAAACACGGCGAATAGAACAGCGGCGCTGAAGTGGGAGAGTTGCAGGTTCATGGCTTTTTCCCGATTGCGATGTGGTACGCGTCGGCTGCGCTGATGAAGTTCAACAGGCCTGCAACAATGATGTACTTGGTTCCGTAATCGGCGGTAGCATGCGCAACCGCACC
>Ga0207136_1163_pt1 | contig 11198 bp, 17 predicted proteins | sample Alteio_BWMinHeat_8_FD_153552 | JGI IMG/M metagenome (GOLD analysis project Ga0207136, IMG submission 153552) | Enriched cells from forest soil in Barre Woods Harvard Forest LTER site, Petersham, Massachusetts, United States -... | ecosystem: Environmental > Terrestrial > Soil > Temperate forest >...
TTTTCACCTCGCACGTAAACGTAGGCTTCTTCCAGGGCGCAGCCCTCCCGGATCCCGCCCGCCTGTTGCAAGGCACCGGCAAATTCATGCGCCACGTCAAACTGAAACCGGGAACGCCCATAAACGCCGCAGCCCTAAGCAGCCTCATCGACGCGGCCTACTCCGATATAAAAACCCGCGTCGAAAACGGCTAGCTACGTAACGTCGTTGTGTATCCTGCCGATCAACCTTCGGCCGCGTCCTTGAACGGCCCGGGGGCCCGCACGCTCGGACGTCTATCCAGGCGCATGTTCCTTCGGTAGCGGATGAAGTTGCAGGAAGGCGGCTGCGGCGTCGCCGGCACGTCCCGCGATTTCGCGCTGTTTCGGTCGCTCGGCGACGCCGAGCAGCAGGCTCACCAGCAAATCGCGCCAGAGCAACCCTGCGAACTGCCCGGCAAGTTCGGCAGGACGGCCCGTGAGCAATCCGGACGCCTGGGCCTCGGCCATGATTTTGCGCAGGGCGGCGCGGCTTGCCTCGCGTCCTATAGAGTCGAGCGCACGCGCCACTTCGGGGGCCTGGACCGCCTCGGCGATCGCCAGCCGGAATACCGCAATCACCGCAGGATCGCTTACCTCGCGGACGAACTTCGTCCCGAAAGAGACCAGCACCTGCTCCAGGGTCTCGCGATCGCGCAGCACGGGCAGGTCAGCGGGCACGTCCAGCCGCTTGGCGCGTTCGCTGATGCAGGCGATCAGCATTTTCTGTTTGTCGCCAACGAGCGCGTAAAGCTCTCGCTTCGAAACGCGCGCGCGCGTCGCGATCTCAAGCGTGCTGGTCCTTGCGTAGCCGCTCTTCATGAACGCTCGAAAGGCCGCCTCGAGGATGCGCTCGCGTACCTTGGTTTCGTCGCCGGCTTTCTGGCGACGTTTTGACATCGACGTCGTAGCCATTACTCTCTCCTGCCACCCTCGGTACCGTAGAGTACCATTATCTTTATTCTCGGGCGTAACCTTTTCTCCTCGCGAGCGTCTAAACTAGCGTGTGGTACCCAGTGGTACCAAACAGGATCCAAATTTCGTGAGGAATCAAAGGAGCTGAACAATGAAGATCGAAATGTCCTTCCTGCTGCTGGCGTTCGCGACGGTCCTGGCGCCCATGGCGCAAGGCCAGTCTACACCGCCGCAGCCCAAGATCACCGGTGTGCTGACGATCCTTACGCCAAAACCGGGGGTTACGGTCGAGCAAGTCATGAAAATCATGCCCGCCGAAATTCGTGCGACCGTTCCCCTGTATCTCGACGGCAAGATTCAGCAGTGGTTCACGCGCGGCGACGGCAAGGGCGTCATCTTCCTACTGAACTGCAAGGACGTGCCGGAGGCCCGGGCCCTCATCGAAAGCCTGCCTCTCTCGAAGGAAAACCTCATGGACGAGCAGTTCATTCCGGTCGGGCCACTCTTGCCGCTCGAGATTCTATTGCGAGATAGCTCCGCTAATAAGTGAACTCGGCCATGGAGCGTCCCCCTGGTCAGCGGACTGTCCAGCGGACTTTGGTGCGAGACAACGCATGGCCAGACATTTCCTCGCATTCAGGAAGGAACCCAATAAATTTCAGGAACTCGACACATTTCAAGAAGTGAGCTCGAATTGCACCGGAAAGGATCGATCATGCCATCTCCAGTTTTGTTCGGAATCAGTGTTGCGTTCGGCTTGGCTGCTTGGGGAGCAGTAGCGTGGCACTATATTTGGCCAGAGCTAAGGGAACGCCCCAGCCCCGAGAATCTGAAGCCCATCCTGCTGCTGCATGGGTTCAGGTTCCTCGGATTGGCATTTGTGGTGCCGGGTGTTGTATCTCCAGAGTTATCTGCCACATTTGCTCAACCAGTAGCCTATGGTGATCTCATAACCGCCATTCTGGCTTTGCTCGCCCTGGCTACGTTGGGAACCCGCACAGGGACGGCGCTGACTTGGGTCTTCAATATCTTCGGAACTGCCGACCTGCTCTTCGCCTTTTACCTGGGAAGTCGCATATCACTCCCAGATACCCCAGGCTTGTTAGGCGCTGGCTATTTCATCTTGGCTGCCTACGTGCCCCTGCTTCTCATAACCCATGGCTTGGCGTTCCGAATACTGCTACGAGCCAAGGCTGTCGCGCCGTCACTGAGCAAAGTACGTACCGCTTGACCCAGAACGGTTTGTGGTTAGGTAAAAAGAGCCGGCGGGGCAGTTAGGCGCCGCGTACGTGATCCCGATCCTCTACGTGCCCGTGCCGATGATCACGCACGTCGTCGCACTGTATTTGCTGCTGCGTCCTCGGCCCAAGGCGGTTCGAGCCCTCGCCGGTGATGCGGCGGAATCTTAGAATCCCCGCGTGTGTGGGAAAACCGGGGACAGACGTGGACGTTTTCCAATGCTCAGTGGCTCAGCTTACGCTGACCCTTTCGCTTCCCCCCGCGGCCGCACGTAGTGGAACCGGATCAAATAAATATTCTCGCCTCGACCATGTTTCGCCACCTTGAGCAGGTCCAGAACGCCAAGGAATCCAGACTCGCGCGCCAGCTCAGGAGTAATATCCGGAAAACCTATCGGTTCAATCGAATCGACTTCGAACTCGCCTTCCTCCATACGGTATCGCGCGCCCACTCGGACGCGGGGACTCATCCAGATCCGCACACTGCAAGTGATCTCTCCCCGCCGTATCCCTTCTCGCAGCCGTTTCGTAAACGTCATAAAACGAATTTACTTCCAACGCCGCAGTCCGCCCAGTTTGCAAAAACGCTGGCCCACGCGACGCGAACCTAAATGGGCCCTTGGTAGCGGCGCAGCCGCACGGCCGCGGCAAGGAATGCTGCGGCGACGACCAGGCCGATCCACAACCCCGGACTGCTTAGGAATGTCCCCGCCGTGATATGTGTCATGGGCCCCGATGGGAACATATTGTCCGGGGAGTCAAACGCAGGCGCGGCTCCGATCAATCGCGACCCCACCAAAGCAGCGAAATGCCCGGTACGAAACACGATTAGTTCAACGCCGCCAATGGCGACCAGCGGTAATACAGCCCATAGAAATGTCGCGCGTCGCGCCCATCCGGATACCAGAATCAGCCAGCAATAGATTGGCAAAGGCCACAGCGCATGGGCCGTCAAAATGTGGTAGAGCATCAGCAGCGACATCCGGAAGAACGACAATTTCGTCCACAGCGCCGCCACACTCTGACCTCTCCCCAATAGTATTAGGCTGCTCAACAGCAGCATGATCCCCTGCATCGCGACGGCGATCGCAAAGGTTAGTAGCGGCAGAACGACGAGGGGAATGCTCACCTTCGCGAGCACGGTGGTGAGATCGGATACCGGCAGCGACTTCCAGAACAGGATGCTGCGATCGCGGCGCTCGGAGTGCAGCGCTTCGAGACAATAGAACACACTTACGATAATACAGGTGAGCATCATCAGACCCGCCGCTATGTCGTATGGCTGGGCAACCGCTTCGCTGGCTTGCGCCGGATCGAGTTTCAGCGCTTTCTCCCAGATGCCCGCGATCGCGCTCATCGAGAAGGCGAATAGAGCTACCGCGGCGACGGCCAATGGCGCAATGTAGATGGAACGGTACTCCCATAATTCGCGGCGCACCGACCAATAGAATGCGCGAGTTGCAGGGAACGCCGCAGGTGCGACGCTCTGGGCTTGGAAGGATTCGGACATCGCATTCGATGGAGTACTCATCTACCCGCTCCTTGTGCCTGGCCGACCTGACAGCCCATCACCGCCACGAACAAGTCGGTGATGCTGGGTGTGCGCACGTCGCCCAACGCGGCGAGTTGCTGACGATCGAGACCCTCGAACAGCAGGATGCTGCCGCCGAACACCGTTCGCTCCTGCATTGGCTTGAGCGCCCGCGCTGCGGCGGCCTTCTCCGGATGCACCATCACTTCCAGATAGCGCGACTCCACTTCTTCCATGCTGCGATTGAAAACGATCCGCCCGCGATCGATGAACACGACCTCGGTGAGCACTTTCTCGATCTCCTCCACCTGATGTGTGGCCACCACGATCGTGCGGCTCCGATCGAAGTAGTCGTTCAGCAGGGAATCGTAGAACTGCTTGCGATACAGAATGTCGAGACCCAGCGTCGGTTCGTCCAGCACGAGCAACCTCGCGTCAATGGCCATGACCAGTGCGAGGTGCAGCTGGGTCACCATGCCCTTCGACAATTCCCTGACCTTGCCCGCGAGCCGTATGGAGGTTTTCCCCAGAAAAGCTTCCGCCTTCGCGCGATCGAATCTCGGATGCACGCCGGCGATGTAGTCCAGTAGCTGTGAAACCCGCGCCCAGCGCGGCAGTACGGCAACATCAGCAATGAAGCACACATCCCGCATGAGTTGATCGCGCTCGCTCCAGGGGTTGCGTCCAAGCACCCTCAGCTCTCCCTCGTATGCCGTGAGGCCCAGAATCGCGTTAAGCGCGGTGGTCTTGCCGGCGCCGTTGGGACCGATGATTCCGAGAATGCGGCCTTCTTCCACCCGCAGGTCGACGCCGTCCAGCGCCGTGGTTTTGCCGAAGGTCTTGCGCAACCCGCGGGCTTCTATACATGCCATGGCTTCAACGCTCCTTCTTTGGGCGATTCGACTCGGCGGGCTTCGCCTGCGCGTCGCCGGGAGATGGCTCTTGGGTTCGGTGGGTCGCGCCGTTTAACAGCTCGCTCGCCGTGAGGCCGAGCCGCTCAATCGTTGCGCGGACTCTTGGCCACTCTTCTCCCAGGAACTTCTGCCGTTCTGCCTTGAGCAACAAACTGCGCGCCCCGGTATTGACGAACATCCCCAGACCTCGCTTGGACTCCACCAGACCTTCGTCCACCAGTTGTTGATAGCCCTTGAGGACCGTAAGTGGATTGACCCGGTATTCAGCCGCGACATTGCGCACCGAAGGCAGCGGATCGCCTTCCTTGAGCACGCCATCCAGAATCATCGCGACCACACGGTCGCGAAGCTGGCGGTAGATCGGCTGACTGTCATTCCACTCGCGGTCCATTAGGGTTTCCAGTTCGTGTTACCGGCCACGCCGTCCGTCATTCTGTCCGCTTCAAGTCGAAGTGCGCGTGGACAGGCTTGTCCCCTGGCATCATATACGTCCAGTCCTCGATGTGGTGATTCGAGTCGATGAAGGTGAACACGGCATGGTGCATGTGCCCGTAATTCGTGCTGCCGGATATGTCGGAAAAATCGAATTCCACGGACTTTCCGTCCGCCGAGGGCCTGGCCAGCATCCGCGGCCGGTTTCCCGCGTCGCAATAATGAACCAGTGTAAGGCGGCCTCCGTCCACATAGAACATCGTGACCGGATGGTCGTACTTAGCCGCGTCCAGCGGCGTTCCCGCTTCTTGCATTTCATGCACGAGCGCGTTTCCCCTGGAGGTCACGCGCATCGTGATGTGCAAGGGCTTGCCGTCTGACATCTCCGGCTGCGGCGGGTCGAGGGTCACTGGGCCTTCCCAATTTCCTGCCAGGCTCTTCATTGTGTCGAAAGACTTCTGTGCCTCTGGCGGCGCGACTTGGTCGGTGGCCCTGTGCGCGTCATGCTGCGCGAAAGCCACACTGGTCAGAGACATCACAGCAGCGACCAACATCAAGCAAATGGTTTTCATGTTCTTTCTCCTCAAGATTCCGTTCTTTCCGCCCCGAGGCTCCCGCTAATGTAGTCAAGTGCGAGATCACCTGGATGCGATTTACTGTTATAGTTGACTATAACACTATAGTGCGTGTCAAGAGCTTTTTTCACCTTTTTGCCCCGTTCACCGATAAACGAGCCCACCAAAATGTCGCCGAAGTCCTCCAAATCGAGCACGACTTGTACACGCCCAACGGGGCTATTGCCTAGCTCTCTCGCAAGTGATCAAGCTTTGCCTTGTCCATACGGCTCAGATAGATTCTCACAATGAGCGTAGACCCTTCCTTTCAAGCGCAACTGGTTTTCCGTTCTGGTTTCGGAGCACTGGTAGGAGGGATGTTTGGCATGGGTTGGCTTGGCTGGGGTCTCGGGACAGCCCATGCATTTACGCCCACTGTTATTATTCTTTTCGATGTCTTTGGAATCCTTTTGCTGGGCTATTCCATTTACTTCATCCGGAAGGGCAGGTCTCTGCGCCGAAACTACCCTGCCCCGTCCAACACGCTGACACAAGGGATAAGCAAACAGTTTATTGTCGTAGTTGTTTTGGAATTCACGGCAATCGCAATTCTCGGTTCGATTGCTTACGCGTTTCATCGTCCAGATTTGGCTCCTGTCTTGGCCGCTACCGTGGTGGGACTCCATTTCCTTCCCCTCGGCAAGATTTTTCGGCAGAGCCGTTACTATTTTTGGGGGACCGCGATAGCCTTCTGGTGCGTTGTCTGCGCCATTTTGTTTCGTTCCAATTCGCTCGTAGCATGGAGCAACATCGGGACGGGCGTTCTGCTCTGGGCCAACTGCGCACACGGTTTACTGCGAGCCCGAGAAATCACGCGTTCACTCGTCCGGTAACCAGACTTTTACGGGACGAGTGAAATCTAGCCAACTCCGCAGAAGTCCGTCTCTGGGAAGTCGTGGTGCCGCTAACTCAAGAATCCATTCGAGTTCTAACCAGACTTACGGCGACTCTTTCACTTGGCGCGCGGTCGCAGGTAGTGGAACAGGTAGGCCGCACGGATTTGTTTCTCTTGCATGGACCGCTCTAGCCCCGGTTTCGCTTTCATGCTCCCTTAGCTTTTGGAATGAAACCAGGAACGCCGGTATTCACCACCGGATTCAGCCTCTGTCTGGTCTGAATTCGATTGATTTCGTCAAGCGCGTCTGCAGGAAGGGGCGAGATGTCGAAATTCTCTCGCGCGCGGGCCGCACTCCTCGGCGTGGTAAGCAAAGCCGTGCCGCGCTGCACCGCCCAAGCCAGCAGCACCTGCGCCGCCGTCTTTCCCACTCGCGCCGCGATGCCCGAAATCACTGGATCTTCGAGCAGCCCCGGCTTCATTCCGTGGCCCAATGGCGCAAAAGCCAAAAACACAACACCGTTCTCCTTGCAGAATTCCAGAAGCTCCGTTTCCGGCAGATACGGATGCGATTCCACTTGCACCACGGCTGGCTTGATTCTCGCTGATTCATAGACGGCCTTCACTTCGTCCAAACCGATGTCAGACAGTCCGATGGCCCGGCACTTGCCATGATCCACGAGACTTTCCATCGCCCCCCAGGTATCGAGCAAAGTCACGCCGTGGTCGTAAAGCACATTGCCGTCTTGATCCCGCGGATCCTGCTCATCCCCCGGCTGAAACGCAAAGGGAGTGTGAATGAGATAGAGATCCAGATAGCTGAGCCCCAGTCTTTCCAGGCTCGCCTCGAAAGCCGGTTCGACGCGCGCAGGCCGGTGATTGGAGTTCCACAGCTTTGTGGTAACAAAAATGTCCCCACGCGCAATCCCCCCAGCGGCAAGTCCTGCCTGCAACGCCCTGCCAACCTCGCGCTCGTTCCCGTATCGTTCCGCGCAATCGAAGTGTCGAAATCCTGCCTCCAGTGCGTCCCTGGTCGTAGTTATCGTCGCGGCTGCGTCCGGAATTAACGTGCCAAAGCCGAGTGCCGGCATATGGCCGGCTCCGTGGTTAAGCAGAATTCTCGTCATCCGCAGATCAGAAGATTCAATCATGGTTACACCTCCAACCACTTTGCGTTCGGCATCACCACAGATTCGAAAATTAGATGCTCGGTATTTCAGGCAGTTGGCGAATTGTCGCGGCGCTACAAATCGTCACTATCCGCGTCGACACGGGGCAAATCCTCATCGCCAAAGAGGCGGTGGGCGTCTTTCCCCGAATACGCCTGCAAAATCCTCCCCGTCACCACTTCAATCCGATAAACGACGAAATCGCCCATGTACTTGCATCCACTATCCGGACCCGCCAGCCCTGCCATCAGAATCTCGCCGGAGCCGTTCAACCACTGCGATCCGACAGCGTCATCTGCACAATATTCTAGAGTGCTCCACATCGCCTGCTTTTCGGCAGTGGCAACCCACTGGGGGAGTGATGCTCTTTTCATCCTAAGTATCAGGTCGGGTCTCACATGACGCGTCACGCCCGGTATTTCCGCGAGTCCAGCCTCGGTCACGTCATAGACTTGCGTGTGCCATGGGCCAAGCTGGCCCGACTCGCTCCAAGTTATAAATAGACGGGTCGAATCGGGCGCCCATGCCACTTCCGCGTCATGCATATTTCCAAATGGCGTCCAGTATCGTTTCCCATTTACACTCAGCCGAACGTGAAATCCTCTCACCTGAACGATCTTTTTGCCGTCATGAGAGGGGAGGTCAAGCCGCCTTCCGGGATTCGTATCAGGCGCCATCCATGTGTTGAACAGCGCAACGGTCTTTCCTGACCATGCGCCGCGACACACCGCGTATCTGCGGTCAACGTTCTCAGCGCAATCCGTCAATTGCTTATTCGGCGTGATGCGATTGACTTCCTGAGAAAACGCCGAGGAAACGAAAGGAACTAAGCACAACCATAGCGGTGCAAGCCTCCATCGGCTGGTCATTACCGACTCTCCATTAAGGACGCCACGTCGCGAGCCTTCGGGAATTATACACTTTGAATCTCTAACCAGACTTACGCCGCCCCTTTCGCTTGCCCCGCGGCCGCACGTAGTGGAACCGGATTAAATAAATATTCTCGCCTCGACCATGTTTCGCCACCTTCAGCAGGTCCAGAACGCCCAGGAATCCAGACTCGCGCGCCAGCTCAGGAGTAATATCCGGAAAACCTATCGGTTCAATCGAATCGACTTCAATCTCGCCTTCCTCCATGCGGTATCGCGCGCCCACTCGGACGCGGGGACTCATCCAGATCCGCACACTGCAAGTGATCTCTCCCCGCCGTATCCCCCCCGCGAAGCCGTTTAGTGAAAACCATGAACAGAGTCTACGTCCAGGCGCGCACCGCGCCTAGCCTGCAAAACGATGTGAACCGCCCCATAAGTCCCGGCTGAATTGGCTTGTCGGAATCTGACCCCGCTACCTCCGCATTTCCCATTTTGCTCCTTGACGAACAGTTACTTCCAATGTACAGTAGCTTCTGTATATTACTGCGGCTCCGTTCTTGTAGCGTCGGCCCTCCTGCCGGCGTTTTTGCTTTCTGGGATCCCGTCCCCCAAGCCCGCGCCGTGCAGCCGCAGAAGAGCCGCTCGTGCCTGTGGCTCTCGGTTCCCCGACTGTCGGCTATGAGCTGTTAGCTTGGCCGCCTAACGGGCCGGTACAACAACGAACAGACCGTCGCCTGCGACGTAAGCTCTTTAGCTGCAACGCTTACAAAAAAGAGGGGGGGACCCCTTTGTGTCGCTCTTACTCGTCCCCGGTCCCCGCGTCTTCGGGGTCTCCGACTGTCAGCTGTCGGCTTTGATCTGTCAGCCTGGCAGCCTAACAGGCCAGTGCCACAAAGAACAGGCTGTCGCCTGCGACGTAAGTTCTTTAGCTGCAACGCTTACAAAAAAGGGGGAGGGGGCTGCGACCGAGCCAACGATCAGGCACACTCAAATAAAATCACGCCGTGGCAATGGCAGTGGCCTCCGCGACACGCAGGAACGCCCGCAACCCTCGTGCTGTCAATCGTTTACTTCATAACTCGCGGACACCCAGGGGTGGGGGGTACAGCACCAGAAAATTCCTCCAGCCATTGTCGTAACGCTGGACGAACTCCAGGGGTTCGCTACGGGACAAGAGAAACCTCTCGCACGCCCGCGCCAATGTCATTCCGAGCGGAGCGAGGAATCTGCTTTTCGCAAATGATTAGAATCATGCCAAACGCAGGACTTTTGACCTATAATGACCGCGTCATGAAATTTGAAGACTACAAGATCGTCCTCTACCGCCAGGACGACCGGTCGGGTTGGGTCGCCGAAATCCCTGCGATTCCAAGCTGCTACGCTCTAATGACCACTCGCGAGGCCGCTCTGTCCGAGCTGGCCAATGTCTTTGACATGATTGCGGAGACTTATCGTGAAAGAGGCATTCCCCTTCCAGCCGACACCACCGAGATCGTCAATGCCTAGCCCTCGTTTCCTGATTTTGTTCACTGAAGCATTTCACTTTGAGCATTCGCCTGAGTTTTGAAGGTGAATCGAAGAGTTCCACTTTGATCGACGAAGAAGTGCCGTGTCCCCGTTCGCCCTTCGCTTGCCGGGTCTGCGAGGACCACGTAAGCGTTGATGCGACCGTCCCTGCCTTTCGTAGGGATGTACGTGAATCGATATCCAGACTTTTCCCCACTGGCAATCTGCTGGTCGATTCTCCAGTCTGCTCCAGTCGCCTCTCGGGATAGCAAGAGATCCTCAGACTCTGAGGGAACCCGATCATCGGATGAGCTGACTTGTAGTTGTCAGCTGCCCTGTAAATACTCCGCAAACTGCCCACGGCGGAAGCTTCATTTGCTGCTCTGCCTCCAAGCGGATCTCCGTACGGGAACCAGAAAAAAAAGACCAGCCCCGTTGCGAGGCCCAAATAGCCTAATGCAAGACCGGAGCTGGCAGGGCGACGACTCACCAAGGGTCCCTCGTTCTTGCGAATCCGTCGACGCGCCGCGTGACCTAGAAAAATGGCAGGCAAAGATAGCGTTATGGAGAGCAAAGTCAGCACAGCTAGCGCCCGTAGAATAGAGCCGGTCGCAATGAAAACAGTGATGGCTGCTACCCAAGGAGAATAACCAAGAACATTGCTTGCTGTTTCCATTTTGCCGTAATCCTTGCAGATTCAATCTAGGTTGCCACAGAAACTAGTCGGTTGGATTCTGAGAGTGCCCCAGAGTGTTGTCTGGTTAGAACTCCAAAGGCTTTGAATGTGCCGTATTGAAGCGTATGCAACCCAATGGCAAGCGCCAAGTTCGCATGTTTGCTTCTGTTAGAATGTGGCCATGACCGTCCAACGCGAACAACTCGAAGCTGACGTCCTCATCGTCGGCGCGGGCCCCGCAGGTCTCTCCTGCGCCCTGCATCTCGCCAATCTCATCAAGAAACACAACGACTCCGGGGCCAAGCCTCAGCTCTCCGCCGAAAATATCTACGTCCTCGAAAAAGGCCGCGAAATCGGCGCCCACCAACTCTCCGGCGCCATCATGAATCCCAAAGCTCTCGCCGAACTCGTCCCCGACTTCGAAAAATCTGCTCCCCTTGACACCCCCGTCACCGATTCCGCCGCGCTCCTCTTCACCA
>Ga0207136_1164_pt1 | contig 11028 bp, 11 predicted proteins | sample Alteio_BWMinHeat_8_FD_153552 | JGI IMG/M metagenome (GOLD analysis project Ga0207136, IMG submission 153552) | Enriched cells from forest soil in Barre Woods Harvard Forest LTER site, Petersham, Massachusetts, United States -... | ecosystem: Environmental > Terrestrial > Soil > Temperate forest >...
AAGCCGACATGCGCGCGGCGCTCGAGGAGTTGGAGAAGAAGCACGCGTTTGAAAGAGGGTAAGACAGATCGGCTGATCGAGCGCCCGCCGCTCTAAGGCGCCATGCCTTCTTCCATCCAGTGTTTAAATCGCGCAATCTGGTCCTTAGGCCAGGGTTCGTCGCAGGGCATGCTGCCGTCGAGGACGCGTGCGTAAATTTCTTCAGCCTGAGCCCTCACGTCGGCATAGACCGAGAGGTCGAGGCCGAAGTCTTTCATCGTATCCACGTCGGGTGTGTCGCGGAACATCGGGCGAATGTCTTTGGCGAAACTTAGAGCCATGAAACACCTTCAATCTGCTCCCATGATCAACGGAGCAAGCCTGACGGAATTCTAATTGCTACTCTGCTTTCATGGCGTCGATCGAACGAAAAAGCTCGTCGCTTGGCTCCTTGACCTCAACAAAGGGATGGCTCTTGGATTTGCTGCTGACCACATAGATCGTCGGAGTGTGCTCCAGGTGGAGCGATTTCCCCAAGTCGCGTTCGGCGTTGACTTCCGCGGCGAACTTGCCCTGCGGATCGACTACGAAGGGCAAATCCACTTTATGATCGTTGGCAAATTTTTCTGCGAATTGGCGCAGGTTGGTGGGAAAGATTTCGGGCTGGTGCTCGAAGATGTAGTCACGGAAATCTGACCCAAGCTGCTTGGAACGGCTATCGAAATAGTGGGCCATGACCGCTGCTTCGTAAGACCAGTTGTGCATGGGCAGCGGGAAGTCGTGGCGAACGACGGGAATTTTGTAAGTCTTGGCCGCCTGCTGGACCAGTGGAGCCTCGCGGCGGCATTGCGGGCATTGCAGATCCTCGAAGACCACAATGGCGATCTGCGCGCCTTTCGGGGGACGAAGAGCAGGGTTGACCGACTCCTGTGCGAAAGCCAGAGAAGCAAAGATTGCGACAATGAAAGCAAATCGAACCAGGTTTCTATTCATAGCAGAATCAGTACCGGCCTTATTTAATGTATCGCAGCTAATGCGCACCCGCACTCCGAGGGCGCGAAATCACAATGGTTCCGAGGCTCAATAATGTTAGCAAAGAAATGGCCGCGAGCGAGGCCACGCAGTACACGCACCAAACGCCAAGGATATGAGCTTCCACGTGTGCCAGGTAGAGCGAGAATGACAGGCCCACCAACGCCGCCGCCAGAAACAGCCGGTAGGAACCCTTAAGCGCAAGCACAGCCAGGAAGACGTAACCAGCCATGCCGATCGCAGCCACCGGGACCCCGGCGAGCATGGCGAAGGGGCTGTGGTTCACGATTCCGCAGTCCCAGCGCTCGTTGATGCTGCATGGAGAGCTGTCCGTCCGGTAGTGTTCCCGGAGCGCCAGCCCGGAGGCGATGAAGCCAAGAAGTGTCAATGAAACCAGGACGTACCGCATCAAGCCGGGATTCCCCTCGCCGAATTAAGACACTCCATATTTTACCCTACCTCGACCTTCAGACCCGGTCTGCGACGCGAGTCCAAGGTCGTCACAACTATGCAAGAGATCACAGCAGACGAAGCTGACGCCGTTCCAGCGCAAGCAGCTTTTCTTTGATCGGCAGGCCGCCTCCGTATCCCGTGAGCTTGCCATTGCTGCCGATGACGCGATGGCACGGGATCACGATGGGGATCGGGTTCGAGCCGTTGGCGAGGCCCACCGCTCGGGACGCTTTCGGATTTCCAATTCGGCTGGCAAGTTGCCCGTAGGAGATGGTTTCGCCATAAGGAATATCGCAGAGGCGATGCCACACTCCCAGCTGGAATGGTGTGCCTTCTGGCGCAAGCGGCAGATCGAAGGTCTCGAGCTCTCCGGCGAAATAGGCTTGGAGCTGGCGAATGGTCTCGTTGAGCGGGGCGCGGTCTGGTTTCCAAGAAGATTGCGGTTTTGCTGGGTGCCTTCCGTTCACGAATAAAATCTCGCGCAGTCCTGCTTCGTCCGCGGCCAGCAACAACGGTCCCAGCGGGCTTTCGATTTGAGTGTAGAACCTCGGGCTCATTTCTGGGGGCTCCGTACCAAGATAGACCATTAGAGCGAGTAGCGTTGGCCGTTTTCGGCCATGAATCTTTGGATAAGACTGCCGAGCCTTGCTCGGCCGGACAGCCGGGGGCGGCGGTCCCCACGTGAGTCTTGCCCGGATTAGAGCGCAGCAGCCTGTTGCCGGCGCTTGGCTTGAATTTCGATGTAGACGTGCACTAGCGATACCGCCGCGGGTGTAACCCCAGGAATCCGGGAGGCGTGGGCCAGGGTGCGCGGCCTTATCTTCAGCAGAATTTCCTGCATTTCGCGGGAGAGGCCGCTCACAGACTGAAAGTCGAACCAGTCGGGGATGGCGCGCTGCTCGGCTTTCTTCAAGCGCTCGATGGCGCGCTGTTGTTGCAGCAGGTAGCCCTCGTATTTGATTTCGGTTTCTACCGACTTGAGCTCGTTTCTTATTTCGGAAGAAAGAGCGGCCACGGATTCGCGCGGACTTGCGGAGATTTGTTCCCTGTCGAAGAATGTCGGGTCTAGATCGCGGAGGATTGGAACGAGCTTCTCGATCGTGATTTCCGGGCGCTTGAGAAGTTGGGCGCAGCTCTGCCCGAGGGCGGCAGAAAGGTGATTAGCCTGCAGCGAAGAGACACAAGGTCCCTCGACTGCGTTCGGCTGCGCCTCACTCCGCGCGGGATGACAGCGGGTTAGCACTTCTGCAGTCGCAATCTTCTCCAGCATCGCGCTGGTGAGTTTGGTTTTTTCCAGCAGCTGTTTCATTGCTTCCAGGCGCTGTTGCTTGGCCAGAAAGTCCGCCCAGGCCGGGTCGGGGATCAATCCGATTCGGCGGCCGTGCGGGGTCAGACGGCGGTCGGCGTTGTCGATCCGCAGGTGCAGGCGAAATTCGGCGCGGGAGGTAAACATCCGATAGGGCTCGTTCGTGCCTTTCGAGATCAGGTCGTCGATCAGAATCGCGGTGTAGGCTTCGGTGCGATCGAGGATGAGGGGCGGCTCGCTTTTCACTTTCAGCGCCGCGTTGATCCCGGCCATCAGACCCTGGCAGGCGGCTTCCTCGTATCCGCTGGTCCCGTTAATCTGGCCGGCCAGGAACAGGCCTGTGATCTTCTTGGTTTCGAGCGTGCGTTCGAGTTCGGTGGGATCGATCGAATCATATTCGATGGCGTAGCCGGGACGCAGCATTTCCGCGGTGTCAAGACCGGGGATCGACTTGAGTATCGCCAGTTGAACCTCGACCGGCAGCGAGGTGCTCATGCCGTTGACATAGATTTCGTGGGTGTTCAGTCCCTCGGGCTCGAGGAAGAGCTGGTGCGTGGTCTTGTCCGGGAATTTTACGATCTTGTCTTCGATCGAAGGACAGTATCGCGGGCCGATGGATTGAATCTGCCCGCTGTACATGGGAGAACGATGCACGTTCTCGCGAATGATGCGTTGCGTCTCCGGCGTGGTCCAGGCGATGTAGCAGGGGACTTGCGAATGGTGGTGGGCGACTCGCCGGGTGCGGAAACTGAACGGAGTGGGATCAACATCGCCCGGCTGAACCTGGAACTGCGACCAGTCGATGGTGCGGCCGTCGAGGCGCGGCGGCGTGCCCGTCTTGAGGCGGCAACCGCGCAAGCCGAGCTGCTTTAGCGATTCTCCGAGGAGGACGGCGGCGGGTTCGCCCGAGCGTCCTGCTGGATATTGTTGCTCGCCGCAGTGAATGAGGCCGTTAAGGAAGGTGCCGGTAGTGATGATGATCGCGCTCGCACCGACCGTGCGGCCGTCGCGAAGTTTGATTCCACGACAAATTCGGTCGCTGGTCGTTGGTCGTTGGTCGTTGCCAAAACCGCTTAGGTCCGCAGGGGCAGCCAACGACGAACGCCCAACGGCCAACGACTCTTCAATAATCAATTCTGCCACTTCGGCTTGCTTGATCTTTAGATTTGGCTGGGACTCCAGGACCTCGCGCATTTTCAGACGATAGGCTTGCTTGTCGCACTGGGCGCGGGGAGACCAGACGGCCGGTCCGCGAGAAGTGTTCAGCAGACGAAACTGGATGCCGACGGCGTCGGTGACTTCGCCCATGATGCCGCCGAGGGCATCGACTTCGCGGACCAGATGTCCCTTCGCGATTCCTCCTACGGCGGGGTTGCAGGACATCTGCGCGATCAGGTCGACGTTGAGCGTGTAGAGGGCGGTCTTCAGTCCCATGCGGGCTGCGGCCATGGCGGCTTCGCATCCGGCATGACCGGCGCCCACTACCACCACGTCGAATTGTTCGGTGAAGGACATCCGTAGTTTCTATTCTAGCAATGACTGGGCGAGGGTGTTGGCAGCACCATGCACGCGTGATTTTGGCGCTAGAACTGCGGGCCTCCGATATCAGTGAAAATGGCCTCTTGCCATTGCGGAGACGCGAAATACCAGTTGCTGGCTCCGGCTTCATGGTTGTTTCCACCGAGGCCGTAAGCGACGGTCGGCGAGCGCCAGTAGTCCATCCCCATCTGCAGCAGGGCTGCCGGAGAAATCTTGACGCGGGCTTTGACGGTGCAGCCTTCGAGGGTTCCCGAGGGCAGCGCGGCTCGCGGCGAGACGCTCCAGAAGTGCCAGACGCGATCGGGACGCAGGCCGACCGGGAGTACGACCGCATGCTTTGCTATGTCATGCGTCGCCGGCAAGGGGTCGTGCTGGTCGGTGCCGAACCATGGGTCGCGGCGATAAAGGCCGCCACGAACGTTGCCGGTATCGTCGTTGAGGATCACGTCCTTGCCATTTACTCGGCAAGTGAGCTGCGTCGCGGCGATTTCTACCTCAGCAGATTCGTAGCCTGGCACTCGCGTGTCCGCGATCGCGATTCCCCACAGCAGTGCGGACTTGAAGTCGGGGGGCGGGGCAACCGGGTTCACATACCCGCCTTTGTAGCTCACCTCGTCCGGGACGCGCGGGTCGTTCGAAATGACGAACGCGAATGGACTCGCAGCGCGGCCTCGCGGCGTAACCACTGTGATTGTAGAGGTGACACTCCTGTGCGGGATCAATGTAATCAGTTCTTCGGGGGAAACGAGCGTGAACGACGAACTGGCCGTACCCAGAAAAACGGCGGAGGCTTCCTGCAGGTTCCTGCCCGTGACTTCCACACGCGAGCCCTCCGGCCCGCTGGTCGGAGAGATGCGGAGAATTTCGGGGCGGGTGGTTTGTGCGGGTAGCGTTGAGATCAGGGCCGCATAAGCAATCGCCGCGATGGTTATGCGCTTTCCTTTTTGCACAAACACAGACTCCTCGCACCCGCGCGGGCGAAGACTCCCGCGCCTACATTATCTGACGGCACTTGCTCTCCGCTCGCTGAAAACTGCGTGCTCGCGGCGATGAATTCCCGGATTGGGGCCAGTTGCATGCGCTCTCTCGCCCCCGTATATTGGAGTGTCCTGGAGGCGCAATCATGAATAGCGAGCAATTCTTCGATCAGTTGGATACGCGGATCGCGAAGTATGATCTGCTTTGCCATCCTTTCTATCAGGCCTGGAGCGCGGGCGAGCTTACCCGCGAGGATTTACGGGAATACGCGCGTGATTATTACCATCACGTCGAGGCTTTTCCCAGCTATCTGGCGGAGCTGGGCATCCGCCTCGACGAAAGCGAACTCCGCCAGGCGGTGCTGGCCAACATGGCGGATGAAAAAGGGATGGCCGACGCACTTGGCCAGGAATCGACGCCGCATTCCGAGATGTGGCTGGACTTCGCGGAAGGCATGGGTGCACCCCGTGACATGCGTGGCCATGTTCCGGTTCCCGAGATTACGCAGCTGACCGGATTCTTCCATCGTGTAGCGAGTGAAGGCACGCCGGAAGAAGCACTCGCCGCTTTCTATGCGTACGAGTCGCAAGTACCGCGAGTCGCAAAGGAGAAGGCGCGCGGATTGCAACAGATGTATGGCGCCGACGAGCGCGTAACCGCCTACTTCGCTCTGCACACAACGGCGGATGTTTATCACTCGCAAGTCTGGCGTCAGCAGTTAGGGAAACGGCTGGAGTCCAATCCGCAACTGGCAGATAAGGCGCTGGCCGCGGGAGAGAATGCCGCCAAGGCGTTGTGGCGCGCGCTGGATGGAATCGAAGTGCGGCGCACGGAGTAAGGTGGCGGCGTAGTTCATTTTCAGGAGAGTGAGCCACTGCCAAATCAGTGGCTCTTTTTTTTGGCCGCCAGAGATATACTCGGTGCGCCATGTTCGTCATACTCGGCCTCGCCCTCAGCCTAATTCAAACGCCCGCGAATGGAGCCGTGGCCCAATCTTCCTCTTCCCAGGAAACGATAAGCCCAACCAAGCTTTCCAGCTCTGATGTAGCCCAACTGCAGTCGAAGGGAGACGCGGGCGATCCCGGTGCCCAACTAGCCCTTGGTCGGGCTTACCAGGACGGAAACGGCGTCCCCAAAAATGAAGGACTAGCGGCTAAGTGGTATCGGAAAGCAGCAGAGCAGGGAAACGCTGCAGCACAAAACAACCTGGGCATTATGTACCGCACCGGCGGCGGGGTCGAGAAGAGCAAAGAAGAAGCCGTGAACTGGTATCGGAAGGCAGTGCGGCAGGACTACGCGAGCGCGATGTTCAATTTGGGGACCGCTTATTACAACGGCGACGGAGTACGCTCAGACGAGTTCCGGGCCTACGACTGGTTCTTGCTCGCGCAGGAAGCGGGCAGCTTGAGCGCAGCTGATGCGGTAAAGAGAACGTCGGAGGAGATAGGCCAGAAAGCGAGCAGCGATGCGCTTCTTGAGGTTGGGGGGATGCGTGAAAAAGGCGACGAGGTGCCGCAGAACCTCGCAGAAGCGGCCAAGTGGTATCGCAGAGCTGCAGACCAAAAAGACCCTCGCGCGATGCTCAAGTTAGCGTCACTGCTGGTAAACGGCGTGGGACTGCCGAAGGACTATGTTCAAGCATTCCAGCTCTGCCATTCCGTGGCGAAGGAGTACGCTCCCGGTCAGTACTGTGTCGGGTTCCTATACCAGCATGGGCTCGGAGTGCAGCAGGATGCAGCCGAAGCAGCCAAGTGGTACCTGAAGTCGGCCGCGGGCAGGCATACTCCGGCATACATGACACTTGGTCAGATGTACTGGAAGGGAGAAGGCGTAAAACCCGATCTAGTCGCATCCTACTTGTGGTTTTTCCAGGCGTATGCTGAGGGACAGAAGGGCGCGAAAGCGCTCGGGAACAGCGTACTGAAAGAAATGACGGCTGAGGAGACCAACCGGCTGGATAAGAAACTGCGGGAGCGCCACCTCGATCCGACGAAAGTGCGCCAGTTGATGGAGACGATGCCGTCTCCCTCAACAACGCGATGAATCTCAAAGCGAGTGATACCGCCTAGCCAGTGATTCGTTAGAATCATTGGCTCTTTCTTTTTGCGAGGACTCTCTTATGGCGAAAGCAATGTCAATCGGCGCTCGTGGCACGGCTGAAGAAACAGTTGAATTCAAGCACACGTTGACCTCCCGCCATCCCGAACTGCCGCCGGTGTATTCGACTCCTGACATGATCCGGCTGATGGAAACTGCTGCCTTCCATGCGCTGCAGCCTTACTGCGAGGGCGACGAAATCACCGTGGGCACGGCCATTCATGTGGAGCATCGGGTGGCGAGCGGAATCGGAGCGCACATACGAGCGGAGGCGGTGCTTGAATCGTTCGACGGCAAGTTTTATTCGGTGCGTGTGAAAGCATGGGACGATGTCCAGGAAATTGGCCGCGGGACCGTAGGGCGGGCGGTAGTGAGCGTGGGGAAATTCTTGGAGAAAATGAAAAAGAGCACTCGTTAGTCGTCGGTCGTCGGCCGTGGTTAGCGATCCCGGCGCGCGAGTCGTCCTTTCCCAATACAAGCTTGGATGTACTATGTTCCCGTGCAGAGGTTGCCGCAGGCCGTTCTTGATTACATTCGGAAGCACGAACTCCTAAGAGCTGGGGACCGCGTTGGGATCGCGGTCTCCGGCGGTGCGGACTCGGTTGCCTTGCTGCGCCTGCTGCTCGAACTGCGCAAGGAACTCGGCGTTGTCCTTTCGGTGGTTCATTTCAATCACAAGCTGCGCGGGGCAGAATCCGAGCAGGATGAACGGTTCGTCACCGAGTTGGCTCAGCGGCACAAGTTGGAGCTGCACAGCGAAGCCGGCGTCGTGGCCGCGCATGCCGCTGAAAAACATCTGAGTCTGGAGACGGCGGCGCGCGAAATGCGCTACCAGTACTTTCGGCAATTGCTGCTGGAAGGCGGGTTGAACCGGATTGCGACTGGACACACGCTGGATGACCAGGCCGAAACGGTCTTGCTCAAAATCGTTCGCGGCGCCGGTGGGCGTGGGCTGGCGGGCGTCTATCCGTTGCTGAGGGTAACCGGTTCTCAGCCTCCTGCTCTCAGCTCCCGGCAAAAGCACAGCAGCCAGGCCGCAAGCATCATTCGTCCCTTGCTGGCAACCAGACGGAAAAACCTCGAACCTTACCTCCTTGCGCTGGGGCAAAGCTGGCGCGAGGACAAGAGCAATCGCGACTTGCGGCACATGCGCAATCGAGTGCGGCATGGAATACTGCCGCGTCTGGAGCGCTATTTGAATCCTGCGGTGCGCGAGGCACTGGCGGACACCGCGGAGATTGCACGAGCCGAGGAGCAGTATTGGGACAGCGAAGTCGCGCGAGCGCTTCCCCTGGTCTGGGAAGCCGCGGCGGGACGCGTACTAAAGATCCCGGCGCTCTTGAACTTGCCGCTGGCGTTGCAACGGCGAATCGTCCGAGCGGCCAGCGAGTCGTTAGGCTTGCAGCTCGACTTCAAGCACGTGGAAGAAATTCTCACCTTGGGCTCGAACCGTACCGCATCGGCCAAGTCCGCCGGGATGCCGGACGGCTGGGTGGTTTCGCGAAACAAGGGCGAGTTACGGTTTGAACTTTTAGGCACCACCCCGGCCAAATTGGACTACGAATACTGCCTCTCCGTACCCGGATCGGTGCTGGTCCAGGAGACGGAATCCCGCTTCGAAGCCGTATTGGTTTCCGGAAACCCCGCCGAGGGTTATAATCCCGAGGATTTGTTGGATCGGTCGTTACTCGCAACAGAACTGAAAGTCAGGAACTGGCATGCTGGCGATCGCTTCTGGCCCGTTCACAGCAAGGGGCCTAAGAAGATCAAAGAATTGCTGCAACAGCAGCATGTGACTGGGCCGGAACGGAAGCTGTGGCCCGTGGTCGTGAGTGGGACAGACGTGGCCTGGGTCCGCGGGTTCGGCCCACCTGCGCAGTTGCGGCAGCGCCGTGGAGATGACAAATCGGTGCTGATACGAGAGATTACGCTGAAAAAGCGGATTGATTTCAAAGCGTAGTAGAGTCTGGCTTTAACTGGATGGGCGAGGCGCCCGTCTCCACACGAACAAAACCTTATGAATGCCAACCCGAAACCCGAGCAGCTACGCACCGTGATTCCCACCGAGCAGATTCAGAAGCGCGTGCGCGAGATGGCACGGCAGATCTCCGATGATTACCAGGGTAAAACCATTCATGCTCTGGCGCTGCTTGAGAACGGTTTCATTTTCATGGCCGACCTGGTGAGGGTTTTGGAAGTCCCGGTCATTTGCCAGTTCATCAAACCCAGGTACCGCAGAGAGCAAGAGAGCAGCCCCACGGGCTTTCTGGAGATTTTCTTCAGCCACGAACTGGATATTCATGGCCAGCACGTATTGCTGATCGAGGGCCTGGTGCATTCCGGGGTGACCAGCGAGTTCTTAATGAACGACCTGCGCGGCCGCGGAGCAGCCTCGGTCAAGCTCGCCACCTTGCTGGACCGGCAATCGGCCCGGAGAGTGCAACTCCAGCCCGACTACTTCGGGTTCCTGGTGGACGAAGCGTTTCTCGTGGGCTACGGGTTGGGATCGCCCGAACAGACGAATCGCAACCTCCCCTACCTGGCGGCTGCAACCTGAACTTTCTCTGTGACTTAAGTTATGGCAAGAACTCCATCCTTTTTTCCACAAGAAGGGTTAGAATGATGGAGTTGGCGATTTCCTCTATCCAATCCCTGCGGCTGGCATCTAATTTATTGTGCGGAGCCCCAGTTGCGTTTTTGGAACAGGGCGCAACATTCTCAGGAGTTTTAGGTGAATTCAACAGTTAAGACCGTGGTTTTCTGGCTGGTTATCGTGCTCTCGGCATTCCTGCTTTGGCAGGTGGTAAAGGCCGGCGGCGCGGGGCAAAAAGAACAGGAATTCAACTTCTCGAAATTCATGTCGGAAGTGGACCAGGGCAACGTCAAAGAGGTCACGATCAACTTGCAAGAAGTACATGGCAAGTTGCAAAACGACGGCTCGAGCTTCCACACTACCGTCCCGGTGAATTACCCCGACATGATCAAGATGCTGCGCGACAAGGGCGTAACTATTATCGTCCGCGACGCCAGCAGCGGGAGTTGGCCCAGCTGGCTGCTGAATCTCGCGCCGCTGATTCTGCTCGCTGCCCTGTGGTTCTTCATGATCCGCCAGATGCAAACCGGCGGGAACAAAGCCCTTTCGTTCGGAAAGAGCCGGGCGCGTCTCCTTTCCATGCAGCAGAAGAAAGTCACGTTCAAGGACGTGGCTGGCGTCGAAGAAGCCAAAGAAGAGCTAAAAGAGATCATCGAATTCCTGCGCGAGGCGCAGAAGTTCCAGAAGCTGGGCGGACGTATCCCAAAGGGTGTATTGCTGGTCGGACCTCCAGGAACCGGCAAGACTTTACTGGCGAGAGCAGTTGCCGGCGAGGCCAACGTTCCCTTCTTCTCGATTTCCGGTTCGGACTTCGTGGAAATGTTTGTAGGTGTCGGTGCGAGCCGAGTGCGCGATCTGTTTGAGCAGGGTAAGAAAAATGCCCCCTGCATCATCTTCATCGATGAAATCGATGCGGTTGGACGTCATCGCGGCGCCGGGCTCGGTGGCGGACACGACGAGCGTGAGCAGACCCTGAATCAGTTGCTGGTCGAGATGGACGGCTTCGAATCGAACGAAGGCGTCATTCTGATGGCCGCGACCAACCGTCCTG
>Ga0207136_1165_pt1 | contig 10941 bp, 9 predicted proteins | sample Alteio_BWMinHeat_8_FD_153552 | JGI IMG/M metagenome (GOLD analysis project Ga0207136, IMG submission 153552) | Enriched cells from forest soil in Barre Woods Harvard Forest LTER site, Petersham, Massachusetts, United States -... | ecosystem: Environmental > Terrestrial > Soil > Temperate forest >...
CGGAGACATAGAGACGTGCCAGCGCGGCGGGCGGGTCGGGGTCTTTCGGATCAAGATCCATCGCACGCCGGAACTGCTGTTCAGCCTCGGAGAACCGGCTGCGGGACTGGTAGTAGCCTCCCAATGCCAACTGGGCCTGCACTCCCTTGGGATTCAACTCGGCAGCTTTTTTGAAATTGACCTCGGCAGCATCGGGAAGATCGGCCCGGGTCTGTATCAGAGCGAGATCCAGATAGGGCTCCCAGCCATTGGGATCGAGGGCTATGGCCTTCTGCATTTCCTGAACAGCTCCAGGAAGATTTTCCTGACCGACCAGCAAGTTCGCCAGTGCAACATGGACCTGAGGATTGTTCGGCTGTTTTTCCAGCAACAAATCCGTTTGTTCTTTGGCCTGTTTGAAATCTCGTCCCGCAATCAGGAGATTGGCCATGTCAATGCGCGCCTGGTAATTCTCCGGTTGCAGTTCGATGGTGCGCCCCAGCTCCTGATAGGCTGGCCCCCACTGCTGCAACTTGAGCAGGGCTTGTGCCATATGGTAATGGGCATCGGCATAGTTGGAATCAATCTGGGCAGCGTTCTTGAACTGAATGGCTGCTTCGGCGTACTGGCCTTTGTCGAAGTAGCTCTGCCCGCTCTCAAAATATTTCCGCTTCCGCACGTTCGGATCGCGGGAGCATCCCGACAGAAATGCGACTACCAGCGCTAGAACCAACATCAGACGAAAAACCAAAGCATGCTTCATTGCGAGTCTCCAGCGGCACGCGCCAATGCAGGCGCGGGCGTCTCCGCCCGTGCCCTGCCCGAATAAGAAATATTATGATCCAGCAAATCCAAACAATCGTTCTAACCAAGGTACTGCAAATCGGAGTGCGGTATAAAGTTACTCATGGTGCTACCCGGTTTGTACTCAAATAGGCTTAGCGCGGGACATACCGGTCCAATAGCGGGACCATGTTTCCAGCGAAGGAAACCAGGCGCTGCTGGGCTGTGTCCGAGCTTTCCCCCGGAGCTATGGGAGTAACCACCCGCACCAGGGAGCCATCGCTGCGATTGAGCCTGATGGAATCGCTTACCAGGTAAAACTTCGCCCAGTACTCACTCGCCAGAATCCTGTCGTGTGCTGCATACCAGTAGAGCACCAGTTGGCGCTCATCGCCTTTCGCAATGACGTATCGGTTAACCTCAAACGGTGTGCGCCCCGGGAAAGATAAGATGACTCGCCCTGACTCTACCGGCAACCACCCCGCTCCCGGCAAACAGTGCTTCGGTGAGTGGATAGTGTCGCCGGTACGCTGACTGGGAAAATACGCCACGAACAGGTCAACGTAAGGTTCATTAGCAGGCGTTTTCTCGTAGAGGCGCTGCAAAAAATCTCCCGGCCCCAGGATCTCCAGAACTTCCTGTTGCATGGGCACGTCGCTTCCCTGCCACTCTCCCAGTTGGTAGGGCAAGGAAGAGAGCGGTTCACGGCTGGGCACAGTCTCATTGCGGCCGCGCGCCCGTAAAAACACGGCCGTTGCAGAAAGTAAGACCACGACGAGCGTGAATCTCCAGTGCGACCTCACGCCTCAGCCTCCTCATCCCGTCGGCGGCGTAAGAAAAGCCGATGCAGCAGGAAAAGCATCACTAGCGACACCACAAAAACCAGCCACCCAGAGAAGGTGTGAAAGAATCCCTCGGCTTTGTCCGGGTCCCAGTACTGCACTAGCAGGCCCGTTCCAACAATGCGCAGGCTATTGGCGGCTACCGCGATCGGAACAGACGCAGCGGCCAATGCAATCCGGACCCAAATGCGTTTCTCCACTAGGTATCCATAGATGATGGCAAGCGTCACCAGAGAAAGAAGCGAACGAATACCGCTACACGCCTCAGCAACTTCGAGGGCCATGGCGGGCAAATAGATCACGTTCCCTTCGCGAAGCACGGGCACTCCCGCCAACGGAAGCAGGAACGCTGCAACTTTTGACGCCAGGATTTGCAACGGGAACGTGATCTCCGTAAAAACGATCACAGGGATGGGAATCATCAGAATCAGAACTGCCCAGGGAAAGAGGACACCGCGAAAGAAATTCCATCCACAAAAGAAGATCACCAGACCTGCAATCAGAAGCAGCAAGGAGACGCGGGACAGGAAGAGTTCTGCTCCGAGTACGCCAACTACGAGTACCAATAGCGCCAAAACGATGATTGGCAGGCCCCAGAAACTGGACTGCCGGGCCCGGCTCGCGATCAGGGCGCGGTCTTGCCACAGCACAAACAACGAAAATGCGGGGACGAAAAATCCGTGGGAGAAATTGTCATCGCTGACCCACTGCTTGCCCAAATGGAAAAGGATGGATGCGTAGAGCCATCCGACCAGCAGCACCAGAAACGCAATCTGCCACAAGCTCGGCCCGGCTCCAGCCTGCGATGGCTGATGCGCGGGCGCGGCGTTTTGTGCGATGGAAACCACTGAAGATGCAGCATATGCGAATGCAACACCCAGTGCAATTAGGCGGACGCCCGCGGCGGCGATAGAATGTAGCAAGTTCTGAGTGAAATTCGTAAGAAAAACAAAGCATACTGCATAATGAAGTCTGGGCAGTTGGGCAAGCACGCAGAGATCATGACAGTAAAATTCGCAATCAGACTATTCGTGTTGCTGGCGCTGACGGCTATGGCGGCGTGGGCGCAGAACGGTTCTCCCGATAAAAATGGGCCTGCCGCACCTCAGCCTGTAGCCGCAGCGGGACCGAGCTATGTCATCGGCGCCGATGACATGCTGCTGGTCTCAGTCTGGAAAGAGCCTGACCTCACAACCACGCTCCCAGTGCGACCCGACGGCAATATTTCTCTGCCTCTACTTAACGATGTAACGGCTGCAGGCCTCACCCCCATGCAACTCGCCGCTGCAATTACGGAGAAACTGAAGAAGTACGTTGCCGACCCACGGGTCACGGTGATCGTTACCCAAATCAATAGCCAAAAGGTCTATGCTACGGGTGAGGTACTGCACACGGGAGCCATTCAACTCTTGCCCAATATGACCGTATTGCAGGCTCTGGCGAGCGCGGGTTTCACCCAGTTTGCCAATCTCAAGAGCATTTACGTGCTGCGCTTTGAGAACGGCAAGGAACAAAAGATCCCAGTGAATTACAAGCGCCTGGTCAAAGGCCAGGGCACGAACCAGAACATTCTGCTGAAGCCGGGGGATACCATCGTTGTGCCCTAAGTGCGCTACCGTGAGGAACTCACTATGAAGAAACGTCATGCCATCCAAACCATGATGTTTCTCGCCCTGACGCTCAGCCTCGCTCGGGCGCAGACAAATACTGGGCAGCAAAACAACAATCCGTCACCCGCCCCCCAAGACACACAGCCGCAAGCGAACGACAATCCGCCGATTTCCGCGCTGGATCAACCCTCTCTGGGCCCTTCATTCCCCACCCGCAGCTTCTTCGTTCCCGGCGCTCATATAAGCGAAGCTCTGGATACAAACGCGGGCCAGGGTGCCGGAACATCCGCCGTCAATGGAGTGACACGGGTACTGGGCAGCCTGATGCTACAGAGAATTGGCGAGCGTTCCGTAACCGCGTTTGACTACGTGGGCGGCGCCGCGTTCTACACCGGGGTCAACCCGGCGAACAGTCAAATCCATCAGGCCGATGCTGAACAAAAATTTCTATGGCGGAAGGGCGCGTTGACCTTCCGCGACCGCTTCAGCTATCTGCCTGAAGGATCGTTCGGCTTCGGAGCCTACGGAGAGTCCGGCGCTTACAACCTTGGCCTGGGCGGGATTGGCTACGTCGGCGGGAATGTGGGTCAGGGATTGGGAGGTTTATTCGGCCTGGGTGAGTTCGCAAGCCTGGGCCAGCAGCCCCGGTATGACAACCTTTCGATTGTTGACGTAACTCAGAGCTTATCGGCGCGTTCCTCTTTCACTGTAGCTGGTGGCTATGAACTGGTGCATTTCACCGGGAATACGGGCGGATTCATCAACAGCAACCAGATCACGGGGCAAGCGGGATACGACTATCAGCTGACTCGAAGAAGCCAGCTGGCGCTGATTTACGGCTACCAGGACTTTCAGTATCCCAATATTCCAGGCAGTTCATTTAGTACGCATGTCGTAAATCTGATGTATGGATACCGCATTTCCGGGCGAATGGATTTCTTTGCAGGCGCCGGGCCTCAGGTCACACTCATTCACAATTCACCCTTGTTCGGCGGTTCGAGCAACCGGATAACGATCAGCGCCCGCGCCGGACTACGCTATCGGTTCCCTCGCACTTCGATCGGGCTTTACTACGATCGCTACAATTCGAGCGGTTCGGGGTTTTTTGTGGGTGCTGTGAGCGATGTGGTACGTTTTTCGGTTTCGCGTCCGCTCACTCGCCTCTGGACGGCAACCGCTGACGTCGGCTATGCGCACAACAGTGCGCTGCTGGCCAACGCGGTCGGCCCTTTGGCCGCCCCAACCAATTCGTTCCAATACGTTTACGCTGGAGCGGCCGTGAACCGCCCGCTGGGCAAGCATTTCAGCCTGTTCTTCAGTTATCAGTTTAATGACCTGCGATTCAGCGGATCTTGTGTTGCGGGTGGACTGTGCGACTCAGCGTCACAACGGCATGTGGTGGCGGTAGGCTTAGATTGGCATCCGCGCCCCATCCGTCTGGATTAGTTTTGGCCTCAGCCAATTGAGTGAGGAAGGCCACAGAGAACATGATCGAAAACCGCGAATTGTCGGTGGATGATTACCTGGCGATACTGCGCCGTCGGATGAAGGTGTTGCTGATTCCGGCAATGCTTGCACCCCTTGCCGGATTTCTTCTCTCGTTCGCCTTTTCTCCCCGATACACCTCGCAGGCCCTGGTGCTGGTCGAAACCCAGAAAGTCCCTGAGGGATATGTGCAGCCCGTAATCACCGAAGACCTTGCCCAGCGAATCGCAACCTTGCAGCAGCAGGTGCTCAGTCAAAAACAATTGCAGGGCATGGTGGAACGTTTGGGACTGGGGAAGGGCAAGAGCGCAGACGACGTGATCGAAGCCATTCGAGCCGAGGTACGCAAGAACCCGCTCATTGAATGGGTTACTCCAGACACTGCTGCCCTTCGGCCGCGGCGTCCTGGCCAGAACGAGGTTCCGGGGTTTTACGTCAATTTCACGACCAGCAATCCTCAGGAAGCGCAGCAGGTTTGCACTGAACTCACGTCCATGCTGCTGGCTGAAAATCTGAAAACCCGTGAGCAAGTGGCCCAGAGCACTACCGACTTTCTAGCCCGCCAGGTGGAACAAGCAAAACGCGACCTCGATGGTCTGGATGCCAAGCTTGCCGCATTTAAGAGGCAATACTTGGGCCAGTTGCCGGGAGATGCAGACAACAACCTCAAGCTGCTGGCAACCCTGAATTCGCAGCTCGATGCTTATACGCAGTCGCTGAACCGGGCACAGCAGGATCGGACTTATACGCAGACACTGCTGTCACAGCAGCTGGCAGCCTGGAGTTCATCCCAAACTTCAATGAATCCGGAAAACCTACAGAAACAATTGGCAGATCTACAGAGTCAGTTGATCACGCTGCAGGCTCGTTATACGGACGATCATCCCGATGTAGTGAAGACAAAAAACGACATCGCAGAAGTGAAACGCAAGCTGAACGAGATGAACTCGTCGAGCGGTCAAAACTCCGAACCCAGCGGTCAGGGGAGCGCGTCAGAGCCGGCGGAGATCAAGCAGTTGCGACTGCAAATCCATCAATACGACCAGACGATTGCCCAAGCCACCCGAGAACAGAAATCACTGCAAGACCAGATCCACACCTATCAGGGCCGCTTGGCGCTAAGCCCGGCTGTCGAAGAGCAGTACAAGGCACTTTCGCGCGACTATGAGACCGCCCAGAAGTTCTACAATGACTTGCTGGCCAAAAAGAACGAGTCGGAGATGCAGACCGACATGGAGCGCCGGCAACAGGGCGAACAGATGAGTTTGCTGAATCCCGCCAACCTGCCCGATTCTCCCAGCTTTCCCAACCGGTTGCTATTCGCAACTGGCGGACTGGCAGCTGGCCTGATGTTCGGAGTAGGTCTGGCCGCGTGGCTGGAGCTGCGCGACAATTCGATTCGCGATGAGCAGGATGTGCTGGCGGCCCTGGAGATGCCAACTTTGGTCTCTGTACCTTGGATCAGTCCCGATGCCATGGCACGTGAGTACGGGACAGCGCGCGCGGAAAAGCCTGAAGCCGTTGGAGTCAAGCACTGATGTACAAGGAATTTTTTGGACTGCGGGCGAATCCGTTCAATGTAAATCCTGATCCGCGTTATCTGTTTCTAACGCGGCATACGGAGGAAGCCCTGGCGTGCCTGACTTACGGCATCCAGAGCCGCAAGGGATTTGTGCTGCTGACCGGCGAAGTGGGGACGGGCAAGACCACGTTGCTCAACAAGTTGATGGAATGGCTGCGGGTGCAGCAGGTGGCAACCGCTTTTATCTTCAACTCACGGATGAATGTACCCCAGTTTCTGGAATACATGATGGCTGATTTCGGCATCCCATGTGATTCCAAGTCCAAAAGCCAGATCCTGCTGAAGCTATACAACTGGCTGCTGGACCGGTATCGGGCGGGCGAAACCGCAGTGCTTATCGTGGATGAAGCGCAAAATCTTTCGGACGAAGTGCTGGAAGAAATCCGGATGATGACCAATCTGGAAACTTTTACCGAGAAGCTTCTGCAAATCGTGGTTGTGGGGCAACCCGAGTTGGAACAGCGCCTCAAGAACCCAAACCTCAGGCAGCTTCGCCAGAGGCTGACCCTGCGTGCAAAGACACATCCACTGACGACCGAAGAAACTAGAGCGTATGTGGCACAGCGGTTGCGCATTGCGGGTTCCAATGGCCAACCTGTATTTGACCCGGAGGCGCTTGCCGCCATTCATCGTTTCTCCGGCGGGATTCCGCGCGTCGTGAACCTGATTTGTGAGCATTGTTTAGTCAGCGCGTTTGTTGATCGGCAAAAAATCGTCACCAGCAGTGTGGTCGAGGCTGTCGCCCGCGATTTCGATTTAGGGGACACCAGCATTTCGGCGGGTGTAGCAGTGGCATCTGCGGCAGCGGAGACTCAGCCTTCTGAAAAACTTGACCTGGTTTCAGCCCTCAAAACCTTGGTAAGCCTGGCTGACCGATTGCGTGAGTCGGAACAAGACCCCAAGGAAGGGAAACTTTGAGCCGAATCCACGAAGCCCTAAAGCGAGCAGAAGAAGACCGAGCGGCGGCACGAGCATCTAATTCGGAATCTCCCCAAACAGTGGAAATTCCAGTTACGTCGTCACACCTTGACGTTTCACCGGCAGAGAATAACGCCTCTCCAGCAGTGCCTGTGGCTTCCTCCCAGCTTGAGGCCTTAATGGCGCGAACCGTTTCCTGCAACTGGTCGCCCGACAAAACGACCATGCTCTTCTTCAATTCTGAGCAAGCGCGTGGCACCGAGGAATTCCGCACGTTACGCTCCCGACTTTATCAGTTGCGTGAGAAGCATCCGCTGAAGAAGATTTTAGTGGCCAGTTCCCTGCCCAAAGAGGGGAAATCCTTCGTGGCCGCTAATCTTGCGCAAGCTCTGGTGCGCCAGTTAGGACGCCGAGCTTTGCTGATTGATGCCGATCTGCGGGCTGCCCGATTGCATCTGGCCTTGGGGACTTCAGTGTCACCAGGACTCTCAGAATATCTCCTGGGAGAAGCGGACGAATTCAGCATCATGCAGCGCGGAGCAATGGAGAACTTGTTCTTCGTCCCCGCTGGCAGAACGACATCAAACCCCGCAGAGTTGGTTGCCAACGGTCGCATGAAGCTTCTCCTCGACCGGGTGGAGTCATTATTTGACTGGATCATTATTGATAGCCCTCCAGTCATTCCAGTTTCCGATGCCGGAGTGATGGCGAACCACTGCGATGGAGTGCTCATGGTGGTGCGCTCGAACACTACCCCAGCCAATATCGCGCGCAAAGCTCGCGCGGAATTTGATGACAGGCTGTTGTTGGGTGTGGTGCTCAACGGAAGCAAAAACCAAAGTGCGGAATATAACCAGTACTACAGTGTGTATGGCAAGAGCGGAGACAAATCAAGTCCTCAGAGGTAGGAAGTGATCCGGCTCTTCAATGTTCATTATCCAGTTCGCACGCTGATCCTGCTGGCGGGCGAGGCCCTCATCGTAGGGGCCTCTTTTCTTTTGGGAGCAGCCGTGCAGCACCGGGACGACCTTTACGTTGTGCTGAATTACGAAGGTGGATACCTGAAGATTCTGGTGGTAACGCTGGTCGTTATCACCTGCTCTCATTGGTTTGATCTATATGACCCGTCCCATTTCAACGAGAAAGGCGAACTCTATTTCCGGCTGCTCCTGGTACCAGCCATTCTGGCTTTGCTGTTGGCCGCGATTAGCTATTTCTTCCCGCGTTCGCTTCTTGGCAACAACTCCGCCCTGCCGGGGCTCGTGATCCTGACCGCGGCGATGTTTGGCTGGCGTGCCCTGTACTCCTGGCTCGCACAACAACCGTATCTGCGCGAGCGAGTTTATGTTCTTGGCACCGGAGAGCGCGCCCAGCGCCTGGTGAACGGTTTGCGGACGCGTCCGGAACTGGGTATTGAAGTAGCTGGTTGGAGCGGCAATGTGGAAGGAGAGTTGACCCGCGACTCAGTAGCATCGGACCTGATGGACCAGATCCGCCAGCAAAAAGTGCACCGCGTAATCGTTGCCATGCCCGACCGGCGCGGAACGCTCCCTGTGCATGAATTGCTGCAACTGCGGCTGCACGGCATCAAGGTAGAAGAAGCCACCTCTTGGCTGGAGAGAATGTCCGGCAGTATTGAGGTAGAGCAACTCTATCCCAGCTGGCTCATCTTCGCGGAAGGGTTTCGCTTCAGCACCGGCCTGCGAATCATGCGTCGTCTGCTGTCCACCGTAGTTGCCGCTTTGCTCTTGCTGCTCGCTTTGCCCTTTATTCCCTTCGTGATTCTGTTGATCAAACTGGATTCCCCCGGCCCCGTGCTCTATCGCCAGGAACGTGTTGGCCGCGCCGGTGCGCGATTTTATTGCTACAAATTTCGCACCATGCGCCGGGACGCGGAGGCTGACACAGGCCCCACCTGGGCCAACGATGACGACCCGCGTATCACTCGTATCGGCAGAATTCTTCGGGTCTCCCGTCTGGATGAAATTCCGCAACTCTGGTGCGTGCTGAAGGGCGATATGGCTTTTGTTGGGCCGAGACCGGAACGTCCAGAATTCGTCGAATGGCTTAGCCGCGAAATCCCCTACTACCCGGTGCGGCATGCTGTGCGCCCCGGCATTACCGGTTGGGCCCAGGTGCGCTACAAATACGGCAACACTCTCGAGGACGCACGAGAAAAACTGCAGTTCGACCTCTACTACATCAAGAATGGATCGCTGGGACTCGACCTGCTGATCATGCTCGAGACCATCAAGATCGTGACCTTGGGCAGGGGCGCGCAATGACTTGGGTCTTCTGGGGAGGGGCCGCCCTCATCGCGTACACGTACTTCGGCTACGCTGGATGGCTTTGGTTGCGAAGCCGCTGGCATCCCAGGAAGATCCAGCGCGGCCCCTATTCTCCGTCTGTCTCGTTTGTGATGGTGGTCCGCGATGAAGAACTCACGCTCCCGCGCAAATTAGAGAACCTGCTCACGCTAGACTATCCCGCCGAGCTCACGCAATTGGTGATCGTATCGGACGGATCTTCGGACCATACCGACGCCATCTTGCGGGAGTATGCAAACAATCCACGCATCACTGTCGTCCTTACCCAACTTTCGCGCGGCAAGGCCTCCGGTTTGAATAACGCCCTTGAATTGGCCCAGGGCGACATTGTCGTCTTCACGGATGCCCGTCAGAGCATCGAGCCAGGCGCACTGCGGCTGATGCTGGAAAATTTTGCTGACCCCACCGTCGGCTGCGTAAGCGGCGAATTAATGTTAGGAGACCCAGCGACAGGACAGTCCGGCAAGGCGCTCGCAACTTACTGGAAGGTGGAGAAACAGGTCCGGCAAATGGAGTCGGCTGCCAAATCTGTAGTAGGAGCCACCGGCGCTCTCTACGCTATACGGCGAAACTTGATTGTGCCCCTCCCTGAGGAAACAATCCTGGACGATGTCTATCTACCCATGCACGTCGTACGGCAAGGCTTCCGTGTGGTGTTTGAGTCTGGCGCGCGTGCCTGGGACAGCGCCAATCTCGACGCACAACGGGAATTTGGCCGAAAGGTAAGGACGCTGAGCGGAAATTACCAATTGTTACAGCTGGCTCCCTGGTTGTTGACTAGCACCAATCCGATTCGCTTTGAGTTCATCAGCCACAAACTGCTCCGATTGGTAGTGCCATTCGCGCTTGTCGGAATTCTGATTTCCTCAGCGGTTCTCCGCGGGCCGTTTTATCGCACCGCTTTGCTACTGCAGATCGTTTTCTATGGGCTCAGTACCTTGCCATTATTTGGCTTGAAACGTGGCCCGCTGGCCAGCATAGCAGAGGCCTCATTCGCCTTTGTCATGCTCAATACGGCGGCGGTCGTGGCGTTCTACAACTTTGTTTCCGGACGAAAGACATTATGGGGCCGTCACCCGTCGAAAAATAAGATGAAGGCTCAGCAAGAGAGAGGGTCGGTGATCGGATCTTGAAGATCCTCTGGGTCAAAGCGGAAAAGCTTCTGCCTCTCCACAACGGTGGCAACATCCGCTCTTACTACATTCTTCGCTCGTTGGCCGCTCGCCACGACCTCAGCCTGTTTTCTTATTACGGAGGGAGCCCTGACGCTGCATACGAGAACGAACTTACGCATCAGTTTCCCAGCGCAGTGTGCCTTTGCACAGGGAGCCATCGTCTGGGACGTGGGTTGGACTATCTATTCCGTTTCCCCATGCAAGCTCCCTATGCGGTGGCCCGATTCAAGTCCGTGGCGG
>Ga0207136_1167_pt1 | contig 10603 bp, 10 predicted proteins | sample Alteio_BWMinHeat_8_FD_153552 | JGI IMG/M metagenome (GOLD analysis project Ga0207136, IMG submission 153552) | Enriched cells from forest soil in Barre Woods Harvard Forest LTER site, Petersham, Massachusetts, United States -... | ecosystem: Environmental > Terrestrial > Soil > Temperate forest >...
GTTGCGGCCATTCCGTAAAAATCAGGAGATGAAATGAAGAACTGTTGGTTGGCCGTCATGCTAAGTCTGCTGTCTGGAATCTCGGGGGCGCAATGCGCCAACGGCAATCCCGGGACAGCTTGCAGCGGGCCATTGAGCGTGCAGCCGCAATCCGGAAACAACGCGCAATCGGCGATCACTTTGGTGGACCTTGGCCTGCCGGTGCTGGCGCCGGCCGCGGGTCAATACACGCTGTCGATCGCGAGCGGCATGCTGGTGGAGTCAGACAATGGGAGCAGCTATCACTCTCTAATGGGGATGCAGGGACCGCAAGGACCGGCCGGACCCATCGGTCCTCAGGAGACGACAGGAGCCACTGGAGCAGTTGGCCCGGTGGGGCCGCAGGGAGCGGCTGGACCCGTTGGTCCGGCGGGGGCGATTGGCGCGGTTGGGCCGGCAGGAGCGGCGGGAGCAACCGGAGCAACCGGAGCGGTTGGCTCGCAAGGAGCGACGGGAACCACAGGAACGACGGGAGGGATCGGCCCGGTTGGGCCGGCAGGAGCAACGGGAGCGGTTGGCCCGCAAGGAGCGACCGGAGCAACAGGAACGACGGGAGCAATTGGACCGGTTGGTCCGCAGGGAGCCGCTGGACCGGTCGGTCCAGCAGGAGCGGCTGGTCCACAAGGTCCGCAAGGTCCACAGGGGCCGGCTGGCACGATGGCGGCTCCATCCGATTACAGCTTTTATTATGGGACCGGGTACAAAGCGGGCGTGGGCACCCTTGAGGTTGGGGGCTCTACCGATCGCGATCAGATCGACATGTCCAATGCGACCTCGGTGCGTTGCGTCGTTACCCTCGGGCCAGCGGCTCTGCCGAGCGGAAGCTATGCGCAAGCCGAGTACACACCGGACGGGACGAACTGGTATCCGCTGTCGGGAGACGTTCCGGTGACCACGCCCAACGGACTTTACACCAGTGGCTGGCAGGGTCTGCCGACCGGAGCGAACGGAGATTATGTGGTGCGCATTGTCGTATTGAATGCCGGGTCTGTCGGCGCCCAGATTGGACTGCGGCAGTTGCATCTGCAGTTCAAGTAGAGTGCGACCTTGCAACGGTTTCGGGGAAGGAGGTGGGGCATTGGTCACTTTGGTGATTTGGATGGGGAGCATAGAAGAGGATACAGTTGAAGTAATTCATGGCTCTCCGATTGAAGTCTGGACTCATAGTTTTTGCTTTCGTCACTCTGGGTTGGGCGTCGTTCTGCCGAGGACAGACGCCTCAGCCAACACCTGCGCCTGAACAACATGCTCCAGAACAGCAGGGGATAGCCTCAGGCAAAGACCTTCCCGGTCAGCCTCTACCCGGAAGCATCGGCGGAACGGTGGTCGATCAAAGCGGAGCAGTGATCGCCAGCGCCCGGGTGAGGCTTACCAGTGAAGATCAATCCCTAAAACAAGAACTGTTATCCGGCGAGGATGGGCAATTCTCCTTTGCCGGCATTCCTCCCGGACCTTTCCAGCTCACAATTACGGCCGCGGGCTTTGCTACCCAGACCTTCTCTGGCGTCCTGCATTCGCGCGAGATCTTCGTTGTCCCGCAGAACCCGCTGGCGGTTGCCGCCAATGTCACTGAGGTGCAGGTCGGAGTCTCTCCAGAAGAAATAGCGGAAGAGCAGCTCAAGGTTGAAGAGAAGCAGCGGGTGTTTGGTGTGCTGCCAAATTTCTATGTCAGCTATGTCCCCGATGCCGTGCCCCTCACCTCGAAGCAAAAATTCAAGCTAGCCTGGAAGACGGTGGTGGATCCGTTCACCTTCGTTATTGTGGGAGGCGTTGCGGGAGTTGAGCAGGCGCAAGATCACTTCAAGGAATATGGGCAAGGCGCGGAAGGTTACGCAAAGCGTTTCGGCGCTGGCTACGCCGACACGCTTACGGGCACGTTCATCGGAGCCGCAATCCTGCCATCGCTTCTGAAACAGGATCCGCGTTATTTCTATAAGGGAAGCGGCAGCACCAGGGGCCGCATTCTGTATGCCATCGCCAATTCCGTTATTTGCAAGGGCGACAATAAGCACTGGCAGGCAAATTACTCGAGCATCCTGGGAAGCCTGGCGGCTGGCGGCATTTCGAATCTCTACTATCCCGCCGACGATCGCAATGGCGCCGAATTAACTTTCGAAAACGCGGCCCTTGGGATCGGCGGAACCGCCGTCACCAATCTGTTTCAAGAATTTGTCATTCGGAAGCTGACACCGAAAGCTAGGAACGGCAAGCAGGCCAAACCCTAAGGCGCGATCGCCCATCGGAGTGCCTCAGCCGCAGGTTACGGCTCTCCTGGATTCGGAACTTCGCAAGATAGGGCGCAGACCGGCTGTCGCGAGCGGACCGTCTTGGTTTTGTGTGGGATCCTGAATGCGAGCGAGATACCAAGAATTTCGTTGGTGTCCCAGCCACCGGGCAGGTTAACCGACTGTAGTAGGTAGTAAGGCCGAACCGAAAACGAATCGGCGATGGGCAGTCGTACTCCCACCTGGAATCGGTTCTGGGTGTAACTGCTGCCGCCATTGGCGAATGGGTTGTTTCCGGGAACAATAAAGAACTCGTTGCTCACGACCAGCACCGGCCGCCGCGACATGCGAAGCGGTAAGGTGTATTCGACGCCCGGTCGAAATCGAAGACGCGCCGAAGCAGGACGGTTATCAACAAAGCGTCCCTCGATGAGCGTGCGGAGTGTCGGCCGCCACGGGCCACGGGATGTGCTCAGGGTGAGATTGAGCTGCAACCGGTTTTCGTAAGCAATGTTGGGATTTCCGGGAAAGCGCTGGTACCGATAAATCGGTATCAACGTGAACCACGGCCGCAGACGGAAGGCAACACCGCCTTGAACGAAGTACTCGTACAGGTTGGACATTCCCTCGTCGAGCCGCTCGTGAAACTCGACATCCAGAGACTTATCCGCCGAAAGGCCAGTTGAAATTCCCTGATCGAGCCAGAGCCCTATCTGCTTCTCATCTTCAGGGTCCTCCGGCTCGTTTTGTTGCTGCGCCCTGGCCGGGACAGCCAAGACGAAACTGCACAGCAGCGCAATGACGCAGACTACGCTCCGCATCGTGATCCACCTCTATGGAACCGCCTCCCTCGCTCCCGGGAGCAATTCCGCTTTTCGTCGGAACGGAATCAGGACTTCCAGTTCTAGGGAAAGGCAATTACGCCTATGCCCTCCGCGCCGGAGTTCGAATCGGGCCTAAAAAGCAATTTAACCCGGGCGATGTCAGAATGGCTAGCCTTATCCGTAACGACTCAAGCACCAAGACATATTTTCGCGGTCTATGGGCAAATGACGGGAAGGGCGTAAACAACCGTTACCTTGGATTCCGGTACGTGGTTAATGGCAAAATCCACTTCGGCTGGGCTCGGGTGACGATCACATGGGCCAACACAAAATCTAACTATCCGATTGGGACGCTGACCGGCTACGCCTACGAGACGATTCCCAACAAAGCCATCATCGCCGGGCAGACGAAGGCGCCAAATGACGTCGTCGAAGAACCGAATCCTGTATCTTTCACCGCTCCCGCTCCGAAACCCGCCGCACTTGGCCTGCTAGCACTGAGATCACCCGGACTGTCCATCTGGCGGCGGGAAGAGTCAGCTGGGTCCGCTGTAGAGCGCTAGAGCAGTCATGCCGACGATCCAAAATCCTTGAATTTGTATTTCGGAGGTTGACACCGAAAGCTCGCAACAACAACCCGGCCAAGCCCGAAGGGCGATTTGGCGAGAAGAACCGGATTCTGAGCCTGATGGCCTGTTCTCGTCAAATAGCCTGTTTCACCACAACCTGAAACTCGCGACGACTTCGATATCCGACACAACCGGGTCCGCTCCGCACGTAGCTGGCTTGAATCTCCAGCTTTTGAGCGTTTGCATTGTAGCGTCGTCCATAGAGCGGGCTGCACTGCCGATAAGTTGAATGTCGGTAACGGAACCGTCGGTAAGGACAGTCATAGCCACAGCCGTGTCGCCCATCAATTTGTCCTGGCTGGCGGACTTTGGATACAAAGGGTCCGGCGTCTTTACAGGTACTGCGTGCTTCATATCGGCGCACTGACGGCGCTCAATCGCGCCTTTCGGTGCGACGAGCAACGTATGGTCGAAAGTAGCCGCTGTCAAATTCTGGACGGTCGCTGTGATCACCCTGCTCCCGTTCACTAGCATTTGAAGTGTGCGCGGATAGCGATGCCCGACAGACTCGAAGTAGTCGGTGTACTGTTCTTTGCGCCGCTCATCAGGTGGTTCCTGCCACTCATCGCTCAAAATCTCATGAGAGGCAGAATTCACGCAAACCTCATGCGGCTTACCCTTGACGTTCTGCTGTACAACCTCTAAACAAGTTACCTCGACGCCGTTTTCGACACGTAGCCTTTGTTTCTTTACTAGCAGCCCCTCAGAGCCTTCCGCGAACTGGAGCAAACGAACGAGTTCTCGAATTCGTATCGGTGTGAAACTTGTACTGCGGCTGGTGTAGAGCCTATCGCCATTCCGAATCTCAATTTGCTCGAAATCGCCCATGACAATCCTGCGCCACCAGTGGTCCTTTGCTTCCCATTTGAGCGTCAAATGCCCTTGTGCTGGAACATTCATTTGCGCGACAAAATCGACATCAAGTTGAAGCGGACTGGCCTGATCGTGAAACAGACTCGCCTGCTGCTTAGCAGTGACAAGCAATTGCTGTGCATCGGGGTTGGTACTACTTAGTACCAGCGGGTGGCTGCCAATCAGCAAAGCAATGGCAAGGACTAGCTTCTTCATGGATAGTCACATCGTATCGGAAACCGTAAATAGGCGAACACCATTCTCCTCTATCACTGACAGGTATTCCTCATTCTTGTTGAACTATCGCGATTCCAACCTCCGAACGGTCAGTTCTTGAGACGATGCCGGTCTGTCACTCCGGAACTTGCAGCTGAGATTCGCGAAGGGATTTTGCTTTGTTTGCGGACAGCTTCGGGCGTGCCCACACTGCGATCCTGTATCCCAGCAGAACCGTGAGAATGGCGCCATACGTCAGCGGCTTGTGAATGTCCGCCTTCACCAGCCACCAGTAATGAATCACGCCGGCGATTGCGCTGAAATAGATTAAGCGATGAAGCGTTTGCCAGCGCTTGCCGCCGAGACGGCGAATCCATCCTTTGGTCGAAGTGAGCGCGAGCGGGATCAGCAGGACAAATCCGGTGAATCCGACGGTAATGAATTTTCGCTTGGCGATGTCGTGCAGCATTTCGTGCAGGTCGAAGAATTTGTCCAGCCAGATGTAGGTGAGGAAATGCAGCGTGCCGTAGAAGAAAGCGAATAATCCGAACATGCGGCGGTAGCGGATCAGCCAGAGCTGCCCGGTCAGCTTTCGAATGGGGGTGACGGCCAGCGTGATGAGCAGGAACCGAAGAGTCCAGTCGCCGGTCGCATGAGTGATGACCTCGATCGGATTCGCGCCCAGCGCGCCGCTGTAGGCTTTCCATCCCAGTAGCGCCAGCGGGATGAGGCAGGCGAGAAAGACGACGGGTTTGAAGCGGCGAATCATGGAGAGATCAATGCTTCCATCCACCAGCTTCAGGATTCGTATCAGGATATGCCTTCAGGCATACCGCCAATCAGTAGGAGTGGATTCGGCTTCAGCCGCTGCTGTCCTGAAAATCGCTACCCTTACACAGCGGCTGAAGCCGGTCTGACTCGATCGAATTACGATATGGCTGAAGCCATATCCTGATACGAATCCTGCGTTTTTCGTGACACCGACCGCGCGTTTTTCGTAGCGCGTGTCGACCGCCCTCCGCTCAGAAATTCTTTTTCAGGTCCATGCCGGTGTACAGGCTCGCCACCTGATCGTAGCCGTTAAACATGAGCGTGGGGCGTTTCAGAAATTCTCCCAGGCGCCGTTCTTTGGCCTGGCTCCATCGAGGATGGTCCACGTTTGGATTCACGTTCGCGTAGAAGCCGTACTCGCGCGGAGCCATTTCGGCCCACGTGGTACGCGGCTGGGTGTCGGTGAAGCGAATCCGCACAATTGCCTTGCCGCTTTTAAATCCGTACTTCCACGGCACCACGATGCGCAGGGGCGCGCCGTCCTGATTCGGCAGGGTTTCGCCGTACATGCCGAAGCAGAGCAGCGCTAGCGGGTGCATGGCTTCGTCCATGCGCAGGCCTTCGACATACGGCCAGTCGAGCACCTGGCCACGCTGGCCTGGCATCTGTTGCATATCGAGGATGGTCGTGAACTCGACAAATTTCGCTTTGCTGGTTGGCTTCGCTTTGTTGATCAGTTCGCTCAGCGAAAAACCAACCCACGGCACGACAATCGACCAACCCTCTACGCAGCGATGGCGGTAAATCCGCTCCTCGGGCGTGGCCATTTTGATAATTGTGTCCACATCCAGAGTTTGCTTCTTGTCCACTAATCCATCGATGGTCACAGTCCACGGACGCGTCTTGAAGTTCTTGGCCAGGCCTGCGGGCTCATACTTGTCCGTAGAGAACTCGTAGTAATTGTTGTAATTGCTGACGTCTTTGTACGGAGTGATAGTTTCTTTGGTCGAGAGCGAGCTGGGCTTGACGCCGTCAATCTTCGCGTTGGCCTGCGCTGTGATTGAAGGGGACGAGAGTTCACTGAGTCCGATGCCCGTGACAGCGGCGGCGCCGGCCAGGGTTGCGCCGGCGAGAAACTTGCGGCGGTTCAGATACAAACTCTTCGGAGTGACTTCGGATGACGGAATATCAGTGGATTTCTTAATCAGCATGAGGACTGTCCTTCCCTTATAAATAAGTGTACGGGAACCAAGCCTCACTGGATTGGCGGTTGGTCCGACACTCTACCTGATAGGACGCAGAATGGTGGGAAAAGTTGCAACGCCCTCTGGAACCCCAGAGAGAATGGCTAAGAGTCAGGCGGCTGGTTTTTTTAAATCGGTAGGCGAAAAGGGGTATTCGGCGATCAGGGTCTTGAGCCTCTCGGCATGTTCCCGCAGCGTATGCCTGAGGTCGGACAGAATGGGCTGCAACTGGTCCGTGTCCCGCGCAGCAATCGCTTGAGCGCACAGTTCACGGACTCGTCTTTCCAGGGTCACATCCCAAGTCATGGCACAAAACCAATGCCTTAAGCATGCCACAGTCTGTGGAATTGTTCGATACAGTACACACTGTATTGCCTGCGGGCACCGTGTGGAAAGACGATCTTCACCCGCGGTCGCCGAGAACTTCTCTTACTTTGCGGGACAGCATTTGCAAGGTGAAAGGCTTCTGCAGGAAAGCGGTATCGGGATCGACTACGCCCTCATGCACAATGGCGTCTTCGGTGTATCCGGAAAGGTAGAGCACCTTGATCTGCGGACACGACGCACACAGCCGCGCGGATAGCTCGCGGCCGCTCATCCCCGGCATCACCACGTCGGTGATCAGCATGTTGATCTTGCCGGAGTGATTCGAAACGATCTGCAACGCAGCTTCTCCGTTGTCCGCCTCGAGAACTTTGTATCCCTTCGACTCCAGGGTTTCACGAACCAACTGGCGCACCGATTCCTCGTCCTCCACCAGGAGCACAGTTTCTGAACCGTTCGCCTGCGATCGTGAAACGCCCACTGGTCCCGTTGTCTCCAGGGCATCTTCGACCCGCGGCAGATAAATCCGGAAAGTCGTTCCTTGTCGTGGCTCACTTTCGACCAGAACGTAGCCGCCGCTCTGTTTAATGATGCCGTACACCGTCGAGAGCCCCAGTCCAGTGCCTTTTCCTTTTTCCTTAGTGGTGAAAAAAGGCTCGAAGATGCGCAACTGGGTTTCTTTGTCCATGCCCTCGCCGGTGTCGCTTACGGAGAGTACAACGTAGGGGCCGGGTTGGATGTAGCTGTATTCGCGGCGATCCTCGTTATTCAGTCTGGCGTTGGCAGTCTGAATTTTGATCCTTCCACCTTTGGGCATGGCGTCTTTGGAGTTGACTACCAGGTTCATCACGACCTGCTCGATCTGGCCCGCATCAGCGCGGGTGCGACCCAGGTCCGGCACGAGCTGCGTTTGCAACTCGATGTTTTCTCCAATCAAAGGACGTAGCAGACGTTCCATATCTTCGATGATGATGTTGAGATCCACCACCTTCAGTTCCAGCAGCTGCTTGCGGCTGAAGGCCAGCAGTTGACGGGTCAGAGTCGTGGCGCGATCCGCCGCCTGGTGAATGGCGTCGATCTTGGGATAAAGAGGATTACCTTTCCGGGTCTGTTCCAGCAAGACTTCCGCGTATCCGCTGATTACCATCAACAGATTGTTGAAGTCATGGGCCACCCCGCCTGCCAGCCGTCCTACCGCTTCCATCTTCTGGGCCTGGCGGAACTGGTTTTCCAGCACCCGCCGTTCCGTAATATCCTCGGCAATCAGCTCCAGAACCTCGGCCGTCTCCCCGGGATTGCTGACGGCCTGACCGCTTAAACGCACCGTAATTGCGCTTCCATCTTTGCGTTTCCAGCGGACTTCCACGTTGTCCAGTCGCGCCCCGCGCTGGAATTCAGCCATGACCTTTGCCTGCTCGCCAGAATCCACAAAGACATTCCACTTGGGATCGAGCGCTAGAACTTCTTCCGGCGAATCGTAACCTAGCATTGCAATCAGGGCTGGGTTCACGTCGAAAAAGCGGCCCTCAAGACTGCACCGGTAAATCCCGTACACCGCGCTCTGCACCAGCGAGCGGTAGCGCGCCTCGGAACGCCGCAGCGCCTCCTCGTTGCGCTTGTATTCAATCGCGCTGGCCAGTTGCTGCGAGACAAACTGCAGAATTTCTTTCTCCTTCTCCCCGAAGCGCACATTGCCGCTGTAACTCTGCACCACGACTACCCCAAAGGTATTGTTTCCGGCTTTCAGTGGAACGCCAAGCCAGTCCAGCGATGGCGCGCCAATCAGTTCCACTTCTCCCCGTTTCACCAAACTGTCAAATACGTCCGGATTACACAACAACGGTTCCCCGGTTCGCAGCACGTAGTCGGTCAAACCTTGGCCCAGTTTCTTGGGCGCAGGCCGCGAATCATTTTCGTCCTCAAAATAAGGAAAACTGAGAAGCTGGGTCAGCGGTTCGTAAACCGCAATGTAGAAGTTGCGGGCATACATAAGCTCGCCCACAATGCCGTGAACCGCAGAATAAAACTGCTGCAGGTTCTCCGCTGTGCTGGTTCTTTGGGTGATGCGGTACAGCGCCGAATGCAGAGCCTCCGCCCGTTTCTGTTCCGAGATGTCGCGATACAGAACGCACATCGCCACCTGCTTCCCGTCGATCACGATGGGAGCAGTTGAAATGAAAACATCCAGCAACGTTCCGTCCTTGCGCTGGCGTTTGGTTTCGAGGACGACCTTTTGCCCTTTCACCAGCAGTTCCGCAATCCAGCAGGTTTCCGCGCTCCGGTCCGGCGGAACGATCAGCGAATCGATGCGTTGCCCCAGCGCCTCCTCCGGACCAAAGCCAAAAATGCGGGTGAACTCACCATTGAGGCGGGTAATCCGGTACTCCGAATCCAGAATGCTGATGGCTTCCGGGGCGCACTCGACCACTTGCTCGAGGTAGGCCCGGTGCACCTCGGCGCTGTCGATGGCAAAGGTTGGGGTGATTGGTTCGGTCGCTGCCGTGAGGGTCGCGGTCGGGCTGGAGAGGGCCAGCGTGCGGCGCTGAAGTGCCTCTCTCAGAAACTTCGCGCGCGAAAGCTCAGCCGACTTCGCTGGCTGGGTGATGTTGTCACCCATCGAATCCCCCTCCCTACAAGACCAGAGCCAATCAGGATGTTAGATTGCGAAACAGTTACTCGAAAGTTACGGAGGTAATTCGAGGAAGGAATAATCAGAGAATTCGACGGAACGCCGCAGCTATTGCCCGGTTGCCAGCATCTCACAAACCCGGCGCAGCACATCGCGCTGCTGCTCGTTGACGGCGAGAAATTCAAACCCATGCAGCAAACCGATACGGTAGCGCACCAGCGCACGAAGCTTCAGAGGATACGGGGCTAACGGCAAAGCTAGTTCCATGGAAACCACTTCTCCGACTTCCAGTTCTCCGGTCAGAGTTCCGCCGACCCCATCCACACCCAGTTCATTCGAACGTCCCCACAAGGACGTAGTCTCGCCCGAGCGAAAGATCTGCACCGCGATCCGCATGTCGACCTGATACCGCGGAAATCGCCGCGCACTATGTTTGGCTGGTTTCGGATTGGAGATAAAAGCCTCCCCTTCTTTCTACCGCGATTTTCCTAATTACCGTGTAATGCGTATCCCGGTTCCAGCGGCAACTTCCCGCCCACCTTCAACACCGTTACTCCTCCACTGATCGAATACACATCCACCAGGCCCACCGCGCCGGGCAGCGATTCCACCTTCTTTACCACCGCCTCGTCGGAGTCGACCACCACAATCGCCGCATGGTTGGCCCGGCTATGGTTGGCGCTGGCGATCGTTGCTTTCACTTCGTCTTTCGACATGCCGTAGACCTTCTCCAACAACAGCTTCATTTCCGGCGCCGCCGGATCACGAGTGATCAAGCTGACCGGCTTGCCATCCGGCCAGTGGCTGGTCTGGCCCTTGCAAACCTTCACCAGTTCGGGCAAGGTGATCG
>Ga0207136_1170_pt1 | contig 10573 bp, 11 predicted proteins | sample Alteio_BWMinHeat_8_FD_153552 | JGI IMG/M metagenome (GOLD analysis project Ga0207136, IMG submission 153552) | Enriched cells from forest soil in Barre Woods Harvard Forest LTER site, Petersham, Massachusetts, United States -... | ecosystem: Environmental > Terrestrial > Soil > Temperate forest >...
CCGTCGATTACTACCAACTCCACGCGGACGAATTTTATGAGAGGACTGTCGGAGTGAGAATCCCACACCTTTATGAGCCGTTTCTCAAACTTATCCCCCCGGGAGGACGAATTCTCGATATTGGCTGCGGTTCGGGGCGCGACAGCCTCCACTTTTCACAGTGTGGCTATGAGGTAACCGCTGTGGATCCTTCCCCAGCGATGCGTGAGCGGGCATCTCGCCTGATCGGCAAGCCTGTATTGCCGGGCAGCTTTGAAGACCTTGCCTACAAGAATGCGTTTCATGGCATTTGGGCTTGTGCGTCGTTGCTTCACGTCTCTAGGCAAGAGATGACACGGGTCATTAAGCAGCTCACCGGCGCTCTAAAGATCAATGGGGCGCTGTACGCTTCGTTCAAGGCGCGGGATGCCGACTGGATTGAAGATGGTCGCCACTTCACCGGATACACAAAAGCTGCTCTGAGCGCCTTGTTTGCGGCGAGCCCAGAGTTGGAAATCTTAAACATCTGGGAAAGTGAAGATGTGAGCCGAGCAGGACAATTCTGGGCGAATGCCCTCGCTTGCCGTCGTTCATAAAGGCGAGTGTCACCATCTTACGGGTAGGACAACTCCCGCTTGGCTCATCGGAGGCCGGCGGCCCACCGTCTCTCCTTGTCTCTGCTAGCTGAATCATGAAGTGGGTGGCCTATCCTCCGGCGCTTTTCGGAGGGTGGGCTGCGAGAATGGTGGCATCCCAGGTTCTTTGACTGTGCTATATGACCATCAGTCCCAAATGCGGAAACCAAAAAGAAGCACGGAGGCATAAGCAGATTCTTACCCACCCTCGCGAAAACCGCGCGAGGGATAGGGCACCCGTATGGGTTCGCTAACAGAAGTCGAAATGGAACGTGGGCCCCCCGCCCAGGGAATTTCCTCGTTCAATATCTCCGCAAGAGCCGAGCACAGACCGCCCAGGCGTTCACCACTTCCTCGCAGTCGCTGCTCGCTTGATCAACTCGTTAGAGGGCAAGCTCGGATCAGCCAACTTTCTGGCGGTTTCTACTCCCGCGACAGGAAGACTGGCAGGGTCCAGAAGCCCCAACTGTACCAGCACCGAAGCTTGATCCCAATAGATATGCTCGTTGAAAAGCTTGCCGTCGCGGAAGTGCACGATCACCACCAGCGCGCATTCCACGCGCTTCCCTGTTGGCGCGATACCGGGGAGCATCCAGTCCATTTCGACGGAGTGGGTAAAGCGAAAGATCATTTCGTCCACCAGCCGCTGTGAGCCGATAGTTCGGGAAATCGGCACGATCTCCGTGTCGGACGGCATCTTTGGAATGAAGTGCCGCGAGTAGAATTCGTTCAACTGATCGCGCCCCACGCCGCCGGTGAGCACCGGAATATGGTTCACGTAGGCATTCGGGACCATCGTATCCAGCGTAGCAGTCGTGTCTTTCGTCGCGAACTCGCCCCGGATGTGCTCGTCCCACAGGTCGCTGAGTGTCTGCTGCGCGGGCGTCAAGCCGGATTCCAAGCCTTGCTCTGCTTTCATTTCTGAAGTTCTCCCAATGGATAAGGTGACGGGGACAGACGGAGCCCTTCCCATCCGCACTGCTCATCTAGTTCCGCCTTTGTTTCCGCGTCCACTCCAGAAGATCAACGCGATCCTATGCGGGATCCAGGCGTTGTGATCCACACCGGGAAACTCCGCGTAGTGGACACTGGCGACACCACGACAGCAATCGGCATTCGACACTCAGCCAAAGACTGTCATACAAGGTAGAGCCAGATGGATGGAAAGTTAAGTCCGACCCTACCTCATTTACGTCTTGCGAAAGTATTCTTTCCAGAGCTCGATTGTGAGGTCGTGCCGATCTCGGCAATCATGCAGCTCACAAACGCGGTTGAAGGCGATTCGCTACCTGGATTCCGATTCACCCTGTGCAGGGAGACAAAATAAGTAGTGATGGCGCAGCAATCATAATCGCTATTCTGTTTGGCCTTTTCTTCATCTCGGTTCTGTGTCTGTACGTTTGTATACTACGAGCTTCTTACGCTGTGCATCCGCCGCTTCGGCCGTTAGCGGCAGATAGCCTCCATCGTTTAAGACCTGCTGCTGGCCTTCCTTGCTCAATACGTAGCGCAGGAACTCACGAGTTTTCGGATCGGCCGGCTTACTCGGATCTGGATTGATAAATGCAGTAATGGTCCGCGTAAGCGGATATTTGCGCTGGAAAACCGTCTCCTTCGTCGCCGGATAGAAGTCGCCTTGCTCATCACCGAGGGCTACCGGCTTTGCGTTCGGACTGGAATACTTCAAGCTCGAGTATGCGATTCCATAGGGATCGTTGCCCAGCGCGTCGAGAATTCGCTGGCCGGCATCCAACATCGATCCGTCCGGCTGGCGAAGATCACCGAACTCCTCGAGTTCAGGATTCCATCGCGATCCACCCTTAAACACTACTTGCTGGAAGTAGTAGCCGAAGCCGCGACTGATCTCGTATCCGTAAACGTGGATTGGTTTATCCGCCCAGTCGCCCTTGAGTCCCAGATCTCCCCAGGTCCGCGCAGTTTCCGATGCTCGGCGATGTTCACAGCCGAAGATGGCATCCAGATCTTGCAATGAAAGTTTCGTGATGGGATTGTTGCGGTGAACGAAGACGACCAGCGCGTAGTCCTTGTTGCGGATGTCGAGGCTGCCGGTGAGGATGTCTATGCCCAGCGGCGGATAGTGCTTGACTTCCTCAAAGGCCTCGATCTCTTCCGGCCAGATTTCTCGACCCATCACTGCGATATCGCCGGTTCCTTCGTAGAGCGAACCGATTGCCGCCGCCGTGCCTAACAGCCTGTTGTCGAAATGCACGTCTGGCTGATAACGGCGGAAATCGTTTTCCCAGGCTACGACGAGACTCTTGATGTAGTCGTCCTTCGCGTTCCCATGACCCCAAACCCGAATCGGACCCGATACTCTTTGCTCAGGCTTATACGACGGGAGGCCTTCAACCGTCTGCGCGATTCCAGAAGAAGACACGGTGAGCAGCAGTGCACACCAAATGAAAGGCAACGCGAACTCCCGATTTCCGGTTCTCACAGTTTTCGTCATTCCAGTTTGCCCGCCTGTTCGTGAGCGACAGCGTCGCTTAACGGAAGAAATGTGCCCGAATCGGCTGCCTGCCGCTGGCCTTCCCTGCTCAAGACAAATCGCAAGAATGCCGACACAGCTTCGTCAGCCGGCGTGCCAGGCTTGCGATTGACGTAGACAAAGAAAGGCCGAGTCAGGGGATATTGGCCGGCGACGATATTTTCCCTGGAAAGCGCGACCGGCTGGCTCTCATCGGCGCGCGCCAGCGGAATCATCTTCAGATCGCTGCTTGCGTAGCGTGCATTCGAGATGGCAAGCCCGTAGCGATCGGCTCGGAGGGCTTGCAGGATCTCCTTGCTGGCGCTGTCCACATCGCGATGCGTGAGACCGCCAAACGTCTTAACTTCGCAATTCCATTTGTAGTTGTTGTTCAGAACCTTGCGCCGGATAAACACTCCAATTTCACTTTCAGGATTAAAACCGTAAACGTGAATTGGCTTGTCAGCCCATTCCCCGGTCAGACCCAGATCGCCCCAGGTGCGCACGAGCTTGCCTGGACGCTCGCAACCAAGTACCGATTCAGCCTGCGCCAGAGTCAACGCCGACAATGGATTGCTTGCAGCCACAAAGAAAGCAGGCGCGAAGCTCGGACCATCCAGGCTTCCGCTGCTGACTTCGATGGGAAGGGCTTTGTAGTGAAAAATCCACTCGAATGCCATGCTCTCAGATGTGAGCAGCTCGTGCCCGGCAAAGGCCAGATCGGCTGTGCCCGTGTACAGACCAGCCATAGACGAGGCCGGACCAGTCAGTCGAGTGGCGAAGGTAACTTCCGGATGCTCGGCCCGAAATTGTTGCTCCCAACGGGTGAGCAGCTTTGCAATCACGGGATCGCCAGTTACGCGAATCGTGCGAGCGGAACTTTTGGGCTTCGGATGGGACTCCACAGTCGCCTGTTGCGCCCACGCTCCCACACAAAGAAACAACCAAGCGAGTGCGACGAAATGCTTTCGTGTGCGCATCTTCAAGTGTTAGCCCCACTACCACCAGCCCAGCAACTTCCACCAAACCATTCCCAAGCCCAGCCAAATGACCAGGTTCACCAGTGACAAGATGAATCCCAGCTTCCACCACTCTCCGAGTGATACGTAGCCCTCGCCGAAATACACCGGAGCAGAGCCTGTGCCGTAGTGCGTAATCCCGGCGTTCAAATTCGAGAAATACGCCAACGCGATCGCCGCCAGCATTGGCTGAACCCCGACCGCAAGCGCGGTCGCGAGGAAACCCGGATACAACGCCAGGATATGCGCCGTCATACTGGCGAAGCCGTAATGGATGTAGAGATATGTGACCGTTAAGAGAACGAAGGCGAGCATCCACGCCCAGCCCTGGATGTGCCTGAATACTGCGTCGGAGAGCAGCGTGATCACTCCCTGCTGCTCTAACGCCTCCGCCATCATGATCAGTGCGCCAAACCAGATCAGCGCATCCCACGCCTTGCGTTCAGAAAGCATGTCCTCCCATCGCAACACCTGGGCCAACAGGATGGTAGAGACGCCAACCATCGCCACGATCGTGTTGGAGATTCCGTGCCATGGTGATGTGATCCATCCCGCCATGACAGCCAGCATGATCACCATCAACCAGCGCTCATTGCGGGATGTGCGCCCCATCCTCGTGAGCTCCAAACCCGCCAGCTCGCGCGCCGGCGAAGTGTTGCGCACGATCGGCGGAGCCAGAGCGTAAAGCAAATACGGGACCAGAAAAAGCGTCAGAAGACCCGGGACTGCCGCACCGATCATCCAACGCATCCAGGTCAGGTCCACGTGGGCAATCTTTCGCGCGAAGTCGGCAATCACGATGTTCGCAGCCATGCCGGTTAAGAACATGGCAGACGCAACATAGGTGGTGTGAAAGCCGACCAATACCAGGTAATTTCCCAACCGCTTCGCAGTCGGTCCAGGTTCGGAATCGAACGCTTTCGCGACACTGCGCACGATCGGGTAAATGATGCCCCCGCCGCGCGCCGTGTCTGAAGGTACAAAAGGCGCAAGCACCGCGTCAGCAGCCGCGATGGAGTATCCCAGACTCAGCGCGCTGGAACCGAATCGGCGAATGAACAGGTAGGCGATGCGCGATCCCAGTTGCGTCATGGTTACTGCCCGCGCAAAGATAAACGCGCAGAAAATCAGCCAAACGGTCTGATTCCCGAATCCGGACAAGATGGTATTTGCAGGAACCGCCCGGGTTATCGCCACCGTTGACAGGCCGAGAAACGCTACCAGCCCCATGGCTACCGGCCGTGCAATCAGCCCGATGATGGTCGCAAGAAAGATCGCAAGCAGATGCCGCTGGTTGGCAGCCATGCCGCTCACCGGAGTAAAGTACAGCGCAGTTCCCGGCAGAATTACGACGGCCCACTTAAACCACTGCTCCCTAGCGGTAGCTTTCTTCGGCGCTGTGCCCGGAACGATCGCTTCGCGAGTCTGAATCAGGGTTGCCATTCGTTACCGGGACGGGCGGAAGCCTTCGCCGCAACCACAGAGATACCTTCGGTGGATAAATCCGAGATAAAGCGATCATGAAAAGTCGCTTAGAAATGAAATCCGGTTCAAGAGCCATATCAGCGTGTGGGGCAGCCAGGAATAGGGCGCTTGGTCGCAGTTTGCCTGAACTCTGTTTCATTGAGAGGCAAAACGGGCGTATAACACTTGGCAGGACGCGCCAACAACTGACACTCGAAACACTCTTAACGGTTTACGAGGAATGCGAATTCTGGTAATCGACGATGAAGTTAGGCTCGGTGAATTCGTAAAACGCGGTTTGATTGAGCAGACCTTTGCGGTGGACGTAGCAAATGATGGTCAGTCGGGTTTAGATTACGCGCTCACTTACGACTACGACGCCATCATCCTCGACTTGATGCTCCCAGGAGTGCCGGGAGCAACCATCTTGAAAAAGATCCGAGCCGCGAAGAAGTCGGTTCCCATTCTCGTTCTCACCGCCAGAGATACGCTGAAAGACAAAGTTGAACATCTGGAGCTTGGCGCCGACGACTATCTCACCAAACCGTTTGCGATCGCCGAGTTGGTCGCTCGCGTCAAGGCTCTGTTGCGGCGCGGCGGCGCTCCACGAACGAGCGTGCTGCGCGTCGCAGATCTCGAACTCGACCGCATGACGCAGCAAGCCCGGCGGGGCAGTCAGAAGATCGAATTGACTTCGAAGGAGTACGCGCTGCTCGAATACCTGATGGGCAATGCCGGTCGTGTGCTTACCCGGTCGATGATCATCGAGCATGTTTGGGATCAAAGTTTCGACGGAATCACCAACATCGTGGACGTTTACATTGGCCACCTGCGCGCGAAGATCGATGCGGGCAATCCGAAACGACTGCTGCGCACCTTGAGGGGCTCGGGATACAGCCTGAGGGATCCGGAAAGCGAGGACGAATGATCAAGGTCAAAGCGCTTCGCTTCCGGATGTCGCTTTGGTATGCGATCGTCCTGAGCGCCTGCCTGATCGCGTACGGCGCCTCGATGTACATCGGCGTCTCCGGCTACCTTTATCGAACGTTGCGCAAGTCGATCGAGCACGATGCGCGGACCATCGCTGACAAAGTGCTTCCCAACGTTTCCGCCAAAGGTGCTGCCTACCTGCAGGCTGCGCTAAATGAGATGTATCCGGAAGTAACGGCGCGTTTTATACGCGTCTCGACCGGCTCCGGGACGGTTCTCTACGCTTCGCCGCGCCCGTTTGACAAGAGTTTCGACCCAACTCTGATTCCATTTTCGCCGATTACCGAGCAGTCGCAATTCACCAAGAGCGTCCACGGCGCCGGCAGGTTTCCCATTTTGATAGACGTGCTGCCGTATACCGCCCCGACTGGTGAACTCTATTTCGTGGAGGTTGGGGCAAATACGCAGCGGATCTCCACCATGGTTCGCGGCCTTGGCGTCTCCTTGCTGCTCGGAATTCCAATTCTGATCGCCATCGCGATCGCGGGAGGCATTCTCGTAACCCGCAATGCCATGCAGCCGCTGGATGACATTGCGGAAAGCGCCGAACGAATTACGTCACGGAACTTCGGTGAACGGTTGCCGGTCATCGAAACCGGTGATGAGTTGGAAAGACTCACGATTTCCCTGAACCGGATGATTGAGCGTCTTCAGGACGCCTTCGCTCATATCGAGCGCTTTTCGGCCGATGTCTCACACGAATTGCGGACTCCGTTGAGTATCCTGCGCGCCGAGAGAGAACTGCTCCTGCAGCGCAAAGACCTTCCTAACGACGTTCGCGACAAACTTCTCAACTCAGTCGAGGAAATCGACAGGTTAAGCAGAATCGTGAGCCAGTTACTCGAGATTTCCCAACTGAAGGCGGGAGCGATCAAAGTCGATCCGTTCCCCATCGATCTTGGAAAATTGGCAGTGAACACGACCGAACAGATGCTGCTCCTCGCCGAAATCAAGGGTGTGAAGGTGTCCTACGATACCCAACCCGACTGCTACATCGAAGGCGATGGCGCGCTTCTGAGGCAGGTAATCGCCAACTTGCTGGACAACGCGATCAAGTACACGCCGGAACACGGTCACATAAGAGTCGCGACCAGACGCTCGGGTTCCCGCGCTATTTTGGAAATCGAAGATACCGGAATCGGAGTCGCGGAGCAGGACATTGCGAAGATGTGTGAGCCTTTCTATCGGGCCGACGCAGCGCGTACACGAACAATCGCCGGAGCAGGATTAGGTCTGGCCATTGTCAAGTCAATCTGCACGGCTCATGCGGCAGACGTCGCTATCACCAGCGCAGTCGGTGTCGGAACGAAAGTCTCGGTGCAATTCCGTGCGGCATCAGCGCCGGCGAAGCTGAGCAAGCCAGAACCAATGAGCGATCTCAGGCCGACTGAGACATAGAACTATGATTTGTAAGTCGCTCATTTTCGTTCGCCAAAATCCATCTCCGACAGACTCCCGATTTGCTCACTTATTCACGCAAAACAATCCCTCTGACACGGCTTCCGGCCAGAACACAACTGCAGGTTGAATAGGCTCCACAAGGGGACACATCGGGCGTTCCCCCTTTCTGGCCAAATCATCCCTCGCTACCGCGAGCGCTGAGGGCGCCGTTTGGTCGGATAAATGGCCCGAACGACGCTTCTACTCGGGCCTTCGCCCGTTCCGGGATCGGGACGCACGGCGCGGGCGACCGCGGCTTTTACGAATGACCGCACCGGGGGTTTTGCCAGATCCGCCGGCTCGGAAACGCGAATGTGACGAACCCACCGCCCGCTTCCCTGCAGCACTCCCTGTGGGTCTTCGAGTTCAACTCCGCGATTGAATCCCAGATTCACCCAGCGCGCGTAAACCGCGAGATGAACAAACGCATCGCTTGGCCGGCCGGTAAAGGTGTAGCCGGTGGCGACGGCATTGTACGCATCGTAGATCAACTCGCTTGCGTCGGGCGCTTCCTCGAGCAGCAGGGTTCGCGCCGACAAGGCGAGTTTCCTGATGTGAGGATCGTAAGGCGCCAGAAACGCGAGATATTCCCGTTTCGGTGGACGAACTCTTCCCGGCATGGTGCGGCTACTTTACCACCCACGGCTCATATCCGCGGGCTACGGGAATGGCGCCGTTCGGGCTGGCAATCGGCAATTCAACGGCAGGTGAATAGCGGACTTAGTTTGGCTTTGCTCAAGGCAAACTAAGTGGACAACAGTTTCTCCCTGTTTTTCCAAAACAGGCACTTTCGTGGATTCTTAGATTTGATTTATACGTCAACATATTGCTGATATAAGCTATTTTTTTGATGTATACATCAAACTAAGATGAGAACGTTGACGGAATTAGGCAACGCGTTCGCAGAGCGCCGCAAGAGGCTTGGCCTTAAACAGGGCCAAGTTGCTCGACAGGCCGGATTAACCCAGGAATTGCTCTCGCGGTTTGAACGCGCCCATGTAAGCGAGTTCGGATCTCGCAAGCTCCTGGCTTTACTGGCGGTGCTTGGACTCGAGCTGGACTTCACCCAAACGGGAAGTTCCGGCTCGCTCGACGAGTTGAGGCGAGAACGGGGTAGGGCCTGAAACTACATGTACACGTCCTGGGTAAGCAGGTCGCCGTACTCGATTCTGTCGGCGACTTCAAAAGCGTGCTGACGTACGTTCCAGAGACGGCTCCCGAAAATCTTGTCTCCCTAACGATGCCTGTCCGCACAGAGTCCTACGTTTGGGACGATCAACTTCATCCCATCTTCCAAATGAATCTTCCCGAAGGGTACCTGCTGCAAGTGCTCCAGGAAGAATTCGGACCGCATATCAGGGCGAGTCCTGCGGCTCTTTTGTCAGTAGTCAGGCGCAACATGATTGGCAGGCTGCAGGTTGCACCCCCGGGTGCGGCACTAAATGAGCCTGCCAAAGCAGTGGATGTTGCCGAATTGTTGAAAGGCGACAACTCCGAGAAGCATTCGCTCAATTAGTCCGCGAAAATGTCAGGAGTGGCGTCTCGGGGATATTGCCAAAATTCCTGGACACGGAGCGTTCAAAGAAAGGTTGTGCGGCGCCGCTTGGGCCTCATCAGAAAGCGGCGTTCCGGACCCACAAGCACATCGTCAAAGGATTCTTCGAGCAATCTCCCCTTTGCAACGGTGAATGAATATCTTTGCATGCAGGTTGCCGCAAGGGTGATCGACGCTGCTAAACGGAGTTGCCCCGCTTCAGCGATCTGCTGAGCAGGTTGAACTTTTCGCGGGCTTCGGCAAAGTCGCTGTCCGCAATATAGTGAGCCAAACAGATGCTTCATTCTAGAAAGTAAAAGCCGACAGGCCTTGCTCCCATCCGCGGTCGTCGGCTGGTTCAATCCGCCTGTTCCGCTCCCTGTTCCGTCCCTTATCCTTACCCTGTTATTTTCTAGCTGGATTTCCGGAAACTGCAGAACATCGGCGATTTTCATCGATTCTCTCGCCTTCCCAACAATTTCTCCCAGTTTTTCTCCCTGTTATTTCGCTGGCTGGTTTTTGGCCAAGAAGGCAGCGTTATGGAAGATCCCGCGGCAAGAGGCAGCAGGTGCTCGCATCAGGGCATCTGACTCGTTGACATGCCAACAAATCTGCGTTTTTCCTTTGTCCTAATTACGGCAACACTGGCTACCTTCCTCGGATGCGGGGGCCTGTCCGGAAATGTAGGTAACGGCTCTGGCGGAGGATCGGCCACCGTGCCTCAGGTTCAGCATGTGGCGATCGTGGTTTTGGAAAATGCCAACTATTCAGATGTGGTGGGGACATCGAACATGCCCTACCTGAACAGCTTGCTCAGTAAGGGATCGCTTGCCGGCCAATACTACGCAAATTCGCATCCCTCAATTCCTAACTACTTCATGATGACAACCGGCCAGGCGATCACTAACGATGACAACTTCAGCGGAGTAGTTTCTACGGACAACGTGGCGCGAGAGCTTGCGGCTTCCAGCAAGAGTTGGAAGGTCTATGCCGAATCGATTCCGTCGCCGGGGTACCTGGGCGG
>Ga0207136_1171_pt1 | contig 10528 bp, 5 predicted proteins | sample Alteio_BWMinHeat_8_FD_153552 | JGI IMG/M metagenome (GOLD analysis project Ga0207136, IMG submission 153552) | Enriched cells from forest soil in Barre Woods Harvard Forest LTER site, Petersham, Massachusetts, United States -... | ecosystem: Environmental > Terrestrial > Soil > Temperate forest >...
ACTATCTGCATCTCACCGCTGAAACAATCCCCAAGGGCGCAACGCTTTTCAAATGCGCCCCGCCCATTCGCAGCCGCGAAAACCGCGAACAATTGTGGCAAGCCCTCCGCGATGGAACGATCGACCTCGTCGCGACAGATCATTCTCCCTGCCCACCGGAAATGAAGCGCCTCACCGAAGGAAATTTCCGCACCGCCTGGGGCGGCATCGCAAGCCTCTCCATCGCTCTTCCGCTGATGTACACCGAAGCCAGCGCGTAACTGCGACTCTGTGACCATCGTGAAGCCATCAATTCCGGGATGAACTAGAAAACATTTGAAGCCGGGGACTCCGGCGTTGGCCAGCGGCTCGATGTCGAGCGGGTTGTCGGCGACGACTCCTCCCCAGGCCATCCAATCGACGCGGCATCGGCCTTGCGCGGCGGCGCGTTTGGCTTTGAGTGCGGCCACACTGGTTGTGGCGGGCAAGCAATTCAAAGGCATGTCGACCAAAAGAGTGTATCCGCCAGCGGCGGCGGCTTGCGTGGCCGTTTCGAATCCTTCCCAACCTGCGCGGCCGGGATCGTTGATGTGGACGTGGGAGTCGACCAGGCCGGGAAGAATCGCGGCATCGCCAAAATCGTGGAGTTCTGCTTGCGGAGGGATTTGATCGGGAGCGACGATGTCGACGATGCGGTCTGCTTCGACGAGCAGAGCTGCTGGGCGCACGGCGTTCGGAGTTACAACACGGCGAGAAAGGAAGGCGCGCAAACTCATAGTGAAAGCGGTCCGGAGAAAAACTCGTGAGAATGAGACCCGAGCGTAGACTTATATCTGCAGGTTTTCAAGTCAGCAAAATCGATAATTCAAGACGAAAAAAGTGCTGGGTCGTCCGTTTGCCAGGCATATACTTGCCGGTTGGCGCGGGCGTCCTGATGGCTTTCTGCGGGGATTTCGCGGTGGCTTGGGAGAAAGCTTCAGAAATAGCCAACGAATGGACCGGTGGCGATAAGACTTGGGCAATCCTTTCATGGCGCGGGCGATTCAGCTGTCGATTGAAGGGGTTCAATCGGGACGTGGCGGTCCGTTTGGCGCGGTGATTGTGCGAGATGGCGAGATTATCGCCGAGGGTTCGAATGAGGTGACTTCGACGAATGATCCGACGGCGCATGCGGAAGTGCTGGCGATCCGGCGAGCTTGCGAAAAACTGGGCGCGTTCGAATTGAAGGATTGCGAGCTGTACACTTCGTGCGAACCGTGCCCGATGTGCCTAGGCGCGATTTATTGGGCGCGGCTTGCGCACGTTTATTTTGCCAGCACCGCGGAGGATGCGGCCAAGGCTGGATTTGACGATTCGTTTATTTACAACGAGTTGAAACAACCGCTTTTGGAGCGGCGAATTCCTACAATCCAGATGATGCGAGAAGAGGCATTGGCTGGATTTCGCGCGTGGGCCGACCGGCCCGACAAGATTCCGTATTGAGATTTCTGCGCACTAAACATGGCTTGGTTCTCGTTGAACTACTGGAATCATCAGGCTCGACAGAGTGACAGACGTGCCTGTGACTTTACACCCTGGCAGTATCGGCCGTTTTCCTGACAGGGGAATCTGCGAGTGAGGAACATTTTGCAGGCCCGGTGAAAGGGCGGAGGGACGATTGATCGATCGTTACTTCAAATTTGCCGAGAATCAGACGTCGGTGAAGCAGGAATTGCTGGGCGGCCTCACCACGTTCGTGACGATGGCGTACATCGTTGTGGTAAACCCGCAGATTCTTGCGCAGGCGGGAATGCCGGCGGACGGCGTGGTGTTTGCGACGTGCCTTTCGGCGGCGGTCGCGACACTCGTGATGGGATTGTACGCGAATTATCCGATTGCGCTGGCGCCGGGGATGTCGCTGAACGCGTACTTCACGTACTCAGTGTGTTTGGCGATGCACATTCCGTGGAGAACTGCGCTTGCGGTGGTGTTTTTTTCGGGCGTGCTTTTTCTCGTGCTTACCGTAACGAAAGTGCGGGAGCAAATCGTGAATGGCATGCCGGATTGCTTGAAGCATTCGACGGCGGCCGGAATCGGGATGTTTATCGCGTTTGTTGGATTGCGGAATGCGAAGCTGGTGGTTGCCAACTCCGCCACGTTTGTGGGCTTGGGCAGCTTCGCGGACAAGGAAGTGCAGACCGCGTGTTTTGGACTCGCCTTGACACTGGTTTTGATGGCACGGAAAATCCATGGCGCGATCTTGATAGGCATCATTGGAACGACAGTTGCCGGGATGCGGCGCGGGATTTCGAGTTGGCCCACAACTTTCTTTTCGATGCCGCATCCGTCCTCGACTTTTCTTCAGCTGGATTTCCGCGGGGCGCTGCATCTCGGGTTTCTGGAGATTCTTTTTGCGTTTCTGTTTGTCGATTTGTTTGACAACGTGGGGACTTTGGTAGGCGTTTGCGAGCAAGGCGGATTCATCAAGGATGGCAAAATTCCGCGCGTCGGCCGCGTGTTGTTGGCGGACTCCGTCGGGACGATTTTCGGCTCGCTGACGGGAACTTCCACGGTCACGAGCTATATCGAAAGCGCCGCAGGCGTGGCGGCTGGAGCTCGCACCGGTTTCAGCAACATTGCCGTGGCGGCACTTTTTCTTTTGGCCATGTTTTGTTCCCCGCTGGCGACGGCGGTTCCGGCGTACGCAACGGCGCCGGCTCTTATTTTAGTGGGCGTTTTGATGTCGCAATCCTTGGCGCTGGTGAACTGGAATGACTTCAGCGAAGCGTTGCCTGCGTTTATCACCATGCTGGCGACGCCCCTGACGTTCAGTATTGCGACGGGCCTGAGCCTCGGTCTTATTTCCTACACTGTTGTGAAACTGGCGTCCGGTAAATTCAAAGAAATCAATGCTCTCGTATGGATCCTCACCGTACTGTTTATTCTGCGTTACGTGTATCTTGCTGCCGCCTAGATTTCCTTTAAAGAGGTACCTAGACCCTGTTGCTCCCAACCGTTGACCTGCAATTTGTTGACAGGCAGGAGGGGTTGCCGCTACAGTGCGCGACGCCGACCACCACAGTGCCGACGACCCAGCCAATAGATGGTTTTGCTCGAACCGATTGAGACCGGGAGAACCAGCGATGAGAAAAGTAAAGAACGGCGTTAGAAGTGCTCTGAGAATTTCGAAGATGACAGCAGCGTGTCTTCTGGCGTTTGCATGGAGCGCGGCCGCGCAATCGGCAAAGCCTGTGAAGCTCGAATGCGAATCGCTTATCACGCCGCTTGGGATGGACACGGCAAAGCCGCGGCTGTCCTGGAAGATTCAGGATTCGCGTCCTGGCGCGCGGCAAACTGCGTATCAAATTCAAGTCGCCTCGAGGGCGGAGCTCCTTGCCGGCGGCAAAGGTGATGTGTGGGACAGCGGCAGGGTGGAATCTGATAACTCTCAGGGTGTGATCTACGGAGGCCCGGCGTTTGAACCCAGCAAACGGTATTACTGGCGGGTTTTGGTATGGGACAAAGACGGCAAGGCGGGCGCTCCCAGCGAGCCGAGTTGGTGGGAGACGGGGCTACTTCAGCAGGAAAACTGGAAGGCAAAGTGGATTGGCTATGAGGAACCTGAATTGCGACACGTACGGGAATCGGGCGCAGAGTGGATCACGAGCGCCGACGGGGAAGCACCTAAAGACGCCACGAGCACGAAGCACGAATTCCGACTTCACTTTAACCTGGCGAAGCCGGTGCGGCGCGCCACGCTCTATGCGACAGGCCAGGACTCGGCGGGGGCATGGCTCAATGGAAAACAAGTGATGGAAGTGGCGCCGTTACCCCCGTGGCGGCAAATGCCGTGGAAGACGTATGCGATTCGCGACGTTTCGGACGCATTGCGCACAGGGCAGAACGTACTGGCGATTGAGGTGGTGCACTATCTAAACGGTAGCGGCAATCGGCAACGCGTCAGCCAAACGCCGATGAACGCGGTGCTCTATGTGGAAGCGGCGGACGGCACGTTCGAAGTATTCCAGAGTGCGCAGGAAGGCTGGCGAGCCGCATTCAATGCCGGCGGGAACTGGCAGGCGCCTGAGTTTGATGATTCTTCGTGGACCGGAGCGGTTCGGTACGTTATGCCAAGTTCTGGGTTCGAAAACGCCACCCTGGGAAATCCGTGGCCGACAGGAGCCGTAAAGTCTCTTCGGCAGACCTTTGAAGTTGCAAAATCCGTGGCCTCCGCGCGCATATATGCGACAGCCCTCGGCGCGTACGAACTTTCGATCAACGGACGAAAGGTGGGCGATGAAATCCTGGCCCCGGGATGGACGGATTTCCGTGAGCGCGTTATTTACCAGTCGTATGACGTAACAGCGGCACTACAAACTGGAAAAAACGCGATGGGTGCATTGCTGGCTCCCGGCTGGTATTCGACGCCCTTGCAATGGTATCGCCAGGGGTACAACTACGGGGATACTCCGCCCGCGCTGCGGGCGCAACTGAGGATCGAGTACAAAGATGGGTCTGTGGACTGGCTCGTGACGGACGAAAAGTGGAAAGCGGACATTTCTCCTGTTCTCTTCGCGGAAATCTACGATGGAGAAACGTACGACGCGCGAAAGGCGCAAGCAAACTGGAACACCGCAGCATTCGGCGACAGCCAGTGGAAATCCGTGGAAGTGATTCAGCCAAAGGAAACACAAATCGTCTGGCAGTATTTTCAGCCTATCCGCGCCGAAAAAACACTCGAGGCAAAGAAGGTGACGAATCCTTCTCCGGGCGTGTACATCTTCGATTTCCAGCAGAATCTCTCCGGGGTTGCGCACATTCGAGCGCAAGGCGCAGCGGGAACCGACGTGAGACTGAGATTTGCGGAAGTATTGAATCCGGACGGTACGCTATATACCGACAACTTGCGGACGGCGAAGGCGACGGACCATTTTATTCTCGCGGGCAAAGGGATCGAAGAGTTTGAACCAACTTTTACATTTCATGGCTTCCGTTATGCGGAGGTTTCGGGTTTGAAGGCAGCGCCAAAGCTCGAGGACGTGAAAGCCGTTGTTTTCCATACGGATGCGCCGTTCACGGCGACGCTGAAGACAGGCAGCGCCATGCTCAACAAGCTGTGGAGCAATATTTTGTGGGGCCAGCGATCAAACTTTGTGGGAGTCCCGACGGACTGCCCGCAACGCGATGAACGGTTGGGTTGGTCGGCGGATGCCCAGGTGTTTTGGCGGACGGCAACCTACAACATGGATTTGACGACGTTCTCCCGAAAATTCGGAGCGGATTTGCGCGGCACGCAAGTTGGTACGGATATGTATGGCATCTTCGCGCCGGGAACCAATACGCCGAACCCAGGCTACGGGACGGGATGGAGCGATGCGGGAGTCGTCATTCCTTGGACATCGTGGATTCAGACTGGCGACAAGAAGGTGGTCGAAGAAAATTGGGCGGGGATGGAAAAGTATCTGGCCGCGATCCAAGCTGCGAATCCCGACTATCTTTGGAAAAAGAACTACGGCATTCCTTTCGCGGACTGGTTAGCACCCGAAGGGGTGACGCCCGTGGATCTGATCGCTACTGCCTATTGGGCGTACGACGCGACGCTGATGAGCCAAATGGCTCATGCTGCGGGGAAAACGGATGACGAGCGGAAGTACAGCGAACTGTTTGAGAAGATCAAAGCGGCTTTCAACCAAGCCTACGTTCGGCCCGATGGTTTCGTCGGGGGCGTCCCGCCGCCTCCTGTATTCGCTTCTGGGACTGCAAAACCGCTGAGCGATAAACCAGTCGAAACGCAAACCGGGTATGTACTCGCGCTTCACATGAATCTGCTTCCCGATTCACTACGAAGCGTTGCCGCAAAGCGTTTGGTGGATCGGCTCGAAGCCAATCAGTGGCGCCTCGGCACGGGATTTCTGGGTACGCCGTACTTGCTAAGCACTCTCACGGATACCGGGCATGCGGATGTTTCGTATCGTTTGCTACTCAATACGGAGTATCCGTCGTGGGGCTACCTGGTCGAACACGGTGCTACTACGATGTGGGAGCGGTGGAATGGGGATCAAATGCGCGGCGATCCGAGCATGAATTCCTACAATCACTACGCGTATGGGGCCGTTGCAGACTGGATCTATCGGTACGCGGCTGGGATTGATACGGTCGCAACCGATCCGGGATTTCACGTCATCCGTCTTCATCCGAACTTCGACAAACGTTTGGGGAATCTCGATTTTTCGTACGAATCCTCGTACGGGACGATCCTCTCCGCGTGGTCGATCTCTGGAAACAAAGTCATCTGGAACTTGACGATCCCGGCAAATGCGACCGGGCGGTTGCCGCTTGGCGGAGAACGAGAACAATCCTTCAAGCTTGATGGGCAACTGTTGTCGAAGAGCAGCAGGGTTCACGCTTTGCCAAAGGACAATAACAATCTCGAATACGAAATTCCTGCGGGCAGCTATCAGTTTGAAATCGCGTTGCCATAGTCTGGAGCAGTTATTTGCAGAGTGTGTTATTCCTCTAGCCAATGAAGGCGAGCGCGGGGGCTTGCAACGTAAAGAGGCCATTTGTAATTTCTTTTGTTTGTGGGCGGTGAGCCGAACGAGCGGGACCTATTCGTAGCGAAGGGCCTTCATGGGATCGAGGCGGCTGGCCCGCCAGGCAGGGACATAGCCGGCGGCGCAGGCGACGGACGCGAGAGCGATGGTGGCAAGAGCAAGTGTTGCAGGATCATGCGGAGAGAGACCGAAGAGCTGGCTCTGCACGAGCTTGGTTAGCGCCAACGAAGCTGGGACGCCTGCGGCAACACCGATAACTACCAGCACCAGCACTTCGCGCATCACCATCCAGATGACATTACCTTGAGCAGCTCCCAAGGCCATGCGAATGCCGACTTCGCGGGTGCGCTGCGCGACGGTGTAGGCCATGACGCCGTACAGCCCGATAACCGCGAGAAGAGTGGCGAGAAAACCGAAAACGGCGGAGAGGCTGGCGATCATGCGCTCAGTGGCGAGTGAATTGTTGATCTGCACCTCAGTGGTGCGCATGGAGTAGATCGGGATATTGGAATCCATGTCGCGGACTTTGGAGCGGATGGCGGTCATTAACTGATTCGGGTCTGCGACGGTGCGGACGTAAACGACCATGCCGCCAATGAAGCGGTCTCCCATATAAGGCATGTAAGCTTGCGGAGGAATTTCATCGCGCAGGTTGGTGTACTTGATGTCTTTAGCGACGCCGATGATTTCCATGTCGGCTGGAGTGCCTGGATCGGAGCCGAAACCGATGTGAAGGCCGACAGGATTGCGGCCAGCAAAATATTTTTTGGCGAAGGTTTCATTAATCATGATTACGGAAGGTTCCCAGCCCATGTCGCCTTTTTCCTCTGGATTGTGCTTGATTTCATGGTTGTCGGTGGGGCGGAAATCCCGGCCATTTACGATAGGAACGCCGAGAGTGGCGAAATAGTTGGGACTGATTTCATTCATGTAGGGTTCGGGGTGGGCATCGGGAGTGGGAGGGCTGAAGCCTTCGGCAGTCATGCTGCTGTCCCATTCGTCGCCTTCGAGGATGCGCATGCTGGCTAGGCCAGTGGACTGAACGCCGGGAATAGAAGAGAGCGAGTCCAACAGCTGGGGATAAAAGGTCTTCAGGCGTGCGACACTATAGCCGCTATATGAGGGATCGATTTCAAAGCCGATAAGATCTTGCGCCGGAAAACCGGGGCCGAGATTTCGCAAGTTGCCAAGGCTGCGAGTGAAAAGGCCAGCTCCGATGAGAAGCAGAAGAGAGAGCGTGACCTGGGCGATGACGAGAGATTTTCTGAGGCCGCCGTGACCACCGCCGACGACGGCGGCGGCTTCATCTTTGAGAGTGCCAGCGACGTTGGGCTTGGTGGTTTGAAGAGCGGGGACAAGGCCGAAGAAGACGCCTGTTGCGACCGTGACGGCGAGCGTGAAGAGGAGAATGCGAAAGTCGGGAGTAGTGGAAATGCGCCAGCCACCCGAGTCTGAAGGCAAGTACGCGGCCATGAGGGCCTTGTCTGCCCAGTAGGCGAGAGCAAGTCCAGCGAGAGCCCCGAGGGTGGCGAGACAGAGACTTTCGATCAAGAGCTGCGAGATGATGCGAGGGCGAGTGGCGCCCATCGCGAGTCGGATGGCGATTTCTTTCTTACGCGCGGAGCCGCGGACGAGAAGAAGGTTGGCAAGATTGGCGCAGGCGATGAGAAGGACAAGGCCAGTGGTGCCCATGAGAACCCAGAGAGGAGAGGAAAGCGCCTCGCGGGTATAGGAGCGGCCCTGCGAGCCGGGCAAAACGTCGATGATGCATTTCAGGAATTGCTCGCGATCATAAGGCGAGGCATGAGCGAAGGCCTTATCTTTGACTTCCATTTCGAGCATTGAATGCATAAAAGGCTGAAGCGAGGCCTTGGCTTGTTCACGGGTGATGCCGGGCTCGAGGCGGCCGAAGGCATTGACCCAACGGTTGCGGCGTTCTTTCAGCATGTCGTTGGGATTACCGACCATGACTTCCTTTTGCATCATGATGGGGACAAAGAGTTTCGGAGAACGGCCCAGTTCGACGCCATCAAAGCCGGGCTGAAGGACGCCCACGATGGTCATGCTGTAGTTGTTGAGGGTGAGGGTCTTGCCGATGATTTGCGGATCCGCAGAGAAACGAGATTGCCAATAGGCATAGTTGAGGACGACGTAGGGATAGGCGTCAGGGAGGCGATCGTCTTCGGCAGTGAAAACGCGGCCAAGATACGGATTTAGGCCCAGCGCGGAGAAGTAGGTGCCTGATACCAGTTCCAAATCAACGCGCTCCGCCTGGCCGCCAAAGGAGAGGCTGGCGGAAAACGGGAAACGCGCGAACATGTCGGAGAAGACTTCATTGTGGGCGGCGAAATCGCGGAACATGGGATGGGAGATGGCGTTGCCGCCCCAATTGCTGCCGTAGTGGTGGCCGCGCATGGTGAGGAGGACGAGTTCTTGGGGGTTTTTGACAGGGAGGAGGCGGAGGAGGATCTGGTCGAGGAGTGTAAAGATGGCGGTGTTTGCGCCGATGCCGAGGGCGAGGGTAAGGATGGCGATCACCGTGAAACCGGGAGTGCGGGCGAGAGTGCGGAGAGCGTACTTAAAATCGCGAAACGCGGTATCGAGTGCGGCGATAGTATTCATTTCGCGGACCTTATCCTTCTTTGGAGTTTAAATGACTATGGTGAATACGCTTTGTGGCGGGATTTGTTCCCGCGAAAACGCAGGCTTGGCCTCTCGGATTGACTGGCCTAGGCGGCACAAGTTTGAGACGAATCTGAGGGGAAAACGTCTTGTCGACTGGGGATGGAGAAGGTGCCGGGAGTGGAGCGCCGCCACCGATAACGCAGCAGCACCTAGAAAGACGAGATTAGACGGCTGAACTCGTTGCTGCGCGCGGAGTGGCAGCTTCTTCCTTCTGGCGGAAGAAAGCTGCGACGCGGTCGATGACCTCGTTCAACGAGGTTTGCGGGCGGAAGCCGGTGAGGGCGTGCAGTTTATCGACGCATGGGACGCGGCGCATCATGTCCTCGAAACCTGGCTCGTAGGCCTGATCGTACGGCACGAACTCGATGGGTGAGGTGCTGCTAGTGCGCTTTTTGACCAACTTAGCGAGGCCTTCGATGGTGATTTCTTCCGTGTTGCCGACGTTGACGACCTCGCCGATGGAGCGGTCGGTGTCCATCAAGCGGATGAGACCTTCGACGGTGTCGCGAACGTCGCAAAAGCAGCGAGACTGTTGGCCGTTGCCGTAAACCTGGATGGGCTCGTTATTCAGTGCTTGCTTGACGAAATTGGGCAGGACCATGCCGTAACGCCCGGTCTGACGCGGACCAACGGTGTTGAACAAGCGGACCACGATGACGGGAAGTTTTTTCTCTTTCCAATAAGATAGCGCGAGAAATTCATCGAGGGCCTTAGACGCTGCGTAGCTCCAGCGGCCTTTGGTGGTGGGCCCGAGGACGAGGTCGGCGTCTTCGTGAAAGGGTACGTTGGTATTCTTGCCGTAAACTTCGGATGTGGAGGCAGTGAGGACGAGTTTGCGTTTTTTGCAGGCAGCTTCGAGGATGCGTTGCGTGCCGTTGACGTTGGTTTCGATGGTACGGACGGGACTTTCCACGATAAGCTTGACGCCGACAGCGGCGGCGAGATGGACGATAACATCGGCATCGTCGACGAGTTCCGCGACTAGCTGAAGGTTTTCGATGTTGTCCAGGTGATATTCCATCTGGCCGGAAGTCTTGAGGTGGCGGATGTTATCCATGCTTCCGGTGGAGAGGTTGTCGAGCAACACGACGCGATCGCCGCGAGCGAGAAGCCGCTCCGCCAAGTGAGAACCGATGAAGCCGGCGCCGCCGGTGATCAAATAACGCAAAGTGCCTCCTTACAATGACTGATCGTCGTCGCGACGGCCCGGGGAGCTTTCGGAGACGGATTCAGCAAGATCGTCATGCTCCTGAGGAGATTCGGGCGTTTCCTGAGGACCATAGCCATAAGAATACGGATAGTAGCGATAAGAATAATAGTAGTCCGGAGCG